>ENA-ORUU01000798-ORUU01000798.1-human-gut-metagenome-genome-assembly--contig:-NODE-798-length-21453-cov-10.7454_pt1 | contig 21453 bp, 32 predicted proteins | sample MGYA00242085_ERZ509221 | MGnify/ENA primary metagenome ERZ509221 (study PRJEB26280, sample SAMEA2338809) | human gut metagenome | biome: human gut; feature: human-associated habitat; material: faeces... | reverse complement strand
TTCAGGATAATCACGATTTGCGGTGATGTGGAGTTGGTAGTTCGGAAGATGCAGGAAGCTGGGACGGGGAAAGTATGGGAGAAAGTGCCATCAAATGCTGATATTCATGATTTTAGAGCGCAATATGCAAGTCGGATATATTCCAGCTATGCTAGACCAATTGAAAAGATTCCCAGGAAAGAGCGGTATATTTGTCGGAAAGATAAAGCCGGGATTGTGTACGATAAGGCTGCCATGTTAGAAGCTTCAAAAGCACTTGGACATAACAGGATTAGTGTGGTTGGAGAACACTATTTAAGATTTTAATAATACGCATTTGGTTCGACATTGTGTCGATGGTATAGAACATTTAGATGGCTCAAAAATTGATTTTTATTAGATACTGGCATATTTCTCCATGTAATAAAGAAAAAACCAAAATTTGAGCATTTTAGAGCGCATGTACATAAAGAAAAAAATAAACAGGGCTATTACATTTGAACATCAATCTGAAGACGGCTCGAATTATGTAAAAACCCTGCTCTATAAATATATCTAGCTAAATATAGATATAAACATCTATCTTCTAATAGACCTTGCATCCTTGTTAATATCGGCAAGTTCAGCTTTGAAATTTTCCTCATATGTTGCCAGCTCATCGGAGGTAAGCGGAGATACATTATCAATCCAATGTTGAATTGCAAAAAGAGCTAAATCTTCGCTCTTAATATTTTTTGTGGCAATGTAAGCTTTCCATTCAGCAAGCTTTTCCTTTTCAACCCATACAGTGTAGGTTTTGTGAGTTTCTTTTTTGGGCTTGCGTTTTTGTTTCGGCTGAGGTACTGCGCTTGTAGCGGAGAGTACCTGTCTCATTTTTCCTTCTGTATTCTGATTGAATACTTGGCTGGATCTATTCTCACGATCAGTCTGTAATTTTGCTTGTAATGCTTTTTTATTAACGCTCATGTTCACCCTCCAGGAATTCATCAACAAAATTATTGTAATCTTCAGCTATCGTGCTGCTATGTGCATAAATGTCCTCCTGCATAACCTGGGATTCGTCCATTGCAATAGATTGACGGATTGTAGTTTTATATAACTTGGTTCCCAGGATTTCAGCAGATTGCTGTGTTTCATCTAGGAGCATTCGATTAAGAACGGTTCTCTTATTGTATCTTGTGAGAAGCACTCCATTAATTTTCAACTCTGGATTTCTGTCCTGGCGGATCTCATCAATAAATTTTGCAAGTTGGTTCATTCCCTTCAGAGAAAAACGACTTGCAGTTAAAGGGATAATTACACTGTCAGCTGCAGCTAGAGCATTAGCAAGTAAAATTCCAAGATTTGGGGCTGTGTCTACAATGCAGTAATCATAAACAGTATTAAAAGCACTAAGGGCTTTCTTAAGCATGACCTCTCGTCCAATCTGGGTGAATTCACTGTCCGCTTTAGTGAATAACAAATCTCCCAACAGAAGGTCTGCACCTACTTGAACATTTACAAGTGCAGTCTGGGGTGCTGCTTGCCCCTTAAATACATTATAAAGCGTTGTTCCAGCGTGTTCTGTATCAACTCCGCAGTAATCGCAAAGGTTACATTGTGCATCTAGATCAACAAGCAATACTTTATACCCTCTGTTTGCAAGGCCAATACCCAAGGCATGAGCGGTAGAAGTTTTTGCACATCCACCCTTTTGATTTGCAAGTACAATTGTTTTCATTATATCCTCCCTTTTTCAGTCTATTAAAGACTATATACTAAGGTCTAGCTATATATCTATTTGCTACAATAACATAAGATTGTACGTAAAACAAGGACTACATATAAAAATATAGCTATATATCTATTTACGACTAGACCTATTTAGAATTAAGAAAGGGAGCTATCTCCCGTTAGTTAGAAATAGCTCCTATCTTCAGCAGTATTTTTCATGGTAGTATGAGAAAATTACCAGGTAAGACCAGCTTTCTCATATTCTGCTTTTAAAAACTCTTCAACATCTTCAAGAGTGGCGAGATGATCGCGATTACCGTCAAAGCAACCACTTTCATAAACTTGATATCCTGTTGATAAATTCCATACATTATAACCTGTGTATGCGCTTCCGTTACAGTCTCTGCAAACAGCACCATTATTATAATGCTGGAATCCTTTATCAATTCTATACCCTGCCTCATAGGCTCTTTTTCTTAATGTTGTTAAGCTGTACATATGCAGCACCTCCAAATAATTTTTATTCTAACGGAAGTTCTGTAATGTCTTATAATATACTGTTCTGTGCTATCAACCATGAGCTACTGCGTCTTACATTTATATTACCATATTTTTTTATGGCATTCAATTTTAATTAGCTAACTGGATTATATTATCCGATCAGTCTTTTCACATATGCATAAACAACTTTCAACCAGTGGCTATTATTGCAATTATGCACAAGGTTGATAATTTCATTTTTATAATTCATTCCGCTTCTGTCTCCTCTATAGGTTCCTGCAGATACAGGTATTCAAGTAGCTTGTACACTCTTTTAAAGGTGTACGGTTCTTTCAGCTTTTCTACGATTTTTTTTTCTTTTTCTGACATTATCTATTTCACTTCCTTTCTTCTACGCACAATATTTAATTTCGTATTCAGTTACAATTTTGGAGAAAATCTCTCGCAGCTTTTTATCGTCATCGATGACGTCCATTTTGTTTAGTGAATTAATTTCTGTTTTGGTGCAACCATTTTCAGCCATGCGTTTTCGCTTATTTCTTAATCTTGTATTCAGATCACATCCAGCCCGGCGTTCCAATTCTGCGTACATTTCTGTTCTAAGCATTTTAAACTCTGCTCCGGCACCTTTTTGTATGCGATTGAATTTAGAATTAATTTCTGAACGCCAGTTATCAAATACAGGCTTAACCGCTTCTTTGATGTTCTCTGTAGTTGCAACAGCTTTATCTGCGGTTTCTTTGGCAATTAAAATCTGCCTGTCTCTTTCTTTGTCAGCAAGTTCTTTCTTTACCATTTGCGAAAGTAGCCCCTGTAACATTTGAAGTTCTGGTGACAATGCCCTTTTTACAGTTTCTTTGGTTTTAAAGTACCCATTTACAAGCTGTCTCTGAACATCCCATGCTAAATCGTCTGTGAAAGACTTTACTAACATTAGATATCCTTGTTCTGTAATAAGCGCATAATCAGAAGTTGCCTTGTCTGGAATGTCAAAAATTTTGGTACGACGAATTTCGTCGGCGCTTACTCGGAAGAAATCTTCGCTCTCAATAAAGCGCTCTCTGTTTGTTCTGAAATTTCTGCTTGCCGTTCCGTCTGGTCTTCCGTGAACTGCATCAATATCTTTGAATGTAACCACTCGCTGACCGTTATACTCTTTTATTGAGATATCCGAATTTCCAATATGTACTAACTGGTTCGTGTTTATCACTCCTTTCTTAATCTGATTTTCAATTTCATTTTGTGTTGAAAATATTTTTCCTATGTGTTAAAATTCTTTCATACCCAGATAATGGGCAATGAAAGGAGTTGTTTGCTTTGACCCAACTTTTGAATTTGCCCTGTTCCTTATTGTAGGTTGCAAGCAGAGTAAACTGCGTTACCAAAGACCGTTAAGCAATTTTACTTTTATAGGTAAAATTCCTACATTCGCCAACTAATGGGCAGCTAATCTTTTTTTACTCAATCGCAGAACTAAAACTGCGTAAGTGGCGAAGTGTTTTATCCAGTTAAAAGGAATGATGAAATTTCGAAATTACTTGGATATGTTACAAAAGCTGATGATGACGATTTTAAATATCGTCTCATAAATGCTTTAGCAAGGCTTGATGATTCTGGATGGGATAAATTAGAAAAGCTAATCGATGCAATTTCAGCAAAATAAAAGAAAAGACAAGACAAGGGCAATGCGCAAACCCTTGTCTTTTTCTTTTTATTCAACTAATGTTTTTATAAATACGTATATTGTTCTTAACCAACGAGCGTTTTCTATTTTTTCTATCATCTCAATAATTTCTTTCTTGTAATCCATTTGACTACCTCCAGTATCTTTCTGGGATATCAACCAGAAAAAGATAAATATAGCGTAAAATCTTTTCTGACTGGATTTTGGTAAGCCGTTCAATGATCTCTTTTCTGTAATCCATAGCGTTAGCCCCATTTTTCTAAGAATAAATAAAGGTATACAGATATTCCAATGTTCCAGGCTTTTCAATTTTCTCAATCATTGAAATAATTCTAGACTTATAATCCATTTTGCCCTCCATTAACAACTGTTTCTTTATGAACATCCGATACAATAATATAGATGTATCGAAGTTCTATTTGCCCTAAATCATTAAGCAATTCATTGATCTTTTCCTTATAGTCCATATCAACCCAACGCCTCCAGTTCACTCTCAAGCTTTTTAATTTCCAAAATATAATCACGGGAAATTTCAAGCTGCGTCCACATGTTTCCACGGTTATATGCAAAAACCATTGCTTCTTCCGGGTCTGTGGTTGCTCCCTGGTCAAAATCGAAACGCTCGATTACGTCATTAATCATATATTCCAATTTTCGGACAGAGTCTTGCAATTGGATATGTAAATCTTCTTTTTTACTACTCATTGTGTAAACCCTCCCAAGATTCTAAAAAACGTCTGCTTGCGGTTATGTTTGGTAATATCAGCAATCTTATCTGCCAGTTCCTGCATTGTGAGGTTACTTTTAAGGCGGTTGCAGGAAAGACAGGCCAGCTGTAAGTTATCATAATTATTGGTGCCGCCTCTGGATAATGGCTGTTTGTGATCGATTGTCATTTTTTTGAATTTGACAGGCTTACCGCATATCGCACATTTTCCGTTGCACTTGGCATAGATAACTTGCTTTTCATAAAGAGTAAATGTTCGTCTGTTCATTTTCATTCTCCCATATGCCGGGGCCAGGATATCAGCCCCAGCCTAAAAGTCCTATCTTATGCCGGAAGATTCCCTTCACAAAGTGAAAGGAGTTTCTTTCTATACATATCAAATTTATTTGCTGTCATTCTGGCTTTATTGAGATAATCAGAAATCATTCTTACTTCAATGCTCATCTGATCTTTCATATAATAGAACATAACAGCTTTTTCTTTATCAACGGAATCCTCCGGAGCGGTGCCTAGATGATATTTGTTAAAAAATTCATTGTTTAGATGTTCTGCTTTTTCTACAAGGTCGATAATACTCATAGTGGAATCTTCAATTTCCCACGAAATATACTCAATGATATTTTTATCCACGACAGTGTTATCGTCCGTTTTTCCGTCATTTTTATTAATAATATTGGAAATCAAGCGAAGAACATCAACATCATTAACCTTTAAAAGCTGATTAATAATGTCTGAACGCAAATTTGCGCTGAACGTCATATCCTGAATGATCTCGGTTGCCAGTGGGGCGGTATTGGAGGCTGTCTCAAGTGATTTTTTACAGTTCACTGCTGATTCTTCAGCAGCATAGGCATAAAACGCTATGCGTTTATTACGTTGATCAGAAAGATAGGCATCTACTTCCTCCGCAAACTCACCTTTCCATCTCCCCTCAGCTCTTTTTAGTGCACGACTCAAGTGATTTCCAGTATAACTTTTTTTAAACTCTTTTCTTTTCTTCGGCAAAATGGTGTTATAGAATTTCGTCCACTCATCATCAGAAAGCTTTTCAATTTCTTTGTCTACTTTAGAATAGCATTCGTTAAGTAAACACGCGTCCTCTTTCTGGTACTGTTTTCTGATTTCCTCCGCTGCCATGTTAGTAATCCTCTCTTTCTAATTCTTTCACATAACTGTGCAAATAGCTACAAAATGCACCTGCAGTAAAGATTAATATTGCATCTAATACTGACATTTTTTTCCTCGCTTTCTGTTGTGAGAGAAGCTCTAACATGATATAATGGATTTCAAGCAGAGACTTCTCTGTGGTTATAAGGTCAGCTCTTCTACTTTGGTCGGTTGGGAGCTGGCTTTCTTTAGTTGCCTGTCTTATTTCTCTGAAAATTCCAAGATATCCCCAGGCTGACAATTTAATAATCGACATAATTGTTCAATAACATCTGTAGAAACTAAAACACCTTCGCGGAGTTTCTGGAGTGTAGATTCACTGAGCAATTTTTCCTTTCTGAGCCTATAGGAAGAATATCCAGCACTCTTCAGAGCGCCTAAGACATCAATTTTGTACCTCAACGGCACCTGTCTCACCTCCTTTGTTATTGATACTATATCACATAATATACACGAAATCTAGTGTATATTTGAAATTTTTTATATTTTTTTGCAATATGTTTTACTTGAACAAATGTTCTAACTGTGTTATAATAAATGCAAGGGTACAATGGTATATAAAGACCGCTCCTATTGCCTTTCGGGAGCGGTCTTTGTTTGCATAAAAATAAGGCTGCAGACCTAACAGAATAGGAATGCAGCCTTTTCTTATATTTCAGCTATTAATTTTTGAATAACATCTAAGGGAAATTGATCAATAGCACCATACAATCTCTTGCCGCCTCGCTGGTCCAAATTCTTCTTAATATGTACCTCTATGAGCATATCATGCAACGCAAGGACTGACAGGGTGATTGTTTGATATTGACTTAATGTCTCCAGAGCCTTTCGGATCTGAGCCTCATTTACTTTGTAAGGTCGAAATTCACTATTTAATATTGCAGTACCTTTATTCAAGTCCATCTGCATTTCCTGCTTTCTCGGCCATTCTTTCAGCAGAATATTTCTCCGCATACTTGGATGCATAGGATTCCTTTATTTCCTCAACCTTAATTCCGAGATGACCAGTTTCAACCAACTCTGTAGGCTCTTCTCCTTCTTTTTCTGGTTCAATGGACGTGATTGTAATATCTTCCACACAGGCATCTGTATATTCAGATTCCAGTTGATCAAGAAACCTGCCGCCAGCATCCATTGCTATACCGGTATCCCTTAATGGTTCAAAGTTCGACCGCGAAAATGTAGGATTTCCATCGTATCCATGAATGATTCTAGATATTCTTTTATCTGCTTCATCAATTATCTCATTAGCTCGCTTTTCATCCGGGACAGTCATCTTACAGTTGGATTTCTTTGCCAAATCCTGGACTTTTCGAACACAGAAGTGAGATCTGCTTTTCATGGCTTCAGTACAATAGTATTCAAGCTCTGATGTAGTCAACGGAATACCAGCGGCAGCAATAAGGTTTAAAGTTTCGAGAAACGGTTTATTCACATAATTATCAATGTACTTACTGGAATTTTTCTTTTTCAATGCTTCTGTAACATCATTCAGTTTGTTCAAATAATTTTTACGAATAGCTGAAAAGCTAGGCGCATATTCTGTTTTAACATTTTTTACCGCATTTCCGGCTGCCTCAGGTTTATAATTTTTATTAACATATTCGATTTCATCACTTTGTTTAGAATATACACCTTCAATTTCTTTCTTGAAATTCTTTAAAAGATTTCTATAACTGTCAAATCTTGCCATTTTATCAATTCTCCTTTTCTTCCTCTAAAGCTTTCCATTTAACGCCATTCCAATAAACCATGTACACATTTGTGGATGTTTTTCTAATAAGCTGCATATCACCATAGGCCGGGTGCAAATAACAATGTTCTATGCTATCTGCTTCGCCTCTATAGGCAAGTTCTGGTACAGGTCTTTTCTCTTCACGCCACACCTTCTCCTGCTTATGAAAAACATATTCTTTTCCAGTATCTGACATGATGCAAGTTGAACGATCTCCGCAATCATGCGGTAAATTTACAAAATCAAGTGATTCTGCAACAAAATTTCTGTGATTTGTGTATGGCATATGCGCCATTGCTCTAATGCTCATGTTTCATTCTCCTTTCTTTTCTTGCGGAATTACTTCTTTCACAATTGCACCAATCTGAGCGACACCATAGCCCCGAACAGTACCAAATTCTAGCCTAACTGAATCCCCAATATTTACTGTCATATCACGTGGTGCCCGGATTTTAGCGGCTTTTCCTTGAAAATTCAATGTTAAATTCTCAACAACATAAGGTGTGCCAGTTCTAGCAGAAACGCCAGTTCTGGAATCTTTTGCAATTACTTCAAATATTGTTTCCATTACTTTCATTTTCCTTTCTTAAAAATTTATAGACGCATTTTCTCCACCTAACAGGTTGGATTGTCCTGTATATCCTTGAGTACGTTGCTCTGAATACTTCTTTGCATATTCAGATCCAGCGGAAGAATCGTCCGAACCCTTTCGGTCAGTGTTACAACTTCCCCCATAAGGATTTGGAGTTTTTTTAAGAGCATCTTGTTCCCAAGCAAGCCTTCCTTTTGCAATGATAGATTTTTTTTCATCAGCCATTTTTTCAGCTATATCGTGAGCCACTTCTAGAGCTTGAGCTTCCGGCATATTATAAAATGTGTTAATTGGCGGGCAATAGATATCTGCGTCCAGGCCAGCACTAGCAAATACCGATTTAATTTTACTTGCAAGTGCTTCCCTATTTGCTTCTTCAATCTGTTTTTTCAAATTTTCGATTTCTTCTTTAATGGCAGCATCTTCAAATTGTTTCTCAGCTTCTCGTTTTTCTGTTGTAATCATCCGCTCACGCTTCAAATTATCAATCTCTTTCTGCATCTGGTCTGCTCTAGCGGCTTTTTCTGCCCATTTAATGCCTTTCTCCTTTTCCTTTTGAATTTCCGCGCCGACAGTATTTAGCAATTTAGTTACATGTTCTTCTGTTGGTTCAATTCCAATTTCTTTTAATGCTTTCTTAGCCTGTTCCCTTGTCATAATATTTAATTCTCCTTTTTACGTAAAAAATTTTTTTAAATTACAAATTCGGTATCTGCATTGGAAGTAATTTCAAGCACCAAAGCATCATTAACCTTAGACACTGACTTATTTCCTTGAATTTTAATAGATACATTATTAATACCGGTTTCTCGACGGAGATCTGAAAGTTGGGCTGCTATCTCCATTAATCTAGCTCTTAAATATCCGTCATTGTTACAAATTTGCTGATACATGAAAATCTCCTTTCTTACGAGATGGATGTCGGAAATAACAACACCCATTATTTAAAGTTCTGCGTTATTAAATCCCGAACAATTTCAGAAACCTTTCTGTCTGTCCTGGTTGCTTCCTGTTCAAGCTTGTACATAGTCTGTTCATTTACCCTCACAGCAATAGTGTGGGGCTTTGGATCTGTTGTTGGTCTTCCTGATGACATATAATCTCCTTTTTTTGTTTGCAAAATAGATTGTTGACTTTGCTCGTGATACTCACTACCCGCCTCGGTAATGCTCTACATACCCCCTCCCCCAGGTAGTCATGGCGACCTCTGTATCCATACAGGATCAAGAACATTAGTTCGCGAACATTTGTTTCTGTATGAAAAACCCAGATTTGTCCAATACATCTCGAAAATAATGCACAAATACAATGGTTTCAAACTATGCACAATGTACACTTTTGACGGAGTGTGTAGAACACTGCAAAAACAAGGTTAAATTGTTTCTATTGTATCTCGTTCCATTGCTATTGTCTGACTATTTGAAGTCGTTATAACACTGGTTTTTCCATCTCTGAAAGTTCTAATGCTGCCCTATGTCTAGCTGCGATCTCTGTCGCTGAAGCTCTAGGCACTTGTGACGGCTGCTCTTTTGATACTTCTTCTATAGATACAGTATCCTTGTACCCAAGCCACGCCTTCATCAAGAAAATGCCGGAAGGGGGCGAGATACGGCCTCTTAATACAATCTGTTCCAGGAAAGAAGCTATAAAGCTCTTAGCTTTTTCAATAATTTCTTGCCTTTCTGTACTGCATCCAGTACCAGAAGCCCAATTAAATAGCGTTGTGCGGCTAATATGTAAGGCTAAACATAGGCTTTCTATACCTGGACGATTCCCAGTATCTTGGCAAAACTCAAAATACTGGTCAATCCTGGTTCTTACCTCTTCATCGGTCTCTGGTTTGCCCAAATCGTTAAGCTCTCGAAGACTTTTAACCGTCTCGGCCACAAAATCGGGATCCAAATCATTAACCTGTTCACTTGGATAGTTACTTTTACTATTCGCCATATTTTCACATCCTCTCTTTTTTAAATGTTAAGTTTGCACCGACACCTTGGCTTTCCTTATCCTGTTCCGGTTTAGCCCTAGCTTCCTGCATAAGCTCTTTACAAGTCTGTTCCCATTGATCAAGCTTTCTCTTCCAAGTTCTCTGCTTTGTTCTTCTTGGCATCCTCTGCCCCTCCTTTCACACGTTCGTCATTAATGACGAATGCCTTCTTGTCAATCTCAGCAACCACAGCCAGCAGTAAACTATTTGCAAAATCTCCCTGCGCTTGGCGCGCGTACTTCTCGTGAAGCTTATCTGCTTCTTCGGTTAATGCTTTCCATGTCTGGTCATCGTTTAAATCTACAAAAGCGTACTTTTTATGAAAATTCCAAAGTTCCTGCCATACATTGAAATAAATCTCTTTAAAATTCACTTTATCCTCCTGGTTAAATTAGTGTCACCTAACAAGAAATACAGTTATCCTTTTTTTCTCTGTCAGATGTCTCAAAAGGTTGATTTTTCAATACTTTTAGTGGTACTGTGCAAAATGTGCAATTTATATGTAACTCTCTTGTAGTTTCGTATAGAAAAAACTTTACATTGAAAATGCACAAAATGCACATCTATCATTTATGTGAATGGATCCGGCTCATTTACCGGTATAAATTTCTCATCAGCAGCGATTGCATAACCCTTAATTACATTGCGAACTGTTCTGCCGCTTATTGTTCCTGAAGGTGCTAAAATCCCTTTGCCTTTTAGTTCAGAAAAGAAATTAGTTTTGTTTTCGGTTCCAAATCCGTTATCACTACACCATTTTGAATACTCCAGGTATGCGTCTTTTGCAGAAACATTTTTTCCTGGCAATGCAATCAAACATTCTCGAATAAAATTTCCTATCTTGTCACTATCTTCTTGATATTGATCTGTAGCTTCTCTTACTTCTGGCGGAGCAATAGCGCCTTCTTTATAATATTTCTTTAATCCCTCAATACACCAATTCAGTAGTCCAGATAAATTTTCCGGTTGCTTTAACCTATCTTTCAATCCTTTATCCTGTTCCTGTATTGAAAAATGGTGGTCAAATGAAATAACTGTCAATCTTCCAGAAGAAAAAAGCGTAGAATCTTGTATCAGGGGCAAATAATTCGTATTTATAAATAGTTTGAATACTGGCACGAATTGAAAGTCACTTTGATATAATCGCCTCGCTGTAATCGAATCCCTACCAAGCAGAGTCTTTAGAAGCGCTGCATCAAATACCATTCGTTTTGGGGGCTCAGCGGCATTTAAGAACCGGCACCCTTTCAAACGGGCAATATCCTCTGAGGCCTGGCGTGAATCCATATTATTTTTCATGGCTAACGACTCCGGTTTCATGTTCAAAGCATAACCTTCTGTATTCCCCAGCATATAGGCAAATGTTTCAACAAATGTGGACTTTCCATTTCTGGTCGTACTACCATAAAGCAAATAACAAGTTTCCTCCCTAGTATCACCTGTCAGAGATAATCCTAAAATTTTTTGCAGAAAATCTATTTTTGCTTTATTTCCATCCATTACTTCATTAATGTATTTTTCCCATACCTCAGCTGAAGCATTGGAATCATATTTTACGTTTGCTTGCTTGGAACACATAAAGCTAGGTGAATGTGACAGAAATTCAAAAGTTTTTAAATTAAGTACCCCATTTTTGCAATTTAATATGTACTGATCTTTATCAAGGTCATCCTCACTAAAGAAAAAACATTCTCTGGCATCCTTAATCATAGTGTCACGATATCTCAATTGCCCCAACCTTACACAATGGTTCAAAAATGCTTTTTTTGACTGTTCATCCTTCAGTTCAAGTCCGTACTTCATCAAGGCATCTGCTAAAAACTTTCCGTATCGGCTTGTAATCATTCCACCTTGATCTAATTTCCAAGAGCCCTTTGTGTACACAAACCATTCTTTAGCCGTGACGTTGAAACGACAAATTGAACCAAATACTTTAGCAAAGATTGCAGCATTTCCCTTGTCTGAGTATTCGAATTTCTCTGGCTTTATCGTCTTTAGTTGTTGGTACACCCAGTTAGAAATACTGTTCATAATCGTACCACCTCACCTTTTTCCCACTCGTGAACGTCTGGATGAGGTAGCTCTTCAACACCGCACAATTCATTCAACCTCTGCTCCGCAAAAAATTTTCTGTTCGTTGCTTCAATCCATAGCCAGGACAATGGTTTCACATGTTCATTTGCGAGAACCTGATCATATTTCTGTATCTCTGTTTTCAGCTCGTCGACCTGACGAACCCATCTCTTTTTTTCAATCTTTTTTTTCTGGGCTTCCGCTTCTCGTTTACGCTGCAACTGTTCAATCTCGGAAGCTGTCTTTTGGTTGCTATGTAGATCCACTGGCAGATGAAAAGCGTCTACCAAATACCGGCAAGCTTCCCAATTATTCACCTGCAACACCCTCGCGGTAAAGCGTATGCAATCCCCGGCATCGCCGGAAGAGAAATCACAATAGCCTCGTCCCGGCTCATTATAGAGCTTGCAGGACGGTGTTCTCTCGTCATGGAATGGGCTTCTAATAAATCCTGCCTTGTTAGGCGTGTATCCCAGCAATCTAGCGACATCCGGCATCGTTAGATATGAATTGACTAATCCAAATGTATTCAATTGATCTCCTTTCTTTGGGTAAAATGGTTTCTTTTTTAATATGTAATTTTCGTAAAAAGTCAATATTTTTTGGATATAAAAAAAGAGAAATAATTTAACACAAAATAAATTTACGTTTTGTTACATCAGCAAAGCTGATGCGTTTGTCCGTAAATAATTAGGCCGACAAAGCTGCCGGAGTGTCAAATCATTTCTCTTTGGGTCTGAATTTTAAACAAATTCAGAAAAAATTGTATTTTTTTGTTGCAAACAAAATAGCACAAATGTTTGCTTTTTGTCAATAACTTTTTGCAAACACAATATGGTTTAATATGCCGGGGATGGTTTGAAACGGCTATCCGTGTCATTCTGGGCTTTGGTTACTGCTTTTGCAATCTCGTTTCCGTCCAGGATAATACTGTTCATAATGTACTGTGGATTCTTATTTCCGCTGTTCATACTCATTGCCATTGCAACTCCCTGTGCTACTGCTTTTGCCATTTCCTCTTTTGTAAGTCCCATGCTTCCGTCCGAACTAGAAACAATGCTGTCGGCAATCTTCTTCATGGTTCGTGGATTTTCCAATGGAAGAACGGCTTCAGAACCAGCTTCACCAATACCGATTACCTGTGCGCCGTTGAAAAGACTAAGCTTAGCAGAACTATCCAAGTTTTCTGTAATGCTTTTTGCAATTAATTTCATAGTTCGTGGATTTTCCAGCGGAAGAACAGCTTCTTTTCCTTTTTCACCAATGGTTGCAAGGGTTGCACTTTCAACTAGACCGCCTTTTGCAAGCATTGGAATCGTACCTATAGTTGGGATATTAAAGCCATCAAACCCCCACCAGCTACCCCCAACACCTGGAACCCAATTCGGCACTGTTATTCTAAATTTAAGGTTGTTGAGTTTACTAATTAAACCATTTACAGTTCCGAGCACACCATTGAATCCCCCTATGACTGCATTAATGGGAGTTTTGGCAATGTCCGCCAATCCACTAAATACATTGGTGAAGATAGTTTTTATGCCCTGCCAGGCCTGAGACCAATTTCCAGAAAATGTGCCACTGATAAAAGTGGTTAAACCTTTAAACACACCTTTAACATCTTTGATTACATCTTTCGCTGATTTAAAAAATCCGTTCAAGACTCCACCGAATATACCGAATTGCTTCGTCCAATCCGTATTAAAGGCACCACTTAGCCAAGTTGAAAATGATGAAAATTTAGATTTAATGGTCTCCCATTTTTGTTTTACATCATCACGTAGGACTGTAAGGGCATTTCCAGCATTCGTTTTTAGCGTGTTAAATGCCCGCACTGCTCCATCTTTCAAGGCTATGGTCTTGCTTACCACCCAATCTTTTAACTTGGTTGCGGCTTCTTTCACAGTGTCCCAATTTCGCCACAGAAGCACTCCGGCGGCAATTACTGCACCAATTGCAATTGTTACAGGGCCACCTAATACAGAACTAACAGAACCAAGTGCGCCTAACAGACCGCCCCCCGATGTAACCAAGCTAACAAAATTAGTTACTAATCCCGCAGCACTTCCAATGATTTTTGATAGCTCAAACGCTGCAAAAAATGAGCCGATTGTAATTGTCACACCTTCAACAAGCCCTTGATTATTCTGGATCCAGGTACTAAAACCATCTAATAAGCCAGAAACTGTTTTCATTGCCTCAATAACTGCGTTTCCTGTCCATTCTCCAAGCGGCTGCAAAAAATTATCCCATAACCAACCTCCCAAAGGCTGCAGGGCTTCGATTACCGAATTCACGACACTAATTCCACTAGACAGCATCCCCAGGAAAGTTGGCACCGCATCCTGGATTGTCCAGGATCCAATTGGCAAAAGAACGTTATTCCAGAACCATTCAAGCCCAGTTCCTATGTTATCTGTTAGTGGCTGTAAATTTTGCAGAAGCGTATTGATTGATGTTAATAGTGGCGTAAAATCAAGGGTTTTCGCCCAATCTGCTGTCACACCTGTTATTTTCTCAATAGTTCCTAGAATGCTATTTCCAATATCGAATATATTTTGAATGATACTTGTCCCAGTTCCAGCATAATCCCACGCAGTTTTAAATGCCTGCGCTAAATTTCCGATTGTATTAAAAAGATTCTGAGCTATTTTTAATGTCGTAGTTAAGGTCTTTTCACCGCTCCCATTTGTCCAAACAGTCATAAAGCTCTTTCCAACACTTCCAGCCAAACTTCCCAGGTTTGAAAAAGCTGTCTTAGCTGCTGTTACTGTGGCATTACCTTCTTTTTTCCAAGAACTTTGAAACGGCCCGAAGAAATCCCCCAGATATTTTTTAGCGTCTGTTGCCAGATCCTGTATTTTCGAAGAGACCGGAACTGTCTCAAACATATCTGAAGGTGAAAGTTTTGTTCCCCCACCGCCGCCAATTGTTGAAGTTTCTTCCTTCTTTGTCAACTGGTTAAGCTGGTCGAATGGTAATACAGAAAGTGCCTTTTTCAGCTTCTTTGCACTGTTTGATGTCTTATCTGCGGATGAGCTTGTACTATCTAGGCTTGAGGCGTAATCTTTTACAACCGATACTGCTTGAGGTGTAAAACTTTTTCCTGTCAAACTTGCAAAGAACTGACCGACCTTGTTCGCAGCTTCAGCAATCATATTTATAAATCCACTCAATAACGGAGCCACAGTCTGCACAATCGGGCTGAAAGCCACCGCAAGAGCATTTTGAAGTTTTAGCAGGCTGCTTGTTAGGGAAGTAATAGCCGCATTGGTTCCACTGCTGTCATACTGTGCCAGGTTCTCGAAGCCTTTAATTGTGAAGCTACGGAGCTTATTCAGCAGTACGAACAAGCTCCGGATTCCGAAGGAATATTTTAGCAAATTTTTTAGTCCTGTCGAAAATCCATCCCCTTTACTAGATTTATTAACTGCCGCAAGTCGCTGCGGTAATAAAAGAAGATTTTTTGATATTTCTTTTATTTTTCGGTTCCAATTATCAAAGATTGAACCTGTTCTGTCCGCTGTATTCTGCGCTGCCACTAAGCCAGAAATAACAGGAGAAAATACGCTTTGCAGCCTACTCCATGCACCTGTACTTGCATTTGCAGCATTTTCAAGACTGCTCTCCGCCAACTGTGCAGCTGGGTCAATGCTATTCAGCGCCATTCCTGCACCAGTTCCAAACTCCTCGATAGCCTGTTGATAATTCTTAATACGAGCTGCGGCTTCACCGAACACTGCCGCCATTGCTCCGGGATCGTAATTCATCGCAGAAGCACTGACACTTTCAACGCGAGGGGTGTCCACCAAATTAGCCTGGCTGTCGGGTCTTGTAATAGTCATTCCTTCAGTTGAGAAAGATTTGCTCTTTAATGCGTCCATAGCATCCCGGAGCAGATCCAACTTGTTCACAGTAGCAGAAATATCATATTCCAAGGATCTGAAACCTTGTGCATCCAAGTTCACACCGATTTGCTTTAACTTCGATTCTTTGGCGAAAAGTGAATCTAAGCTTTTCTCTGTACTTGCAAGAGCTTTTCCAAGTTCTGGTAAGGTTTTTGGAACAGAAATATCCTTTCCAACATCCGCAAATTTGGAACGTAATCCCTCAATTGCGGCATCAATTTTGCTTGCGTCCAAAGTCAGCTTGTTTTTTGGAAGTTTGTTTACACTTTTCTGCAACCCCTCAACAGCTTGAGTTGTCTTAGATATCCCTGACAGATCAAATCCAACATTTGTATTACCTAGTGTATTCTTTATAGTTGTCAGCTTAGCTGATAGATTTTCCAGACTTCTCACCGCTTGATCGGCAGAGCTTTCTATTTTTATCTCCAATGAGTCTATTGTGTTATCAGCCATACAGTCACCTCCTTTTCAGCAAAAAAATAGACAGAAAGATTTCTCTCTCTGCCTATAAAAAGGTGCCGTTGATTTCCCTGCACCTAGTTGAATATTCTACTTTTCATATTGTCACTACCGTGTGCCCAGAGCAATTCTGGAAGCAATAAAAATATAACATTTCGATTTGTCTGCCCATCGTTCCACGAGCGAGCATTTGCCATAGTGATTCCTCTACATTTCTGCTTGTACAACCCGTTTAGGTCTCTAAGCGCTTCATCTGGAAGACCATCTAAACTCATAAAGATATTTTTCCAATCTTCCCAGTCATCGCAACTGGTATTGATAAGAATTTCCCGATTATCATCTAATCGGATAAATGGAAGCGTTTTTATCGTTTCCCAGTCCTTCCCGGCGCTTTCCATGATTTTTGGAGGAGTCTTCAAAAAATCAAAGCTTAAGACGTGTGGGCTCCAGCGCTTTAAATCTTTCCTCACCTTTACAAGAGAAAAATATCTCATTTTATTCATTACCTCCACATAAAAGTCAGTGCGCTGACCATGAATCCAGCGCAAACCAAATTACTTATCAACCCAGACCAATCATTCTTATTTTTAAAAGCACAATAAATAAAATAAGTCCCAGCAAATACCAGGAACGCACTTGTTAAAACTTGCACTGTATTAAGCAACATTTATTATTCCTCCTTCAGAATTTTCTCTACAGCTGATCGAATTAAGTTTTTCTTTTCTTCAGGAAGCTCTCTTTGCAGCCATTTTGAAAAGGTTGTCGCAGTTACTCCTAACGCCTCAGCCACTTCATAATGGAATACTCTTTTCTTCTTGATGAGCTCCCTAATATCTTTATTTCTCATTCTTACATTTCCTCCCCATGTTCATATAAGATCAGCCTATATTACTAAGACACGGTAACAACTCTTGTTGTTATGACATTCTAAATATAACATAATTGATTGGTATCATTCAGTATATTTAGGTATCATCTTTGATTAATTTTATATCTAGTTATAACTAGTTATTTATATGTAGCTTTATATCTAGCTATAACTATACCTCGTTTTATTACAGGTTATCACACGCGTTAAGAATCGTATCAAAATCAATCATTTTTTCTCTGCAAGGTGGTCTTTTCGCCTCGGAGGTGCCCTATATCCCCATTTGTAATACACGTAATACATTGTAGTGTATTACATAATATTTTGTATTTATCTGTTTACAAAAGATGTTCCAAGTGTTATAATGTATTATATAAATTACAATGTAGTGTATTACATATAGTGTCGTGTAGACACCCAGGAGGGTAAATATGGGAGAAAGCAAAGAACTAAAACCGAAATCATTTAGAATTGATGATGCAACTGCCGATAGGTTCAAAGAAATAGCCGCTCAGATCGGTGGAAATCAACAAGAGACACTCTCGAAACTCATTGAGGCTTATGAATTCCAGGGAGGCAAAGCAGTCCTTACAGAGAAAAAAGCTGATATTGATCAGTTTGAAAAATATGTGAATGCTCTTACACGAATGTTTATGGGAAGCCTGGAAGATAACCAGAACATTACCGCCACAGTCCGGACAGAATTTGAGGCTCAGTTGAAATCTAAGGACACTGTAATTCAAGACCTCCAGGAGAAGCTTCAGACTGCTAAGCAAGCCAAAGAACAAGCAGAATCTAACGAAAAAGCCGCACAAGATGAGCAAAATAGATTAGTTATAGAATTGTCTAAGTCTGATCGCAATCATGAGGATACTGTAAAAACGTATGAAAGTAAAATTACAAGTTTAAATGATACTGTTGCAGCTCTCAACAATTCCACTGAAATGATGAAAGAGAAGATTGAAAATCTGCAAAAAGAAGTCACAGAAGCAGAAACCATCCAGAGCCAGATGGAGCAATTAAGCACCAATCTAAACATCGTAGAGAAGGAACTTGAATCAGTAAAAAAAGAACGTGATCAAGATGCTATTAAGCATGAGCGTGAACTTCTGGAATTAGAAAAGCGATACCGCGAAGAAAAACAGGCCGCTATTGACCAGTACCAAGCTAAATATCTTGAATTACTTGAAAAAATGCAGAATCAAGAAAAATCACTGTTAACAACTAAATAATATTTTTAAGGACTTTATGATACTTCAATATCAAAAGTCCTTTTTATTTTTATAATGGTAAGTTTTATAAATATAAATATAAGTAAGTACGTTTATACCGTTTATACGTTTAGGGAAAAAAATACAGTAAAATCAATGGTTTCAGCTAATATAAAAACACGTTTCCGTACTTTAAAAACACGTTTCCGTACTTTAAAAAACACGTTTTCGTACTTGGAAAAGAGCAATAAACAAATATAAAAAACACGTTTCCGTACTTTAAAAACACGTTTTCAATATTGTTAAATGTGTTTTAATGTGTTATAATTTTATTAATTGGAGGTGATAATACGAGATATTTATATTTCAACCCTCAAGATCCAAAACAATATCAGAAGGATCAAAAAATGCTTAATGAATGGATAAATAACAGCAGTTCAGAGGAAGAAAGAAGCAATTATGAACGTGCATTAATGACACTAAGACTGCTGGGAGAGGCGTGGGTAAATGAGCCGAATTGTAAAAAAGATTGATAAGAGAGAAAGTGTACGAGTTGTTACAGATAATAAATTTATTACAGCTCATAATTTGCCGAATCTTTCACTAAAAGCTAGAAAGTTACTCTACTTAACCTTGGGACAAGCCAGAAAAAGAGACACTGAATTTTATACATATGAGATTAGTCCATTAGAATTTGCTGAAATTATGGGGATAGCGCCAACACATGTATATCAAGAAGCATTTGACATTACTGCAGAGTTAGCATCACTAAAAATTAGTGTGGTATCTGAAAATAAAAAGAAATTCAAACATATTCCAGTTACCTCATTATGCGAATATGATGATGATAGTATGTTAAGAATTGAGGTTAATAGACATATGGCGGAACTCCTGTTAGGACTTAATGGGAATTTTTCGCAACCGCAACTTAGTGACTTTATGCGGATGAGATCTGTGTATAGTATGGCTATTTGGCATTTAATGCAACGAGAAATGAAAAGCCAGAAGCCGGGAATGACAGAAACAATTAATTTTGATTTAAGCTTAGAAGAGTTACGTGAGGTTACTGGTACGCAAGAAAAATTAAAACAAGTAGGACAGTTTAAAGACCGTGTGTTAAATAAAGCTTTACGTGAAATTGAAGATAATTGTGCTGTAATAATTACATACCAAAATATTAAAAGAGGAAGAAATGTAATAGGATTTCATTTTTCGGCAGAGTCGGAATTCCATATTGATCCAGAGCGGATATCAAAGAAAACTAGAGATAGAGTGGAAAAGTTCAAAGATAATCAAAGGACTAAAAGACAAATTACAACACCAGAAAACAAATGGGACTTTCCTGGACAAGAAAGTTTATTTTGATTAATGGAAATCCCTTGATTATTGCAATTTATCGTGATATAGTTAACTTAGAAAAAAGGGAAGTCAAAAATATACTGGCCTACCCTTAATAATTAATAGCTATTAAATAATTTCAACAGCCGTTCACTATTGCGAGTAGTGGGCGGCTATTTTCTTTTCCCGAAGATCGTGTAACACAAACCAACGAGAGCAACAACGAATGTACAAAACTGAAATAATTCTGTATATGTCATTGGCTTTCCCTCCTTCCTACATCTGGAGGGGTAGCCCCTCCGAAGAGGGTAGGCCGCCTTGTATATTTTGATTTCCCTTGTCTGAATTATATCAAATCCAAAATAGAATAGCAAGGACAGGAAGTGTGTATACACATTCCAATTTTTTTCAAAAATTAATTACACGACAATTAGAATGACATATTAAAAATGAAAATAAATTTCTGAAGACTTGGAGTTAAAAATGTTCCAAGTCCTTTTTTATGCACAAAATTATTTTTCACATTATTTGTGATGAAGAAAAAGGATGGAACTATTTGGTACAGTGCCACCATTGAAGAGCGCACCAGACAGAAATATTTTTGTAGGCTGATCATAAGCGAGCCTGATCCGAAGGACAAAGGCGCTGTGAAGTGTCCGGGACTTACGCCGGGAGTTTCTATAGAGCTTAATCTATAGCCCTTACAAAGAGAAGAGGGGAGGGATATCGCTTTATACGGCACATTTATGAACGTATAAAGGGATAATTGAAAAAAATTCTCTTACGCGTGAACCATAACACGGCTCCAGAGCTAAGGGAGTAACAGTTTGTTACATCCTTGAAGTTAAGGAAAAAATGTGGGTATGCTTAGCTTTAAGAATAGTATCACTAATTAATTCTGATACAATGAGAGGGAGAACAAATGGCACACAAAAATAAAAAATCATTAATCCGGCAGGTTCAAGAAAGACTGGATAGTATGCTGGCAATCGGTCAGAGCAAGCACCAGGATAAAAAAGAGGGAATTACAGGGGAGAAAATTTATAGTTGGGGAACGTATAAAGCTTACCTGCAACAATGTTGTCAGTTTGTCCGGTATTGTAGAAATCAACATCACTGTAAGAATCTGGCAGACTGCCGGCAGTACGTGGGAGAATGGATGGAGAGCCGGAAAGACCTTTCGGCATACACTCAGAAGTTGTCTGCATCGGCATTGCGCAAGCTATACGGGGAGAGCCAGGAAGAACTAGGAATAACCACAAAACGAGCCGCCAGAAGCGAAATAACACGATCACGAGTGACTGCAAAGAGAGATAGTCATTTCTCAGAAGAAAAGAACGCTGAATTTGTCGAATTTTGCCGCTCAACCGGTCTGCGACGGTCAGAAATAACAACGCTACGCGGAGATCAGCTCATTGAGAGGGACGGTGAATATTATATAGAAGTGGTTGGAAAAGGCGGGCGATTCAGGATAATCACGATTTGCGGTGATGTGGAGTTGGTAGTTCGGAAGA
>ENA-ORUU01000788-ORUU01000788.1-human-gut-metagenome-genome-assembly--contig:-NODE-788-length-21656-cov-2.80445_pt1 | contig 21656 bp, 16 predicted proteins | sample MGYA00242085_ERZ509221 | MGnify/ENA primary metagenome ERZ509221 (study PRJEB26280, sample SAMEA2338809) | human gut metagenome | biome: human gut; feature: human-associated habitat; material: faeces... | reverse complement strand
TAGTATTATGGTACATCTGTTTATAAATCGTGTCCACTTATTTAATATAGATCCAAACAACACTTTATGGCTTGAAGAAGGAAAATGATTATTTTGAGGTTTTGGCTGTGGCAAAAGAAGAACAAATGACAGTAAAAAATAAGGAAAGCAGCATTGAAGAAGAACAAAAGAATGATCCTATCAAATATGAAAAACTGGTGACACAAAATAAAGATTTTTTTGGCTGGATTAAAATAGAAAATACGCCCTTGGATTATCCAGTTATGTATTCTCCTGATGATCCAGAGTTTTATCTTTCTCATGATTTTGAAAAAAATAAATCTATCAGCGGTGTTCCTTTTGTGGATGGAGACTATACAGAAGGCTGCGGAATTTATATCATTTATGGTCATAACATGAAAAACGGCACTATGTTCCATACCATTTTGGGATATAAGGATTATGATTTCTGGCAGCAGCATAAAATCATAACCTTTCATACGCTGAGTGAAGATCAAACATATGAAGTTGTAAGTGCCTTCTATTCTAAAACATACAGGAAAGATGAGAAAAACGTATTTCGTTTTTATAATTATAAAGATATCCGTGATGAAAAGACGTTTTATGAATTTGCCGGGAATGTGAAAGAAAGTGCGTTGTATGAAACAGGAGAGATGCCGATTTATGGGGATGAACTTTTGGTTCTAGTCACATGTTCCTACCACGCAGAAGAAGGCAAATTTGTCGTCGTGGCACGTCGTATTCAGCAGCAGGAATAAATATTTTGTGAAAATGCAAGGAATATTGCTATATATGGCGCAATTTCAATTATTTTGAATTATAATGAAAATTGTATATCATATGAAATGCAGTCATAGTTGTAGGATCTATAAAAATATTTGTGATAGTGGGATTTTTACTTTTTTATAAGCAATTTGGAGCGTGAATGAAAGTGGATAAAAATAGTTCGAAAAAAATAACCGGAACAGAGGAAAAGACGTCATTTCTGATTCCGAAAATAAATGAAATTGCGATGGCGGTAGGTATCATCTGTTTTTGTCCAGAAGATCATTACAACATTATGTATATGAATGATTTTTTTGTATCGGAACTGGGGTATGATGACTGTGCGGAACTTCAGCATCAGACGGGGGTTTCATTTCTTGCGTTGATACACCCGGACGAATTAGGAGATTTTAAAAAGTATATCAGTGGTTTACCTGATGAAAAAGATACGTTTTCTTGCCGATTCCGATGCAAAAATTATGAATACAAATGGTTTGATGTAGCAGTGGCATATAAGACAGGTGCGGACGGGAAAGAAACTGTTTTTTGCACCTGCGTAAATATTTCTAAGTATAAAGATTTGCAGACACAAATGAAAGATATGCATTCAGAATTTGAAAAAGTGAAACTGCAAATGAAAGCGGCTATTGGAAATTTTCCCAGCGGCTTATTGATTTTTAGCCTGCAAGACAAAAAGGAACTTTGCTACATCAGCGATAATTTTTGTTTGATGTGTGGTTTCACAAGAAATGAGATTGCACAGAAGTATCATAATCAATATAGAAATCTCGTTTATGATGAGGACAAAGGTTTTTTCGAAAAATCATTGCAGGAGTTGGCAGAATATCCTCATCAGAAAAATCTGGAATACCGCATCAAAACAAAAGATGGACAAGTTATTTGGGTATTGGATTCCATAAAGTCCATCAGAGATGCCAAAGGGGATATGTGGGCCTATGCAGTGGTTATTGATATTAGCAAATGGCAGAAGCCATGGTCTGTTTTCAATGTTATCGCAGAGAACTTGCCTTTTGGAACAGTGATTTGTGATTATCATCAGGACAAAAAATGTTTTCAAATTCGGTTTTACAATGATTATATGAAAAAATATTTAGATGCTTTTCCTGATATTCAGCAGATACCTTTGGACAAATTAAAATCCATTGTGGTACCGGAAGATTTTGAAAAAGTATGCGATTTTCTCAATACTTTAAATCTTGAGGATGCGCAGGCTGATTGCAAATTTAAGATACAGAATAGCTTTTCGCGGAGTTTGATTTGCATGAAGTTCAGAACGCTGAAAGCAAAAGAGGGAATTTTATCCATCCATGCCGCTTTTTTTGATTGCTGTGAACAAGCAGAAAGAGATGATAATTTTGGGTTGGATAATGGGTATTTCGAGAAATTTCAGTATGCATTGCCATTTGCCATGATGGTGAAAGAACTGGGCTTTGGAAAGGAACCTTTTTATGTATCACCGAATATGAAAGACTTTTTCAAGGACTTCATTCCGCAGGATGATAAGCAGAAAAAAATATCTTATGAAACAGCTATTCATGCCGATGATTACAAAAATCTAAAACGAATTTATCAACAGTATCAAAAAGAATTGCCCTCTTATTTTGAAAATGAGTTTCGTTTCATCAGAAAAGACGGAAGTATTCTATGGATTAAGGAGAATGCAAAAAGGTTGGATGGTTTTTCTGCACCGGATATGTATCTGGTGGTATTTACGGACATCACACAACTGAAAAACGCAGAATGTAAACTGCGTATGCGGGAAAAGGAAAATCATATCATTGCACAGAAAAATAATGATATTGTTGGATGGTTCCATATACAGAATGGTACGATCTCTTTTTTGGATAAAAATTCGGCGGGTTATCATATATTTGAAGATCATGATAAAATCATAGATTTTGGCGGAAAAATAGGATATGTTCAAGACGAAAGTTTAAAGGAATATCTTGGATTCTATGAAAAGATCAAAAAGTATGAACCGGCAGAAGTTGAAATAAAAGTAAAAAGTCCTGGGGATGGAGAAAAGTGGTTTTTTTGCACATATGACTTGATCTTTGAACAGGACGCCAGTGTGGTTTGGGCGATGATTTATTTTTCCGATGTTTCGGAAAAGAAATTGAGAGAACTTGAAATACAGAAATTAAAAGAAAGAGAGCGCATTTTGGAAATTATTTCAGAGGACTTTAAAAAAGTAATCCTGAAGTTTCATTTCCAGGATAAGCGTTATGAACCGCTGAATTCCATCGCGAAAAAGCTGTTCAAAGACATACAGGTACATACAGCTGAAAATCTCATAAGTTCCCGTTATGTTGCCGAAGAAAGCATTGATGTGGCGAAAAGCTTTTATGAAGACATTTGCAAAGGCAAGAAAACAGGAACAATGAATTTTAAAGTGAAGAAACTGGATGGGGGATATCGTTGGTATCAAAGTACATTTACCAATGTTTTCATTGATATGGACATCCCTGCTTATGCCATTATATTTTGCGAGGACATTACGGAGAAGAGAGCCCATGAATTGGCATCTTCAAGATTTTCCGATTATACGAAAATTGGTTCCAGAAAGATATTCTTAAACTTAGAATATAATGTGACAGAAGATACCTTTGAAAAAAGTGACGGCAATATTCCGTCCTGCTATGTTTCCGCGTTTACGACGTCCTATACCAAAGCTTATCAACGAATGCTCGATGATGTTTTGCCAGTGGATAAAGGGGATTTTATCGCAAGTTTTTCCAGAGAGAATATTCTGAGAAATACAAAAGATGGAACGGATCACGCAATCAAAGAAATCCTGATCCACTACGATAACCAGCCCACTTGGATCCGCGTATTTTATCAAACAATGAAGGATCCTTATACATCCTTTATCAATATTTGGATTACCTGCATCAATATCAATGAGGAAAAGCAATATGAGCTGAAGCTCTTGGAAATGGCAAAAGTTGATAAGGTAACTGGCATTTACAATAGAGCCGCATTTATGGACTGGGTGGAAGACAAGTGCAGTACCATCAATGAGAATGAAAAGCGTTTCCTGATTATGCTTGATGTGGATGGCTTTGGAAAAGTGAATGATAGGTTCGGTCACAATTACGGTGACACAATGCTGAAAAAAATCGCGCAGACATTGAAATTAGTAACAGAAAATGAGGATATTTTGGCGCGTCTGGGCGGAGATGAATTTGCCATATTTACTGGCGGATTTTCCGATATAGATATTGCGAAGGAAAAGCTCCGCATCATTGTTGCTTCCATGTATAGAGAATTGAAATGGGGCGTTAAGATTTCCATCAGTGCCGGCGTTTCAACATTTCCTACGGATGGACATAGTTTTCAGGCTCTTTATGAAAAGGCCGATATTGCGTTATACTATGCAAAATTGACAGGACGAAATAAATATATCATTTATGAGGATTCCATGGAGGATATTGATACATCTCATTCACCGGCATCTGAATCGGAAGAATACTTGGTAACCAAAGGAATTTATATCAGGACTTTTGGATATTTCGAAGTATTTGTCAACGGAGAAGCTTTGCTGATACAAAACGCCAAGGCGAAGGAACTCCTAGCCATTCTGGTAGACCGGAGGGGCGTTTATGTCTCTCAGGCAGATTTGATATCTTGTTTGTGGGAGGATGAGCCTGTCAATAAAGTTACCATGGGAAGACTTCGAAAAGCAGTCATGCATTTGCGGAACGCCCTGAAAGCCTATGGAATTGAAGAATTAATAGAATCAAAAAGAGGTTTGCGGCGTTTGAATGTCAGCATTGTAAATTGTGATTTATACAATTTTCTATCGGGAAAATCGGAGTACAGCACCTTGTTTAAAGGCTCCTATATGCTGAATTACAGTTGGGGAGAACTGATGATTTCTGAACTGGAAACGCAAGCAAACACAGGACAGGCTGAAAGCAGCAAAAAGACAGTGTGAAGATTCACACTGTCTTTTTTTGTACGAAATTTTTAAGCTTGGAATGTAATGGAGATGGACTGTAAGTCGTCTAATGTTTTCACTTTTTTCGCGAAAATAAATTTATAATCGGAATGACCATTTCCTATCAGTCTGGATACCCATGTGACAGGAACGGGTTCGCCATTGATGGTGACTGTCATGTGTTCGTTGATGCGTGTGGTATCATTGGTGATCCACTCGCCTAAGTTGGCATTCAGCGTGTCATACAGAAAATTTTCTACTGCTGCTGTCGTTGAACCCGTAAACGCTTCTACAAAAGAAATCTCAAAAGCTACGTTAGGCGTATTGCCGCCGGTGAGAGTGGGAGCGGTCATATACTGCATGTTTTTCTCTGCGACATCGAATCCGCCAGCTGCGTTTTTGGTCAGTGTCAGAGAAAAATCAGAAATGTCAGCGGTGGTATTTTTTCCGCTGTCAAGCAGGGTGTATTTCCACGGTGCGATGGAGGTGTAAGTCACTGTCCGTGTTTCTCCATTCCATACCACATCCCCATAAGGCTCCAATGCTTTGAAGTAAATCAGTGTTTTGCCGTCTGCACGGAAAGAGGACATTTTGTTGCCGTCCACAGTTGTGACCAGGTTGCTGGGATAGACTTTATATGCCAGTCTGCCAATAGGTCTGTTCTGAGGTGGTACATAGGTTGCAGTTATGGGTTTGTTGATTTCCTGATATCGATTGATATATAATTTTTTTTCATTATTGTCATAAGAAACATCAAAGCCATAGTCCTCCAAGTCCTCTGCGAAGATGCATACTTTGCCAAATAGGTTATAGCAGGGGATGGGGGCACCGTCAATGGATGCCACAATGTCCGTTGTGACAGCGTTTGCTATTGGAGCAGCGCCATAGGCAGTAAAGCTGGACAAAATCAGACTCAATATCAGCGTTGAAAACAATACAAACTTTTTCATACAAATTTCCCCTTTCTTTGTTTCCCCACAAAATCTTTATATTTTGAGTGTAGCACGCAGGAAAATGGAAAACAATGACATTTGTCTTACAAATATATTTCAGATAAATTTTTTATGGTTACGATTCATAGTAAAGTGAAAAGGTATGCCTGACATTGTTTTGGAAAAACAGATTGGCGGAAGAAAGATCCTCTTTCAAAAACGGAAAAGTGTTGGCCATATAAAAAAGACAGTGAGAATATTCTCACTGTCTTTCTTTATTGATAATGAGGAGCAAAACATCAGATGCCGTATTTCTGGCACAGACGCATGAAGATGGAAGCAATTTCCGCACGAGTGATCTGTGCATCGGGGCGGAAGTTTCCTTCGTTATCGCCGGAAAGCAGACCAGCTTTCTGCATAGCGCCTACGCTTTCTTTCGCATATCCGCTGATGGAAGCGGTATCCTGGAAATCAGGTGTGCCATTTTCCAGAGCAACACCTGAGAATTTCAGGTATCTTGCCAGCATAACTGCTGCCTGTTCTCTTGTGATAGGTGTGTTGGGCGCAAAGGAGGTATCGCTGACGCCGGATACCAGATTGTTTGCATATGCCCAGCTAACGGCATTGCCATACCATGCATCACTGGAAACATCGGCAAAGGGGCTGCTGCCTGTATGAGAAGTACCGTTGAAGCGGTGAAGTACAGAAACCAGCATGCCTCTTGTCATGGGCTGACTGGGCGCGAACTGTGTTTCGCTGACACCGGAGAACAGACCTCTCTGTGTGACATAGGAAACAGCAGGTGCATACCACTGATTTGCAGGTACATCACTGAAGTTTGTAGAACCTGTGGAAGGCTGCTGCACAGCTGCAAAAATAACTTCTACCACGTCGGTGGATTTCAGATGCAGCAGCTTGCTGTACGGGGCCCTGAGAAACGCCGTTCACCAGTACGTCACGTACTTCATAACCGTCATGAGGCTGGATGGATACGCTGCCGTCATTGTTCGCGATGATCATACCGTTGGTCTGGTCACCTTTGATGACAGGGTGTCCGGTTGTTGTGCTGTTGCTGCTGGAACTGGAACTGCTGGAGCTGCTTCCGCTGGAGCTGCCGCCACCATTGCTGCCGCCGCCATTGCTGCCGCCGCCGTTGCTGCCGTTATCGCCATTATCGCCGCCAGTACCGTTATCACCGTTGTCACCGCCAGCACCGTTATCGCCGCTGTTATCACTGCCATCATCTTCTAAAGATACCTGTGTATAGGATGTTGCAGCGTCTTTGCTGTTCAATGTGATCAGTTTGGATACGCCTGTAAAGGATACGCCGTCAGGCAGTGTCAGGTTCCCAAGGTAGATCTGGTTATTCTGGCTTTCCAATACAGAAAGGGAGTCCGCATAAATCGTCAGAACGCCGTCTTTTTCTGTGTGATGGCTGTAAGCCAGATCTTCAGAGCCAAGGAAATGAGCGTTTTCCAGATTCTGTTTGGATTTCAGTGAGATTTCCACGCTGGTGGTGTCTTCGGAAACACCTGTCAGATACAGACGAGCGTTGTTGCTGTCGTTATCCCGCTGGATAATCACACTGGGGCCTGTGGCAAAAGCAGTGGTGGACATCAGTAATGATGCCACCAAAGCGCCTGCCCAGAGTGTATATTTCTTTTTCATGGGTAGGTTCCTCCTTAATTATTGATGTTCCAGAGAGATGGAAGGCATGCTGTCAGCATCGGGAGAAGAAATCCACAATTTCTGTGCAGTGATGCGGCCATCTGTTTCAGAAATGTTGTCTGTGCGGTACAGAACTGCCTGAATACGGTCGGGCAGGGAGCTGGGGTTATCGCAGTCCACATGGTCATGCCGCAGATCGCCTTCCGCTTCTTCGTTGATGACATAGATGAACATGCCATTGCTGATGAGGCTCACTTCGCCATCGGCAGGAACTTCCGCCAGAAGATAAGTTTCCCCGTTGATAGGTCTTGTTTCTTTTGTTTCTGCACCTGTTGCCAGATCGCGAACGGTAAATTCGCCGTTGACCTGAACATAGTTATATCTGGGATCGCCTACATATGTGCCAACGATGACCAGAGAGCCGGCAGGGATGACTTCCTCGGAAGTATCGCCCCACTGATAAGCTTCACGGAGTCTGCCAATGGCAGCGCCGTCCTGCAGGAATGCCACGTCGTCGTTAACTGCGCCAATGAGTTGCAGGGATGCACCTTCGGGAACATTCTGCAGTTCCAGTTTGGTGATGTCATAAGTCCAGATACGGCTGTCTTCTGCACCTGCACCGGGTTTTGTGAAGTATGCTTTGAATGTACTGCCGTCATTTGTCATATTCTGTGTCAGTGTCAATGTGGTTTCTTTGGATACGCCATCCACATTTGTGGTCAGAACTGCGGTGATGCTTTCCACATTGGAAACACCAGTCAGTTTGATACCGCTGACAGACTGTGCTTTATCGTTTTTCATGGTCACAGTTGCAGTTGTGCCGGACTGGGAAAGGTCATACAGGCCTGCATCCAGTACGTTATCATAAGAAATACGTACCTGCTGTGTTTCTGTGGCTTCGGAAATATTGCCCTGTTTGTCTACGGCACGAACAGCATAGGTCAATACAGTATTGTTTGCAGTACCGATATGTTCGGTGAATGTGCTGTTTGTTGTAAAGGCAATAGATTTGCCGTTTTTCAGGATTTCGTAACCCAGAATGTTTTCTCCGTCGGTGTGGGAGAAGGTCAGTGTTACATCCTGACCGCTGGAGCCAACGGAATTGGTTGCTGTAACGGAATCCAGTGTCAGTGTGCCGTTTGCAACGCCTGTGCCTTCCAGACGGTTGCGGCGGGAGTTATCATTGAGATACCAGATGGCTCTTTCTTCTTCGCCATAGGATTTCAGTTTGCTCTTTGTGCTTTCTGTCAGTTCCATACCCCAACGAGTGAAGAATTCTGTCAGGTCTTTCTGGGCAACTTCAGATGCGATCAGTGCAACGCGGTTGTCGTAGTCATTTCCGCTATAAGCACCGGATTTCCACAGTTTAAAGAACTGGTTGTAGAAGTCCATAGGAGCGTCTGCGTTGTCATAAGCCAGATGCAGCTGCCAATACATGCCAAGCTGTACGAATACGTTGTTGGCTGTGCCGGGGCGTGCTTCCGCAACTTTCTGGAAGATAGCGGAATATCTGTCTTCGCTTTCCAGACGAGTGGTCAGGGAAGTCATATCGCCGCCGTCATAGCTCTGCACCATGAGGGAGTACAGGTTGTTGGTGATTTCTGTTCTGCCCAGTTTATCCATGTTATGACCGATTTCGTGAGCGATACCCCAGCCGTAAAGGCCGTTTGTATCTGCTTCGCTGGGCAGCATAGAAACGGGAGTGCCTTTCACCAGATCACCAGCGGAACCATAGCCGATACCGATATGATCGCCGCCAGCATACATGAAGGCGGAACCGAACATGCGCATGTAACGGATGTTCTGACGGCTTTCCATAGGATACTGGTAAGCATCTTTGTCACCGTCTACAATGCCTGTGTGGTATTTACCACATAAGAAACGTCTTCCCAAGCCAGGATTGCATTGTAAAGGGATTCTGTTGTTAAGCCATTTGCAGCTTCTTTTACAGGAATGGACAGCAGGAAACTGGGAGTTGCAATATCTGTATGGTTACGGATGCTTGTCTGACCCAGACGGTTGCTGTTTGCCTGTACATATGCGTTTACTTCTGTCACATAAGCAGAGATTTTTTCTTTTCTTGCGGATTCGGACAGTTCATACCAGTCAGACAGTTCCAACATAGGTGTTTTTACGCTGGTATTGTTGTTGGTGATGATACGCAGGGAGATTTCGTCTGCATGAGAACCGCTGTATGTCAGATACAGTGCGCCGCCTTTTTCTGTGGAAACGGAAGCAATCTGTTCCGCGGAAATGACATTTCTGCCGGACTGCAGCTGGATGCCTTTGCCTTTCCATGCGTTGTAATCAGCATAATACTGTGTGGGCACGATGGTAACGGTTTCACCAGCGGGAATATCGGCGTAGATCACCACATCGCTGCCGGAAGAAGCTACAACACCCAGAGGCTGCAGTACGCTTGCGGTCTGACCATATGCGCTGTCTGCTGCGGTGCTGCGGGACTGGAAGCCTGTTTGTGTTGCCAGTTTGCCGCCTTCTCCAGTGTTTTTGCATCGTTCAGTTCACGAAGCATCATATCTTTATTCAGATAGAATACGTTTGTATTTTCTACTCTGCTGCGAAGTGTTTCTACTTTTTCAAGGGTTTCTTCCTTGCTGTATTTCAGTTCGGTAAATGTACCGTTGGAGAACAGGTCTGCGATTTCCGCAGGTGTGTTATCCAGATGATAGAAGGCTGCTTCAGACAGTGTAACTGCTTTTGCGCATTCCCACTGACCAACGTTGACTCTGACTCTGGAAATGTCGTTGGATTCAGGCAGTTCCAGTACCAGATAACCGGTGCCGTCTTTTGTCACTTTGGCAGTGATATTTGCGTTGATGGTTGCGATCTTTTCGTATTTGCCATCAGCTGTTTTGCGGTAAGTGGTTGCGCTGTAATCACGCATGCCTGTGGTATAGCTCAGGTCTCCCTGTCTGGGAACGTAGATCATATAGTTCATGCTCTGAGGCTCCGCAAAATCAAATGTGAAGGACTGATCTTTCCAGTATGCGCCGGACTGCCAGAATGTGGAATAGTTGCCGTCCAGTACATGTTTGATATTGAAGTTAGGTGTTTCACTCCAGTTCACATTGCCTGCTGCGCCGCTGTCAGAACGAACAGTGATCAGTTCGTTGGAGATACGGTTTTCCGTAGGCAGGGCAGGGCCATTGATGGTCTGTGCCTTAGGAGCGCCTTCTGCCACAACGGAGCGAGGGCTGACACCAGCCTGATTATATGCTTCTACGCAGGATTCGTAAGTAACGCCGCTTGTCAGGTTGCCTACGGTAAGGGAGTTGTTATCGCCTACATCAGAGGAGATCCACTGATCTGCGCCTTTTTCACGATAGTAAACCAGAGAGCCCATGGCATTTTCGGATTTTGCCCAGCTGAAACGCAGAGCGGAATCCATGGAAGTCACCTGCAAAGTGGTAGGTGCCACAGGTCTGCTGTCGGGAAGGGGTGTTGCGGATACGATTGCGGAAGTTGCACTTTCCCATTCACCGCTGGTACCTACGACTACGAAATAATATTTTTTCAGATTTTCCAAACCGCTGATGGTGATGCGGTTATTTTCTGTGGTCTGAACCTGTGTCATGCCGTTCTGTGTGGTGCCATAGTAAACTTTATAGCCTGTTACGTTTGCCATGGCATCCCAGAAAAGGGATACGCTCTTTGCGCCGGCAGTTGCGGAAACATTCTGAGGTTTTGCCGCTTCTGCTTCCGGTGCTTTTGTCAGTGTGCTTTCTACAAAAGCAACCTGTTTGATGACAGCAGTTTCATTATCTTCTGTTTTAGTAACCTGAATGGTGATTTTCTTTACGACTTTTCTGGAACCCAGATTTACCACCAGTACGTTTTCGCGTCACGGGCAGAACGGGCTGCAACAGTCAGTTTGCCGTAAGGAATGGTTTCGGTCACAACTTTGCCGTCTTCTTCTACTTCCAGAACCAGATTGAAGTATTCAATGCCGCCGTTTGCGGGGGTAGCAATCTGTACTTCGCTCATAGCAACGCCTTCGTTAAAGGCGATGGGGATTTCCAGAGGTGCTTCGGGAGAAATTTCGCCGGAATCTTTTTTGCTGAATGTAATGGCTTCTGTTTCTGTAAACAGGTCAGCAATGTTTTTGTCATCGGCAATTTCTACTTCAGACAGGTCTGTTTTGTCAACGTCGATGTTCTGCACAATGGCGCGAGATACCATAGCACCATTCTGTGCAACGGCTTTGCCGGTGCCCTGTACCATCATGCCGCGGTTTACATAGGAAATATCCACAATGTTGACAGTGCCGTCTTTGTTCAGGTCATAAGCGTCGTTATCAGTGCCCAGAGCTGCTTCTACCAGCTGCTGATCTTCCTGATTTACGCTGCCGTCGCCATTCACATCCCCAAGTGTGAATGTGCTTTCTTTGGTACCGATGGTAATGATTTTTGCGTATTCTTCCAGAGAAAGTTCATTATATGTATAAGTGCGGTAACCGTCACCTGTCACTGCGATGCGGTATACGCTGTCCGCAGTGCCGGCGGGCAGATCGGAAGCAACGATGTCGATGGCTGTTACCAGATCATCATCGCCGCATTCATTACCGGTTTCATCCAGATAAGTATAGGAAATGGATGCGGGCACTTCTTCTCTTGTATAAGAATTGGAAACAGACATCTGAATATTCTGTTTTTCCACGGTTTCTTTTGTCAGAGGATAATCCATATGGATACGAACGGAAATGGTGCTGGTGCTGTCTACGGCTGTTAAGGAAAGCACAGGCTTTTCTTCTTCGGTTTCTTCCTCTTTTACTTCTTCCTGTTTTTCTTCCTCGTCTTTTACGTCTTCGGAAGGAGCCGCAGTTTCTTCGCCTCCTTCAACAGGAGGAACTACGGGTGTTTCTTCGGGAGTTTCCACAGCAGGATTTTCTGGTGTTTCTTCTTTTCCGCTTTCCTGCTCCTGATTATGTTCACCGTCGCCTTCCGGTGTGGAAGGTTCTGTGTTAGCATTGTCATCAGATTCTGTGGCATCTGTTTCAGGTGCGTCAGACGGTGTTTCAGTATCGGTTGCATCTTCTGGTCCCTGTGCAGAAACTGTATCGTTTACGGTTTCTTCGGCATAAACACTGGGAACGGAACTGCTCGCCATGACCGCTGCCAGTACAAGGTGGGGCAGTGCATTTTTCTTCATAAAAAAATACCTTTCTTCCTTTTTTGATTTACTCGAAAATTTTTTTTGCATCGTCTGATTCTCACAAAGTGGATGCATTGGTTGACAGTATAGCATACAAACAACTAAAATACTATGGTTTTTCTAGGATATTTGAAAAACAGGCATTTTGGACAAGTGAAAAAGATTTTAGTGAGTGAAAATATGCAAAGTATGTATAAAGGGTAATACAAAAACAAAATGTGTATAGAAAACCACTAAATGGTATTTCATACAAACCGTGGAGGTTTTAGTAAATAATGGAGGAAGTGAAAAGAGAAAATGGAAAAATTTTTCCAATCTTTGTATAAAAATAATAAATTTTGTCATAAGAAATAATTATTGATGCATGATATGGGGGGATTTTGTATGACAAATGAATAGAGACAGGTGCCCCAAGGCAGAGGATTCTATGGTTGGTGGAGCACATTTGCTTATATAAAAGAAGAAACTAGCTTTTCATTTGCCATTTGACTGGTTTTGGCTTAGAATGAAAGAAAATCGGAAAGAAAAGAGGAATTTTTTTGAAAAAAGTCATTTTAGCGGCGTTGAACGCAAAATACATCCATTCCAATCTGGCATTGCGTTATCTGTCCCGTTTTCAAAATAATAACCAGAAACATCATGTGGAAACCATGGAATTTACCATCAACCAGCGGCTGGATTTCATTGCCGAGGAACTGTTCCGCAAACAGCCTGATGTGGTGCTGTTTTCCTGCTATATCTGGAATGTGGAGATGCTGCGGCAGCTTTGTCCCATTCTGAAAAAGATCATGCCGGACTGTGTCATTGGTTTCGGCGGCCCAGAAGTCAGCTACGAAAGCGAAACCTTCCTCCGGGAAAATCCTGCGGTGGATTTTGTCATGCGTGGGGAAGGGGAGCTTGTTTTTACAAAATATCTGGAACACCTGGATACGGGAAATCCTGCAACATTGGGGGAAATCGAAAGCCTGACTTATCGGCAGGAAGAAGAGATTTTTTCTACACCTCAGATGCATCCTATGGATTTAGCACTTCTGCCATTTCCTTATGAAGAAGATTTCAGCGATGTGCAGAATCAGATCATTTATTACGAATCTTCCAGAGGATGTCCTTATCATTGCGGATACTGTCTGTCTTCCGTGGAAAATGGTGTGCGGTTTGTACCATTGGATAAGGTGCTGCCGGATTTGCAGAAATTTTTGGATAAAAATGTACCACAGGTGAAATTCATCGACCGCACTTTTAACTGTAAAAAAAGTCATGCCATGGCAATCTGGAAATATCTCCATGAACATGACAACGGTGTTACCAATTTCCATTTTGAAATTACAGCAGATTTGATCGATCAGGAAACCATTGATTTCCTGAAAACTGTACGGAAAGGGCTGTTTCAGTTTGAAATTGGTGTCCAGTCCACCAATCCCCAGACCATCCGTGCCATCAACCGTAATGTGGATTTTGCGGCGCTGTCGGAAATCGTGCAGCAGATCAAAGACGGCGGGAATATCCATCAGCATTTGGATTTGATTGCAGGTCTGCCCTATGAGGATTATGACTCTTTCGGGCGTTCTTTCAATGACGTGTATGCCCTCCATCCGGAACAGCTGCAATTGGGCTTTTTGAAGGTATTGAAAGGCTCCATGCTCCATCAGAAACAGAAGGAGTTTGAAATTGTCTATCATGACACAGCACCTTATGAAGTACTGACTACCCATGAATTGCCTTATGCGGATACTTTGCGTCTGAAATATGTGGAAGAAATGGTGGAAACTTATTACAACAGCGGAAGATTTTTGCATACTCTTGCATATCTGGTGCCGCTCTATGAAAGTCCCTTTGCCTTTTTTGAGGCATTGTCCCAGTTCTGGGTGGCGGAGAATTACCATTATCTGGGGTTGTCCAAAATGGGGCTGTTCGATGCGTTATGGCGGTTTGTGGAACAGAATCCGAAAGTGGAAAAACAGAAATTGAAGTGGGAAATGAAGTTTGATATTGCCCTCCATGAAAAGCCCAAAAAACTGCCTGCATGGCTGACTGTCACTAATGAAGAACAGTGGCATGACAAGGTTTTTGCTTTTTACGGCAATCCTGATTTGTGGCAGAAATGTCTGCCCCACTATAAGAGCAACAAGGAAGCCCTCCGTCAGACCCATCTGGAAGTTTTCGGTGATGAGAAGCAAAAGGCAGTGCTCTTTGATTATGGCAAAAGAGATCTGCTGGGCAATGCGGAGTATAAAATCATGGAAACGGCGGAAATACAGGCGTGAATGAAATCTTGCTTCGGATGAATAAAAAAACATGTAAAAAATAATAAAAAACCATTGACAAAAGAAAAAAACGGCATTACAATAGGAACAACTTTTCAAAAAGAACAAAGACGTGGAAGAGAAGAGTAGTTGGCAGAATACCTTTCAGAGAGTTTCCGGTTGGTGTGAAGGAAGCAGGGATATGTTGATGAAGATGGTCTTGGAGTCGTATGGTCGAGCTGATGAAGTTAGATCATAACGGGTGCACCCGTTACAGTGCCAGAGTATAATCCGTTATTTGACGGCCGTACTTGTTGAGGTTTGCTTCGTGAGGAGCAGATGAATTTAGGTGGTACCACGAATTTACGCTTTCGTCCTAATGTGCATGAATATGCAGCAGGACGGAAGCTTTTTTTATTGCCGAAAGGAGAAAAATACACATGATAAAGTTGGAGAAGGTAAGCAAAACCTTCCGCACCGGCAGCGGAGAAGTCCACGCCGTAAGGGAGGTAAGTTTGAATATTGAACAGGGCGAGATTTTTGGTATCATCGGGTTTTCCGGTGCAGGAAAATCCACACTGGTACGATGCATTAACCTGTTGGAACGCCCCACAGAAGGTACTGTGACCGTGGATGGTACGGAATTGACAAAGCTGGATGAAAAACGGCTGCGGGAAGTGCGCAGAAAGATCGGTATGATCTTCCAGCATTTCAATCTGCTCCGTTCCAGAACCGTATACGATAACATCGCTTTTCCCCTGAAGAAAAGCAATTTGTCCAAAGAGGAAAAACACAAGAAAATATTATCCCTGCTGGAGCTGGTTGGGCTGTCTGATAAAAAGGATGCTTATCCTTCCCAGCTTTCCGGTGGACAAAAACAGAGAGTTGCCATTGCCAGAGCATTGGCAAATGACCCCAAAGTGCTGCTGTGTGACGAAGCTACCAGCGCATTAGACCCACAGACCACAAAATCTATTTTGCACCTGCTGAAACAGGTCAATGAAAAACTGGGTATCACCATTGTGGTCATCACCCATGAAATGGCAGTGGTCAAAGACATTTGCGACCGGGTAGCCATCATGGAGTTGGGACGTGTGGTGGAAGAAGGCGCAACAGAGGATGTATTCGTTCATCCCAGAGAAAAAGTTACCAAAGACTTCATCAGCACCGCCGGCAATGTGGATAAGATTTATGAACTTATCGAACAGGGCAACGACCTGACAAAACTGCAGGAAGGCGAAAAAATGGTGATGATGACCTATTCCGCTAACAACGCAGGGGAGCCGGTGATTTCTTATCTGGCAGAAGCCTTTGATGTGAAAGCCAATATCATTTACGGCAACATTGACATTCTCAAAGGCAAGACCATCGGGAAACTGGTGGTGACCCTCAGCGGAAAGCCGGAAAACATGGAAAAAGCATTGGCATATATCGAAGAAAGAAAAGTAGAACTGGAGGTCATTAAGGCATGAATATCTTATATCAAATCGCACCGAATCTGGAAGCCCTGGGTTCGGAACTTGTAAAATGTATCGGGCAGACCTTCCAGATGCTGATTATCTCTGGTGTCATTGCCTTTGTATTGGGCTTATTTCTGGGGGTGCTGCTCATCGTTACCAAAAGCGACGGCATCATGGCAAATCCGGTATTGTATAAAATTCTGGATAAGATCATCGACGTGATTCGTTCCATCCCCTTTATTATCCTGATGGTGCTGTTGATTCCTGTAAGTCGTGCCCTGGTGGGAACAGGTTCCGGCGTTACCGGTTCTTATGTGGCACTGATTGCGGGAACAGTTCCATTCTTTGCCAGACAGATTGAATCCGTACTGGCAGATGTGGACTACGGTCTGGTGGAAGCCAGCGCTTCCATGGGATTTTCTCCACTGGAAATCATTTTCAGTGTATATCTGAAAGAAAGCATCCCCGGTATCACTCGTGTGACCATGATTACATTTGTCAGCCTTATCGGTATCACAGCTATGGCTGGTGCTATCGGTGCCGGCGGTCTGGGGGACTTTGCCATCCGTTACGGCTACCAGATGGGTTATCGTGACATGATCTGGGTAACTGTTATCATCATTCTGATTATCATCAGTGTGATTCAGGGTGTGGGCAATCTTATCATTCGGAGAACCACACATTAATCGTTGCTTTGAAATGGGAAACTATTTTAAGGATATAGAACATAAATAATATTTTGAGAAAAGAAAGGGAGTAGAAAACTATGAAGAAAAATGCGAAAAAATGGATTGCAGCAGCTTTGGCAACAGTAGCAACAGTATCTCTGACCGCTTGCGGCGGCAGTGCAGACACACAGGAAGCAACAGCAGACAGCGGCGAAACCACTGTTGTAAAAGTTGGTGTGGTTGGGGAATACAACGCCCAGTGGGATACCATCAACGAACTGCTGGCAGATGACGGCATTCAAGTGGAACTGGTGAAATTCACAGACTACGCAGCACCCAACCGTGCCCTGAATGACGGTGAAATCGACCTGAACGCGTTCCAGCATAAAGCATTCCTGGAAAACGACATTCAGCAGAAAGGTTATGACATTGTAGACATCGGCGATACCATCATCGCACCTTTGGGCATCTACAACAACAAAGACAAGATTTCTTCCATTGAAGAGATCAAAGACGGTGACGTTATCGCGATCCCCAGCGATTTGACAAACGGCGGACGTGCGCTGAAACTGCTGGAAGCAGCTGGAATCATCGAATGTGACCCTGCAAAAGGTGTTGTTCCTACAAAAGCAGACATCACCAAATACAACAAACAGATTGAAATCATGGAAGCAGAATCCGCAACACTGGCAAATCTGCTGCCTGACTGCACAGCAGCCATCATCAACGGCGGCAATGCTTTCACAGCAGGTCTGAACCCTGTGACAGATACCATCTTTGTGGAAGATGTAAACCCAGAAACAAATGCGGCAGTGCCTGATCTGGTAAATGTCATTGTTGCTCGTACAGAAGATAAAGACAACGAAGTATACAAAAAAATCGTAGAAGCATACCAGACACCAGAAGTACAGAAAACCATTGAAGACGAATACCAGGGCGCATTTGTATGCGCATGGGAAGGTGCAGAATAATCCCAAAGAACACAAGAGCAGGTCGGAATGCCCGACCTGTTTTCTTTGAAGGGCAGGAAAGGATGAAAAAATATGACAGTAAAACCTTATGTATTGGCTGAAAAAGCATATTTGACAGATTTGCGGCGGCATTTTCACGCACACCCGGAAGTAAGTTTGCAGGAATATGAAACCTGCAAGAAAATTGAAGGGGAACTGGACAGTATGGGAATTCCTCACAAACGCATTGGAGAAACAGGCGTTTACGGCTGGATTGATGGGAAGAAAGCAGGGGACGGCGTAACCGTTGCCCTGAGAGCGGATATTGACGCACTGGCCATGGAGGACTTGAAAGAAGTGCCTTACCACTCCCAGAACGCAGGTGTTTGCCATGCCTGCGGACATGATGCCCATACAGCAACATTGCTGACAGTGGCAAAAATTCTGAAAGCAAAAGAAAATGAATTTTCCGGTCAGGTACGTTTATTCTTCCAGCAGGCAGAAGAAATCGGACAGGGTGCCAGACATTTTGTGCAGGCAGGATTGCTGGATGGGGTCACCCGTGTATTTGGCGCTCATGTGACAAGCCATTTGGACAGCGGAAAGATTTCTCTGACAGCTGGCCCACAGAACGCAAGCTGTGACTATTTTAAAATTCAGATTCATGGCAAAGGCGCTCACGTTTCCACACCACAGCTGGGGGTAGATGCACTGTATATTGCATCTCAGATCGTTGTGCAGTTACAGACCATCGTTTCCAGAAATACAGATCCGCTGGAAACCGTTGTGGTAGGCGTTGGTAAATTGCAGGCAGGCACCCAGTATAACATCGTAGCGGAACACGCGGTGCTGGAAGGTACTACCCGCAGTTTCTTGCCGGAAGTACGGAAATTCACCAATGACCGTGTGGTAAGAATCGCAAAGGAAACAGCAGCATTGTATGGTGCGGAAGCAGAAGTGGAATTTTTGGATTTTGCGGCACCTTTGGTGAATGATCCCCAGGCGGTAGAAGAAGTAACAGCTGTTGCAGCACCTGTTTTCCAGAGAGAAAACATTATTTCAGACTTCCAGAAGGCATTGGGTGCTGATGACTATGCTGATTATCTGGCAGTGACAAGAGGCATGTATGCTTTTGTAGGTACGAGAAGCCCCAAAGACCCTCATACAGCTGTTGCCCATCATCATGGTTTATTTGATGTGGATGAGGAAGCGTTGCTCCTTTCCTGCAATGTATATGTAGATTATGCCCTTTGGGTGTTGAATGAAAAACCAGAAGCGTAAAACAGAAAGAAAAGCCCTGACAGTGAAAGCTGGGGGCTTTTTTCTTGTGGAAAAATAAAATCCTATGGTACAATGTCAAAAAGATTGGGGGACAAGAGATGAAAAAAACACCATGGATGTTAGGATATTGGACATTGTTCCAGGCTTCTGTAAGAGCAGGAAAGAAATTGCCGGCGCATATGCCGTTGAAAGAGTTTATAAATGGATGCTGGAGATTGGCGTTTTTGGATGATATGGTCTGCCGCCATGAATTGGATGGTGTGATGGTCAAAGGGGAGCCTGTTGTTTTTCCGCCCAAGAAAGAATCCATTCCTTATCGTTATGAGCTTTTTCTGGAAATGTACGCAGAAGATACGGCAGAAGAATGGGAAAAAGCATACAGTAAAACATGGAAGCGGGCAAAGGCATTGAGGGGAAAATGACTATGTGATATACTAAAGACATGTATTTTATCAAAGACAAAGAGGAGGTTTTTCAAATGAAAATCGGTATTTTGGGCCCTGGGAATATTGCGGAAAAAATGGCGTACACCATCAATCATATGGATGATGCCCAGTGTTATGCCGTTGCGTCCAGAGATTTGGGACGGGCGAAGGCATTTGCGGAAAAATTCGGTATTCCAAAGGCATATGGCTCCTATGAAGAACTGGCGAAAGACCCGGATGTGGAACTGATTTATATTGCGGTACCACATTCCCATCACTATATGTATATGAAAATGTGTCTGGAACATGGAAAACCTGTATTGTGTGAAAAAGCTTTTACAGCAAACGCTGTCCAGGCAAAAGAAATTCTGGAACTGTCCAAAGAAAAAGGTGTATTTGTAGGAGAAGCTATTTGGACAAGATACATGCCTTCCAGAAAAATCATTGATGATGCCATTGCCGCAGGCAAAATTGGGGAAGTCAATTTTGTAACAGCCAATTTGGGATATAATATCCAGCATGTACGCCGTTTGACAGACCCGGAACTGGCTGGTGGCGCTTTGCTGGATGTAGGAATTTATCCTTTGTCTTTCATTGCCATGATTCTGGGGGATGAAGTGGCAAGCGTCACTTCTTCATGTGTGAAAACAGAAACTGGGGTGGATGCCCAGAACGCCATTGTGCTTACATACAAAAACGGCAAAATGGCCATTGCTCACAGCGGTATGCTGGGGCCCACAGAACAGTTTGGTATTGTGTACGGTTCCAAAGGATATTTGGTTGCGGAAAACATCAACAATGCAGACCGTGTCTGCATTTATGACAATGAACGGAAATTGGTAGAAGCCATTGATATGCCGGAACAGATCACCGGTTTTGAAGATGAGGTGCGTGCATCTATGGCAGCCATTCGGGAAGGCAAAATCGAATGTGAACAGATGTCTCACAGTGAAATCCTGCGGATGATGGAACAGATGGACAGCCTGCGGGAAGCATGGGGAATTCGTTATCCTTTTGAATAAGAAAGCGGAACATGGAAAAGATAGACTGCATGGATGCATGCAGTCTATTTTTTTGAGGAAAAAATTACGAAATTATAAGAAAACTTTTCTTTTCGATACTTTTCTTTGTTTTAGATTTATAGTATAATTTTGTAGAAAATTTGTATACGAGGGATTGAGAATAAGGGAGAATATATGGCGACATTAAAAGATATTGCGGCTTTGGCCGGCGTCTCGCCTTCTACTGTTTCCCGTGTTTTGCAGGAAGATGCCACGTTGTCGGTGACGGAGCAAACAAGGGAAAGAATCCGGCAGGCGGCACAGGAACTTGGCTATGTGAAGCCGCAGAGAAAAAATATACAGAAAAATGTATCTGATGAAAGCAGAAAATATTGCGTGGGCATTGCCCAGATGACGTTGCAGGAAACGTCTGAAGAATGGTATTACATGGTTTTGAAAAATGCTGTGGAGCAGGCTTGTTTTGCCAGAAATCTGGAAACGGTACCGCTGTTTTTCGCAGAGGGGCAGTCTGCAAAGGAAATCGGCAGAGAACTGCATGGCATCATTGCCATTGGCGTATTTCCAGATCATATGATTCAGGAACTGCGGACATATACGGAAAATATCGTGTTTTTGGGAGATGGACCGGACGACAGCAAGTATTACAGCGTTGTGCCTCACCATACGTTAGCGGTTGAATTGGCGCTGACTCATTTGTTTGCCAAGGGACACCGAAAAATTGCTTTTATTGGCAGCAAAAATAAAAAGGAAGCGGCGTTGTTTGAAATGCAAATTTTTGCCTTTTTGCATGCCATGTCCTGCAAAGGAGAAGTTGGCAGCATTGTGGAATACGGCGGTGCGCCGGAGGAAGTGAGAGCTTCTTTGAAGGATATGTATGACCGTATCCAACCTACGGCATTGCTGTTGGGCGCAGGAGTGTCTGCCGGTGCTGTTGTATATACACTGCGGGAAATGGGCATTTCCATACCAGAGGATATGAGTGTTGTGGCTTGCAGCATCACCAGACAGCAGGATTGTTATGGCATTCCCCTAACGGCAGTACAGATTATGCGTCAGGAAATGGCGGAAGCGGCATTGTTTTGGCTGGAGCAAATGTGGGCTGGAGACAA
>ENA-ORUU01000772-ORUU01000772.1-human-gut-metagenome-genome-assembly--contig:-NODE-772-length-21938-cov-3.1901_pt1 | contig 21938 bp, 16 predicted proteins | sample MGYA00242085_ERZ509221 | MGnify/ENA primary metagenome ERZ509221 (study PRJEB26280, sample SAMEA2338809) | human gut metagenome | biome: human gut; feature: human-associated habitat; material: faeces... | reverse complement strand
TCTCACCGGAGTAATGGCGGGAACCTGGTTACTGACCGTGCTATTGAGCGGATACTCGTCGCTGGGAGCGATTGTCAGTGCACTGATTGCTCCGTTTTATGTCTGGTGGTTTAAGCCACAATTCACCTTCCCGGTTTCGATGCTCTCTTGCCTGATCCTGCTGCGTCATCATGACAACATCCAGCGTCTGTGGCGTCGTCAGGAGACAAAAATCTGGACGAAATTCAAAAGAAAGCGCGAAAAGGATCCCGAGTGATTTCTGGTGGATTTACATGACCTGATAGCCTTCATCGGGCTTGCCCAGCCGTTGCTGGCACCATGCCGCCAGAAATTCCACGCAGACACGTAATTTCATGCTGCGATAGAGCGGCTCCCGGTAAACAGCCCAGATATTGGCGCTTTGTGCATACTCCGGCAATACTTGCACCAGTTTGCCACTCTCCAGAAACGGCAACACATCCCACTCGGAACGCAGCATAATCCCTTTGCCCTCCAGCGCCCATTGCAACACTATCTCGCCGCTATTGGAGGAAAGATGCCCGCTAACCTTCACCGATTTTTTCTCCTGACCGTTCCCCAACTCCCATATTCCGTGGGTCATATCGCGCTCTTTGGTCACCAGACAGTCATGACGACTTAATTCCTGTAATGATTGTGGCTGCGGATATTTTTGCAGATACTCAGGTGCTGCGCATAATATTCTTTTATTTTTCGTTAACAGATGCGCAATATAATAATCAGGAATTTCGTCATTAATACGAATATCCAGATCAATATTATCCTGCACTAAATCAATTTGCCGATCGAACAATTCAAAATGCACCTGTAACTCAGGATAATTGCGCATAAGTTCGGTAATGGCTGGCGCAATATGGCTGCGCCCAAAACCAAAACTACAGCCAATACGAATCATCCCCTCCGGGCGCGTTTTGATTTGCGTGACGTCATCGACCAGTCGCTGATATTGGGTGAGGATTTCCAGCGCATGTTCGTAACAACGTTGGCCACTTTCAGTCAGCGCCACGCCGCGAGCGGAGCGGTTCAGCAGCGTTGTTGCCAGCGTATTTTCAAGGAGTTGGATCCGCTTGGTGACAAATGCAGGCGTCTGCCCAAGCGTCGCCGCTGCGGCGCTAAAACTCCCGCTGTGAACGATTTCTACCAGTACCTGCAAGTCTTTGGCTAAAGGCCAGCTATTCAGCATCGTTAATTATCCGCAGTTGTGATAAGCGCAGTGTATTTCGCAAAACATTGCCATTCCCTGCTCTGGCGCAATATTCATTCTTATTTTCGCGTTGATTCACGAACTGTTAATTACATATTCACGGTGGCAAAAAATATAAAACCACATTTTTAGTGGTAGTTTGTGGCGGTGAATTTTTCCAGACAAATACAAAAACTGGAGTTGCCATGATGAGCGAAAGTAATAAGCAACAGGCAGTGAATAAGTTGACAGAGATTGTCGCTAACTTTACCGCCATGATTTCTACCCGAATGCCTGATGACGTGGTGGATAAACTAAAACAGCTAAAGGATGCCGAAACGTCGTCGATGGGGAAAATTATCTACCATACGATGTTCGACAACATGCAAAAAGCGATTGACCTGAATCGTCCTGCCTGTCAGGACACCGGGGAGATTATGTTCTTCGTTAAAGTCGGTTCCCGCTTCCCACTGCTTGGCGAGCTGCAAAGCATACTCAAACAAGCCGTGGAAGAGGCAACCGTCAAAGCGCCACTACGTCACAATGCGGTAGAAATTTTTGACGAAGTAAACACCGGCAAAAATACCGGTAGCGGCGTACCGTGGGTCACCTGGGACATCATCCCCGACAATGACGATGCGGAAATCGAAGTTTACATGGCAGGCGGCGGCTGCACGCTACCTGGCCGCTCGAAAGTGTTAATGCCGTCAGAAGGCTACGAAGGCGTGGTGAAATTCGTCTTCGAAAATATCTCCACCCTCGCCGTAAACGCCTGTCCACCGGTACTGGTGGGCGTGGGCATCGCCACCTCGGTGGAAACCGCCGCCGTACTCTCGCGTAAAGCCATTTTGCGCCCGATTGGCAGCCGCCATCCCAATCCAAAAGCGGCAGAACTGGAGCTACGCCTGGAAGAAGGACTCAACCGTCTGGGGATTGGTCCACAAGGGCTGACCGGCAACAGTTCAGTGATGGGCGTACATATCGAATCTGCCGCCCGCCATCCGTCAACCATCGGCGTTGCTGTCTCTACCGGCTGCTGGGCGCATCGTCGCGGCACGCTGCTGGTTCATGCCGATCTCACCTTTGAAAATCTGTCTCACACCCGGAGCGCGTTATGAAAAAGATCCTGACAACCCCGATCAAAGCTGAAGATCTGCAAGATATTCGCGTCGGCGATGTGATCTACCTGACCGGTACGCTGGTGACCTGCCGCGACGTTTGTCACCGCCGTTTGATCGAACTGAAACGTCCGATCCCTTACGATCTCAACGGCAAAGCGATTTTCCACGCTGGCCCCATCGTGCGCAAAAACGGCGACAAATGGGAGATGGTCTCCGTCGGCCCGACAACCAGTATGCGTATGGAAAGTTTTGAACGTGAATTTATTGAGCAGACCGGCGTGAAACTGGTGGTTGGCAAAGGTGGTATGGGGCCGCTGACCGAAGAAGGCTGCCAGAAATTCAAGGCGCTACATGTGATTTTCCCGGCAGGCTGCGCGGTGCTGGCGGCAACCCAGGTGGAAGAGATTGAAGAAGTGCACTGGACAGAGCTCGGAATGCCGGAGTCACTGTGGGTCTGCCGGGTCAAAGAGTTCGGCCCGCTGATTGTCTCTATTGATACCCACGGCAACAACCTGATAGCCGAAAACAAAAAGCTGTTCGCCGAACGCCGCGATCCCATCGTGGAAGAGATCTGCGAGCACGTCCATTACATCAAATAACCCTCCCGGAGAGGCTCACCCCTCTCCTTTTTCGCAGGCATAACACGATGAAACCTTCCACTGAATGGTGGCGATATCTTGCGCCGCTGGCGGTCATCGCCATTATTGCTCTACTTCCGGTTCCCGCAGGGCTGGAGAACCATACCTGGCTCTACTTTGCCGTTTTTACTGGCGTGATCGTTGGACTGATCCTCGAACCCGTGCCGGGTGCCGTGGTGGCGATGGTGGGTATATCCATCATCGCCATACTCTCTCCCTGGCTGCTGTTCAGCCCGGAGCAGCTCGCTCAGCCAGGCTTTAAATTCACTGCAAAATCCCTCTCGTGGGCCGTTTCCGGTTTTTCTAATTCGGTTATCTGGCTGATTTTCGCCGCCTTTATGTTTGGCACAGGCTATGAAAAAACCGGGCTTGGACGCCGCATTGCGCTGATTCTGGTGAAAAAGATGGGACATCGCACGCTGTTTCTCGGCTATGCGGTGATGTTCTCCGAGCTGATCCTCGCACCTGTAACACCGTCCAACTCGGCGCATGGTGCGGGGATTATCTATCCCATCATCCGTAACCTGCCACCGCTCTATCAATCACAACCAAACGACAGCAGTTCGCGCAGCATTGGCTCGTACATCATGTGGATGGGGATTGTTGCCGACTGCGTGACCAGCGCCATTTTCTTGACGGCGATGGCACCAAACTTGCTGTTAATTGGACTGATGAAAAGCGCATCTCACGCCACGCTGAGTTGGGGCGACTGGTTCCTCGGGATGTTGCCGCTCAGCATTTTACTGGTTCTGCTGGTTCCCTGGCTGGCTTACGTGCTGTACCCACCGGTACTGAAGTCTGGTGATCAGGTGCCGCGCTGGGCAGAGACGGAACTGCAGGCAATGGGCCCGCTCTGTTCTCGTGAAAAACGGATGCTGGGGCTGATGGTAGGCGCGCTGGTGCTGTGGATTTTCGGCGGTGATTATATTGATGCTGCGATGGTTGGTTACAGCGTAGTGGCACTGATGCTGCTTCTGCGCATTATCTGCTGGGACGACATTGTCAGTAATAAAGCGGCGTGGAACGTTTTCTTCTGGCTGGCCTCGCTTATCACCCTCGCTACCGGACTCAACAACACCGGTTTTATTAGCTGGTTTGGCAAACTGTTAGCAGGCAGCTTAAGTGGTTATTCGCCGACGATGGTGATGGTGGCATTGATTGTGGTGTTTTATCTACTGCGCTACTTTTTCGCCAGCGCCACGGCGTATACCTCCGCCCTCGCACCGATGATGATCGCCGCCGCGCTGGCGATGCCGGAAATCCCGCTGCCGGTGTTCTGCCTGATGGTTGGCGCGGCAATTGGTCTGGGGAGCATTCTTACACCATACGCCACCGGACCCAGTCCGATTTACTACGGTAGTGGTTATCTGCCAACGGCGGATTACTGGCGACTGGGGGCGATTTTTGGGCTGATATTCCTCGTATTGCTGGTGATTACCGGCTTACTGTGGATGCCCGTGGTGTTGCTTTAAGTAAGGACGGTGCCGGAAATTGCTCTCCGGCACCCGATAGTTTTACGCGGCCGGTAACTCCGCCAGCGGCCAGCGCGGACGCACGCTAACGCCGAGATCCGCCGTCGCGCCTGCTTTAAACCGCACCATTCCGGCATAGGCGATCATCGCGCCGTTATCAGTACAAAACTCCGGACGCGCGTAGAACACTTCGCCGCGGCGTTTTTTCATCATTTCAGCCAGCTTCGCCCGTAACGTACGGTTAGCACTCACGCCGCCTGCCATGACCAGTCGCTTAAAGCCAGTCTGATCCAACGCTCGCTTGCACTTAATCATCAGCGTATCGACCACCGCATCTTCAAAGGCGCGGGCGATATCAGCACGCGTCTGGTCGTCGGTGCCGTTGTCACGAATGGTATTTGCCGCGAAGGTTTTCAGACCGGAGAAGCTGAAATCCAGCCCCGGACGGTCGGTCATCGGACGCGGGAAGACAAAGCGCCCGGCAGTACCCTGAGCCGCCATTTTCGACAGTAACGGTCCGCCAGGATAATCCAGCCCCAGCAGCTTCGCGGTTTTATCAAACGCTTCACCGGCGGCATCATCGATAGACTCGCCGAGCAGCTCGTACTGACCAATGCCAGTCACGCTGATTAACTGCGTATGACCGCCGGACACCAGCAGCGCGACAAACGGAAATTCCGGCGGGTTATCTTCCAGCATCGGCGCTAACAGATGCCCTTCCATATGGTGTACCGGGATTGCCGGAACGTTCCAGGCAAACGCCAGAGAACGCCCCACGGTTGCGCCAACCAGCAGTGCGCCGACTAATCCGGGGCCTGCGGTATAGGCCACAGCATCAATGTCTTTTGCCGTTAAGCCAGACTCCTTTAGCGCCGCCTGGATCAACGGTACGGTTTTGCGCACGTGATCGCGGGAGGCCAGTTCAGGCACGACGCCGCCGTAGTCAGCGTGCAATTTCACCTGACTATACAATTGGTTGGCTAACAAACCTTTTTCATCGTCGTAAATGGCGATGCCGGTTTCATCGCAGGAAGTTTCAATACCCAGTACACGCATGACTTGTTTTACCTCGCTTTATTACCGCGCAGTGTAGGACCAATGCGGGTTGATGTAAAACTTTGTTCGCCCCCGGAGAAAGCCTCGTGTATACTCCTCACCCTTATAAAAGTCCCTTTCAAAAAGGCCGCGGTGCTTTACAAAGCAGCAGCAATTGCAGTAAAATTCCGCACCATTTTGAAATAAGCTGGCGTTGATGCCAGCGGCAAACCGAATTAATCAAAGGTGAGAGGCACATGCCGGTAATTAAAGTACGTGAAAACGAGCCGTTCGACGTAGCTCTGCGTCGCTTCAAGCGTTCCTGCGAAAAAGCAGGTGTTCTGGCGGAAGTTCGTCGTCGTGAGTTCTATGAAAAACCGACTACCGAACGTAAGCGCGCTAAAGCTTCTGCAGTGAAACGTCACGCGAAGAAACTGGCTCGCGAAAACGCACGCCGCACTCGTCTGTACTAATTCCCCGAGAGCGTTGCTCTCCGATCAGACCGAGTTGTAGTTGTAAGGCCGTGCTTCCGAAAGGAATGCGCGGCTTATTTTCGTTTATGAATTGCTAAAAATCGGGGCCTATGGCTGGACGAATCCCACGCGTATTCATTAATGATCTGCTGGCACGCACTGACATCGTCGATCTGATCGATGCCCGTGTGAAGCTGAAAAAGCAGGGCAAGAATTTCCACGCGTGTTGTCCATTCCACAACGAGAAAACCCCGTCCTTCACCGTTAACGGTGAGAAACAGTTTTACCACTGCTTTGGATGTGGCGCGCACGGCAACGCGATCGACTTCCTGATGAACTACGACAAGCTCGAGTTCGTCGAAACGGTCGAAGAGCTGGCAGCAATGCACAATCTTGAAGTGCCATTTGAAGCAGGCAGCGGCCCCAGCCAGATCGAGCGCCATCAGAGGCAAACGCTTTATCAGTTGATGGACGGTCTGAATACGTTTTACCAACAATCTTTACAACAACCTGTTGCCACGTCTGCGCGCCAGTATCTGGAAAAACGCGGATTAAGCCACGAGGTTATCGCTCGCTTTGCGATTGGTTTTGCGCCCCCCGGCTGGGACAACGTCCTGAAGCGGTTTGGCGGCAATCCAGAAAATCGCCAGTCATTGATTGATGCGGGGATGTTGGTCACTAACGATCAGGGACGCAGTTACGATCGTTTCCGCGAGCGGGTGATGTTCCCCATTCGCGATAAACGCGGTCGGGTGATTGGTTTTGGCGGGCGCGTGCTGGGCAACGATACCCCCAAATACCTGAACTCGCCGGAAACAGACATTTTCCATAAAGGCCGCCAGCTTTACGGTCTTTATGAAGCGCAGCAGGATAACGCTGAACCCAATCGTCTGCTTGTGGTCGAAGGCTATATGGACGTGGTGGCGCTGGCGCAATACGGCATTAATTACGCCGTTGCGTCGTTAGGTACGTCAACCACCGCCGATCACATACAACTGTTGTTCCGCGCGACCAACAATGTCATTTGCTGTTATGACGGCGACCGTGCAGGCCGCGATGCCGCCTGGCGAGCGCTGGAAACGGCGCTGCCTTACATGACAGACGGCCGTCAGCTACGCTTTATGTTTTTGCCTGATGACGAAGACCCTGACACGCTGGTACGAAAAGAAGGTAAAGAAGCGTTTGAAGCGCGGATGGAGCAGGCGATGCCACTCTCCGCATTTCTGTTTAACAGTCTGATGCCGCAAGTTGATCTGAGTACCCCTGACGGGCGCGCACGTTTGAGTACGCTGGCACTGCCATTGATATCGCAAGTGCCGGGCGAAACGCTGCGAATATATCTTCGTCAGGAATTAGGCAACAAATTAGGCATACTTGATGACAGCCAGCTTGAACGATTAATGCCAAAAGCGGCAGAGAGCGGCGTTTCTCGCCCTGTTCCGCAGCTAAAACGCACGACCATGCGTATACTTATAGGGTTGCTGGTGCAAAATCCAGAATTAGCGACGTTGGTCCCGCCGCTTGAGAATCTGGATGAAAATAAGCTCCCTGGACTTGGCTTATTCAGAGAACTGGTCAACACTTGTCTCTCCCAGCCAGGTCTGACCACCGGGCAACTTTTAGAGCACTATCGTGGTACAAATAATGCTGCCACCCTTGAAAAACTGTCGATGTGGGACGATATAGCAGATAAGAATATTGCTGAGCAAACCTTCACCGACTCACTCAACCATATGTTTGATTCGCTGCTTGAACTGCGCCAGGAAGAGTTAATCGCTCGTGAGCGCACGCATGGTTTAAGCAACGAAGAACGCCTGGAGCTCTGGACATTAAACCAGGAGCTGGCGAAAAAGTGATTTAACGGCTTAAGTGCCGAAGAGCGATCGGGAAGCCCCCGACAGCCGCACTGAGAGGCAGCGGCAAATATATAAGTACGCCCTCGTAATTATCGTTGGCGGTAAACAACCGTTGGATTTCAGCGTTAACGGCTGAAGGACATCGGGTCAATCGCCCAACACCAACCTCATGAAATAAGTGTGGATACCGTCTTATGGAGCAAAACCCGCAGTCACAGCTGAAACTTCTTGTCACCCGTGGTAAGGAGCAAGGCTATCTGACCTATGCCGAGGTCAATGACCATCTGCCGGAAGATATCGTCGATTCAGATCAGATCGAAGACATCATCCAAATGATCAACGACATGGGCATTCAGGTGATGGAAGAAGCACCGGATGCCGATGATCTGATGCTGGCTGAAAACACCGCGGACGAAGATGCTGCCGAAGCCGCCGCGCAGGTGCTTTCCAGCGTGGAATCTGAAATCGGGCGCACGACTGACCCGGTACGCATGTACATGCGTGAAATGGGCACCGTTGAACTGTTGACCCGCGAAGGCGAAATTGACATCGCTAAGCGTATTGAAGACGGGATCAACCAGGTTCAATGCTCCGTTGCTGAATATCCGGAAGCGATCACCTATCTGCTGGAACAGTACGATCGTGTTGAAGCAGAAGAAGCGCGTCTGTCCGATCTGATCACCGGCTTTGTTGACCCGAACGCAGAAGAAGATCTGGCACCTACCGCCACTCACGTCGGTTCTGAGCTTTCCCAGGAAGATCTGGACGATGACGAAGATGAAGACGAAGAAGATGGCGATGACGACAGCGCCGATGATGACAACAGCATCGACCCGGAACTGGCTCGCGAAAAATTTGCGGAACTACGCGCTCAGTACGTTGTAACGCGTGACACCATCAAAGCGAAAGGTCGCAGTCACGCTACCGCTCAGGAAGAGATCCTGAAACTGTCTGAAGTATTCAAACAGTTCCGCCTGGTGCCGAAGCAGTTTGACTACCTGGTCAACAGCATGCGCGTCATGATGGACCGCGTTCGTACGCAAGAACGTCTGATCATGAAGCTCTGCGTTGAGCAGTGCAAAATGCCGAAGAAAAACTTCATTACCCTGTTTACCGGCAACGAAACCAGCGATACCTGGTTCAACGCGGCAATTGCGATGAACAAGCCGTGGTCGGAAAAACTGCACGATGTCTCTGAAGAAGTGCATCGCGCCCTGCAAAAACTGCAGCAGATTGAAGAAGAAACCGGCCTGACCATCGAGCAGGTTAAAGATATCAACCGTCGTATGTCCATCGGTGAAGCGAAAGCCCGCCGTGCGAAGAAAGAGATGGTTGAAGCGAACTTACGTCTGGTTATTTCTATCGCTAAGAAATACACCAACCGTGGCTTGCAGTTCCTTGACCTGATTCAGGAAGGCAACATCGGTCTGATGAAAGCGGTTGATAAATTCGAATACCGCCGTGGTTACAAGTTCTCCACCTACGCAACCTGGTGGATCCGTCAGGCGATCACCCGCTCTATCGCGGATCAGGCGCGCACCATCCGTATTCCGGTGCATATGATTGAGACCATCAACAAGCTCAACCGTATTTCTCGCCAGATGCTGCAAGAGATGGGCCGTGAACCGACGCCGGAAGAACTGGCTGAACGTATGCTGATGCCGGAAGACAAGATCCGCAAAGTGCTGAAGATCGCCAAAGAGCCAATCTCCATGGAAACGCCGATCGGTGATGATGAAGATTCGCATCTGGGGGATTTCATCGAGGATACCACCCTCGAGCTGCCGCTGGATTCTGCGACCACCGAAAGCCTGCGTGCGGCAACGCACGACGTGCTGGCTGGCCTGACCGCGCGTGAAGCAAAAGTTCTGCGTATGCGTTTCGGTATCGATATGAACACCGACCACACGCTGGAAGAAGTGGGTAAACAGTTCGACGTTACCCGCGAACGTATCCGTCAGATCGAAGCGAAGGCGCTGCGCAAACTGCGTCACCCGAGCCGTTCTGAAGTGCTGCGTAGCTTCCTGGACGATTAATCGGTAGGCCGGATCAGGCGTTACGCCGCACCCGGCACTAGGCCCTCTGCACAAACGCCACCTTTTCGGTGGCGTTTTTTATCGCCCACGCACTACCAGCGCCTGGTCCAGCTCGCGATACGCTTCAACCAGTTTCTCCAGTGAAACGCGACTTAAACCGCTGGGATTTGGCAGCACCCAAATCTGCGTCGAACCAATGGTGAGCGTTTGTTTCCCCCACTGTGCACCGCGCTGGCTGAATCCCTGTTCATATGCTTGTTTGCCCAGAATCGCCAACGCCTGCGGCTGATAATCTTCAATTTTTTCAATCAGCTTACGCCCGCCTGCGTGTAGCTCCTGCTTTGAAACTTCATTGGCTTGCACCGTTGGACGGTCTACCAGTTTGGTGACGCCACAACGATAATCCAGCAGATGCTGTGCCTCCTGCGGCTTCAACTGACGGTCGGTAAACCCGGCCTGATATATCACCTTCCAGAAGCGATTTGCCGGATGAGCAAAGGGAAAACCAGTCCCGGCGGATGAAAGCCCAGGGTTGATACCGCAAAACACGACCCGTAACCCTGGAGCCAAAATATCCTCAACCATATTTACTCCTTTCTAACATCACCAGGAAAAGTATAACGGATTGAAAATACATTGTTTATAAAAACAGCAGGCGCGCGGTAATGGCTGGATTGCGACACGGAGTTACTTTATAATCCGCTACCATGGCCCCTTAGCTCAGTGGTTAGAGCAGGCGACTCATAATCGCTTGGTCGCTGGTTCAAGTCCAGCAGGGGCCACCAGATATAGCAAAGGCTGACGAGAAATCGTCAGCCTTTTTCTTTTTATATATCAGTTACTTTGCGTGCCAGTAAGCCGCTGCACGTACCCGCTGTGGGTCATACTGTTCCGCTTCAAAGCGGCGGCTTAAATTCTTAACGACTTTACCTTCGCCGGTTATCCAGATGAAGTAATCATCGGCAGGGATTTGCATCTGCGCCAGACGCGCATCTACCGCCTGCTCATCATGTGCCAGCCATTCGATATTAAAACCATCAAGGTGCGCGAGATAATCCTGACAGGCGTTATCCCGCACGCTAACCAGCGCACTAACTTGCGGTTTAACGGCAAGTTTGCTCAACGTTTCCAGGCGGCGGCGCAATGCGGGCATTCCGGATTCATCGCAGACATACAGCTGATACGCGTAATCTTCCGGCACCACCAGCGAACCGCGCGGACCTGCCACCGTAAGTTTATCGCCCGGTTGCGCCTGCATCGCCCAGCCGCTGGCGACCCCACCGTCGTGAATAAAGAAATCAATCGCCAGTTCATGGCGTAGTTCGTCATACAGCGGCGTATAGTCACGCGACGGTGGGCGTGGTCCTTCCGGCCAGACGATGCCCTCTTCCGTTACCGTTGGCGGCACAAAGTGAGCGTCAGGTTGAGGAAAGAAGAGTTTGCTGTGATCGTAAAAGCCACGCGATGTAAAACCGTCCAGCGCCTCGCCGCCGAGGACAATGCGCTGAAAACCGGCGCTGATGCGCTCAACGCGTAACACAGTCAGTTCACGGAAGCGCAGATCATTGCGAACGCGCTGCGGGTAGCGGGGGGTGTTATTCATTGTTATCGCCTTCGTGATGGTAATCAGATATATCTAAATAAAAATCGCAAATGATAATGATTGTTAATCATGATAAATGCAAGCGATTTGTAGAACTGATATGTCTATAGTCTGATAAGACGAACCGCCTCTTCTCAGGCATCATTACTCAACGCCGGATGCGGCGTGAACGCCTTATCCGGCCTACGTGTGAGATGAGTCCACGTTTAAAAATCATTTTTACACTTGCAAGAACGCTCATATCAGATATAAATTAGATATATCTAACTAAGCAAAAGGAGGCTGATATGAGCCATCATCACGAAGGGTGTTGTAAACATGAAGGCCAGCCACGCCATGAGGGCTGCTGCAAAGGTGAGAAGTCAGAACACGAGCACTGCGGACACGGTCACCAGCATGAACACGGTCAATGCTGCGGTGGTCGCCACGGTCGCGGCGGCGGTCGTCGGCAACGTTTCTTTGGTCACGGTGAATTACGTCTGGTGATTCTGGATATTCTCTCGCGCGATGACAGCCACGGTTACGAATTGATTAAAGCGATTGAGAATCTAACCCAGGGGAATTACACCCCAAGCCCGGGCGTCATCTACCCAACGCTGGATTTTCTGCAGGAGCAGTCGCTGATTACCATCCGCGAAGAGGAAGGTGGTAAGAAGCAGATTGCGTTGACCGAACAAGGCTCGCAGTGTCTGGAAGAAAACCGCGAACAGGTGGAGATGATTGAAGAACGCATCAAAGCGCGTTGCGTTGGCGCGGCGCTGCGCCAGAACCCGCAAATGAAGCGGGCGCTGGATAATTTTAAAGCGGTGCTGGATTTACGCGTCAACCAGAGCGATATCAGTGATGCACAGATAAAAAAGATCATTGCGGTGATCGACCGCGCCGCTTTTGATATTACGCAACTGGATTAATCGCCGCATCCGCCAGTGGCGCGGTGCAATTGCCGGATGCGACGCTTGACGCGCCTTATCCGGCCTACACCCGCTACACACCCCGCAGGCCTGATAAGATGCGCCAGCATCGCATCAGGCATTGTGCTCCAACCGCCGGATCCGGCATACCGATTAATGCAGCACCGTCACCGCGTCTTCCAGTCGGCTGGCGCGGTGTTTCACCATCGCCGACACCTGCGCACTCTCTTCCACCAGCTCGGCATTTTTCTGGGTGATCAGGTTAAGCTCATCCACTGCACGGGTCAGGCTGGAAAGCCCATCGGCCTGTTCCAGCGTTGAATGGCTAATCTGGGCGATCAACTGGGTGACGTTTTTCACCTGTGCCACAATATCTTCCATCGTCCGTCCGGCGGCGTGTACCTGCTGCGAACCGGATTGCACCTTATCAGCACTGGCATCAATCAGCTTGCGAATATCGTTGGCAGCATTAGCGCTGCGGCTGGCTAAATGACGCACTTCCCCTGCCACCACTGCAAAACCTTTGCCCTGTTCGCCGGCACGCGCCGCTTCCACCGCCGCATTCAGGGCCAGAATATTGGTCTGAAACGCAATATCGTTAATCAGCGAAGTAATGGTGCCAATGCGCTGGGTACTGTCGGCGATATCGTCCATTGTCTTGATCACCGTGGTCATCGCCTCCCCACCCTGCACTGCCGCATTACTGGCGGTGATAGAAAGTTTATCGGCAGCCGACGCCGTGGCAGAGTTCTGTTTCACCGACGCCGCCATTTGGTTCATGGTCGCCACCGTTTGCTGAACGTTATCAACTGTCTGCTGGGTATGTTCGTTCAGTTCATCGGTGCCTTTCGCCAGCGTCTCACTGCCATTTCTGACACTGGACACCTGGCTTGAGACATCGTTAATTAGCCAACGGCACATCAGGCCAAGCTGCCCTACCGCGCGTAATGTCAGCCCCAGCTCATCGCTGCGATTCAGGTGCTCAACACTATTACGCTCTCCGGTCGCCACCTTCAGTGCCTGACGGGCGACATTTTCTATCGGGCGCACAATCTGCCATTCAAAACAAGCGCTTGCCAACAATACCACTAACACACAGAGGAAATACGTCACCACCGGGGCAGCAACAAACCAAAGCATGGCCGCCAGCAAGATAAACATCAGGGTCATCACGCCACGCGCCCGCCAGCGAAGCGGTAATGAAGGCAGTTTACCCAGCCAGCCTTTACGCACCACCAGGCCTTTATGAATACGCTTACTGGTACGTCCGGAGTTCAACGCTTTGTACAGCGGCTCCACCGCCGCGATCTCTTCATCCGTCGCCCGGGTACGAATCGACATATAGCCACTGATTTTTCCCTCGCGCACCATCGGTACCGCATTGGCCCGCACCCAATAATGGTCGCCATTTTTGCGGCGATTTTTCACGATGCCGCTCCAGGGCTCCCCTTTTTTCAGGGTGAACCACATATCCGCAAACGCCGCTTTTGGCATATCCGGGTGACGCACCATGTTGTGCGGCTGCCCTTGTAACTCTTGCAAGGTAAAGCCGCTCACCTGCACAAAAGTGTCATTAGCATGAGTGATATAGCTTTGCAGATCGGTAGTGGACATCAGAGTGGTATCGTCCGCCAGCGGGGTATTTTGCTGGGTGACATACGGATGAGAAGACATGTTCGCGTCCTGTGCAGGTTATATGGTTGTTAACTTCTTGTCAGAGTTTATGTCGGCCCCGCTGCGGTTATCTTTAACCGATTAATTTGATTTAGATCGCAATTTGCGATTAAAGCACAAATCTAATTCGTTGATTTAAAATACTTTCACTCTGTTACTATACGAAAACGTTAATTATCTTGCCCAAAAATCAGGCAGTTAATGCCCTGAAAGCGTGCATTTGCGCAGCAATCATCAAATCCATACCCGACAAAAACCGTGCAAAATAACAACAAATGTTAACATATAGCATTAAATATTGCGCAAATGATAACCGCATTTGTGTTTATCCCGATTTTCGCGATCGCAGCCGGAGTGGCGCAATCCCTGCAATACTTAAATCGGTATCATGTGATACGCGAGCCTCCGGAGCATATTTTGAACAGGTTACCTTCGAGCGCATCGGCTTTAGCGTGCAGCGCCCACGCCCTGAATCTCATTGAAAAGCGAACGCTGGATCATGAGGAGATGAAAGCACTTAACCGAGAGGTGATTGAATACTTCAAAGAGCATGTCAATCCGGGGTTTTTAGAGTATCGCAAATCTGTTACCGCCGGCGGGGATTACGGAGCCGTAGAGTGGCAAGCGGGAGGTTTAAATACGCTTGTCGACACCCAGGGAGAGGAGTTTATCGACTGCCTGGGAGGTTTTGGAATTTTCAACGTGGGGCACCGTAATCCAGTTGTGGTTTCCGCCGTACAGAATCAACTTGCGAAACAACCGCTGCACAGCCAGGAGCTGCTCGATCCGTTACGGGCGATGCTGGCGAAAACCCTTGCTGCGCTAACGCCCGGTAAACTGAAATACAGCTTCTTCTGTAATAGCGGCACCGAGTCCGTTGAAGCGGCGCTGAAGCTGGCGAAGGCTTATCAGTCGCCGCGCGGCAAATTTACTTTTATTGCCACCAGCGGCGCGTTCCACGGTAAATCACTTGGCGCGCTGTCGGCAACGGCGAAATCGACCTTCCGCAAACCGTTTATGCCACTGCTGCCAGGGTTCCGTCATGTGCCGTTTGGCAATATCGAAGCCATGCGCACGGCTCTTAACGAGTGCAAAAAAACCGGTGATGATGTGGCTGCGGGGATCCTCGAACCGATTCAGGGTGAAGGTGGCGTAATTCTGCCGCCGCCGGGCTATCTCACCGCCGTACGTAAGCTATGCGATGAGTTCGGCGCACTGATGATCCTCGATGAAGTACAAACGGGCATGGGGCGCACGGGCAAGATGTTCGCCTGCGAGCATGAGAACGTACAGCCGGATATCCTCTGCCTTGCCAAAGCGCTCGGCGGCGGCGTGATGCCGATTGGCGCGACCATCGCCACTGAAGAGGTGTTTTCAGTTCTGTTCGACACCCCATTCCTGCATACCACCACCTTTGGCGGCAACCCGCTGGCCTGTGCGGCGGCGCTGGCGACCATCAATGTGTTGCTGGAGCTGAACAAAAAGGCGATATGTTGCTGGACGGTTTCCGTCAACTGGCGCGGGAATATCCCGATCTGGTGCAGGAAGCACGTGGTAAAGGGATGTTGATGGCGATTGAGTTTGTTGATAACGAAATCGGCTATAACTTTGCCAGCGAGATGTTCCGCCAGCGCGTACTGGTGGCCGGAACGCTCAATAACGCCAAAACGATCCGCATTGAACCGCCACTGACACTGACCATTGAACAGTGTGAACTGGTGATCAAAGCGGCGCGTAAGGCGCTGGCGGCCATGCGAGTAAGTGTCGAAGAAGCGTAGTATCAAATCGGATGGCGATACGACGTCGCCATCCGATCTTTTTATACGATACGTACGCCCGCAGGCATCATCCGCTCCGGCGTTAACAGCACGCTTTCACTGCCGTCATCGGTTTCCGCACACAACAGCATGCATTCCGACGTTTCACCACGCATTTTCGCTTTTTGCAGATTGCATAAGACCACCACCGTTTTTCCCATCAACTCTTCTTCGCTGTAGTACGGCACCAGGCTGGTCACGGTTTGCAGTGTTTTTTCCCCCACATCAACCTGTACGATGTACAGCTTGTCGGCGTTTTCATGGCGTTTCACTTCCACAATCTTTCCGACGCGCATTTCCAGACGTGCAAAATCAGCGTAAGCCACGGTTTCCATTGCTTCCTCCCTTCGAGTAAAATTTTACTAAAAAATAGCAAAAGTTTTTCTCAATCCTGTAGGCTAAAAATGGAGAATGCAGGCGTGATCACATTCGTGAGCCGCTGTGTTACCGTTACAGCGTCAAAGAAACGCGCTTTATTTACTGAAAACAGGTGACCCAATAAGCACTTCCTCTACAATGGAAGCGCACATCAGGGAAAGTAAAAAAGGTAAACATGGCAACACTAAAAGACATCGCAATCGAAGCTGGCGTATCCCTGGCGACAGTATCCAGGGTCTTAAATGACGATCCGACATTGAATGTGAAAGAAGAGACGAAACATCGCATTCTCGAGATCGCCGAAAAGCTGGAGTACAAGACCAGTAGCGCCCGTAAACTACAGACAGGCGCAGTCAACCAACACCATATTCTGGCTATCTACAGCTACCAGCAGGAGCTGGAGATCAACGATCCTTACTATCTGGCGATCCGCCACGGCATTGAAACCCAGTGCGAAAAGCTGGGCATCGAGCTCACCAACTGTTATGAACACAGCGGATTACCAGACATTAAAAACGTCACCGGTATTTTAATTGTCGGCAAACCCACGCCCGCCCTGCGCGCCGCTGCCAGCGCGTTGACCGACAATATCTGTTTTATCGACTTTCACGAACCCGGCAGCGGTTACGATGCGGTGGATATCGATCTGGCACGCATCAGTAAAGAAATCATCGACTTCTATATCAACCAGGGCGTTAATCGCATTGGTTTTATTGGCGGTGAAGATGAGCCTGGCAAGGCGGATATTCGTGAGGTCGCCTTTGTGGAATATGGCCGACTGAAACAAGTGGTACGCGAAGAGGATATCTGGCGCGGCGGTTTTTCCAGTTCGTCGGGCTATGAACTGGCAAAACAGATGCTGTCGCGGGAAGACTATCCGAAGGCACTGTTTGTTGCTTCCGATTCCATTGCTATCGGCGTACTGCGGGCAATTCATGAACGTGGCCTGAACATCCCACAGGATATTTCGCTTATCAGCGTTAACGATATCCCCACCGCGCGATTTACCTTTCCGCCGCTCTCCACCGTGCGCATCCATTCCGAGATGATGGGAAGTCAGGGCGTTAACCTGGTGTATGAAAAAGCCCGCGATGGTCGCGCGCTGCCGCTGCTAGTCTTCGTTCCCAGCAAATTAAAACTGCGCGGCACGACCCGTTAAATCCCCTTACACACTGTCCGGCAATCATTTTTGCCGGACAGTGCTGCCGTTTATTTTCGTGATCCAGTTAAAGTAAATGCATTTACCTGCTACTTTTTAGTAAAAATTTTACTAAACCCCCCAGCAATTACACAAACTACCATCACCATGAATGGTTCCGATTTCTCTCTACCGGGAGGCCCTATGAATCGCTGGGAAAACATTCAGCTCACCCACGAAAACCGACTTGCGCCGCGTGCGTACTTTTTTTCATATGATTCTGTTGCGCAAGCGCGTACCTTTGCCCGCGAAACCAGCAGCCTGTTTCTGCCCTTAAGCGGTCAGTGGAATTTCCATTTTTTTGACCACCCGCTGCAAGTGCCTGAAGCCTTCACCTCTGAGTTAATGGCTGACTGGGGGCATATTACCGTCCCCGCCATGTGGCAAATGGAAGGTCACGGCAAACTGCAATATACCGACGAAGGTTTTCCGTTCCCCATCGATGTGCCGTTTGTCCCCAGCGATAACCCAACCGGTGCCTATCAACGTATTTTCACCCTCAGCGACGGCTGGCAGGGTAAACAGACGCTGATTAAATTTGACGGCGTCGAAACCTATTTTGAAGTCTATGTTAACGGTCAGTATGTGGGTTTCAGCAAGGGCAGTCGCCTGACCGCAGAGTTTGACATCAGCGCGATGGTTAAAACCGGCGACAACCTGTTGTGTGTGCGCGTGATGCAGTGGGCGGACTCTACCTACGTGGAAGACCAGGATATGTGGTGGTCAGCGGGGATCTTCCGCGATGTTTATCTGGTCGGAAAACAACTAACGCATATTAACGATTTCTCCGTGCGTACCGACTTTGACGAAGCCTATTGCGATGCCACGCTTTCCTGCGAAGTGGTGCTGGAAAATCTCGCCGCCTCCCCTGTCGTAACGACGCTGGAATATACCCTGTTTGATGGCGAACGCGTGGTGCACAGCAGCGCCATTGATCATTTGGCAATTGAAAAACTGACCAGCGCCAGCTTTGCTTTTACTGTCGAACAGCCGCAGCAATGGTCAGCAGAATCCCCTTATCTTTACCATCTGGTCATGACGCTGAAAGACGCCGACGGCAACGTTCTGGAAGTGGTACCACAACGCGTTGGCTTCCGTGATATCAAAGTGCGCGACGGTCTGTTCTGGATCAATAACCGTTATGTGATGCTGCACGGCGTCAACCGTCACGACAACGATCATCGCAAAGGCCGCGCCGTTGGAATGGATCGCGTCGAGAAAGATCTCCAGTTGATGAAGCAGCACAACATCAACTCCGTGCGTACCGCTCACTACCCGAACGATCCGCGTTTTTACGAACTGTGTGATATCTACGGCTTGTTTGTGATGGCGGAAACCGACGTCGAATCGCACGGCTTTGCTAATGTCGGCGATATCAGCCGTATTACCGACGATCCGCAGTGGGAAAAAGTCTACGTCGAGCGCATTGTTCGCCATATCCACGCGCAGAAAAACCATCCGTCGATCATCATCTGGTCGCTGGGCAATGAATCCGGCTATGGCTGTAACATCCGCGCGATGTACCATGCGGCGAAAGCGCTGGATGACACGCGACTGGTGCATTACGAAGAAGATCGCGATGCTGAAGTGGTCGATATTATTTCCACCATGTACACCCGCGTGCCGCTGATGAATGAGTTTGGTGAATACCCGCATCCGAAGCCGCGCATCATCTGTGAATATGCTCATGCGATGGGGAACGGACCGGGCGGGCTGACGGAGTACCAGAACGTCTTCTATAAGCACGATTGTATTCAGGGACATTATGTTTGGGAGTGGTGCGACCACGGAATCCAGGCGCAGGATGACAACGGCAATGTCTGGTATAAATTCGGCGGCGACTACGGCGACTATCCCAACAACTATAACTTCTGTCTTGATGGTTTGATCTATTCCGATCAGACGCCGGGACCAGGCCTGAAAGAGTACAAACAGGTTATCGCGCCGGTAAAAATCCACGCGCTGGATCTGACTCGCGGCGAGCTGAAAGTCGAAAATAAACTGTGGTTTACCACGCTTGATGACTACACCCTGCACGCAGAGGTGCGCGCCGAAGGTGAAACGCTCGCAACGCAGCAGATTAAACTGCGCGACGTTGCGCCGAACAGCGAAGCCCCCTTGCAGATCACGCTGCCGCAGCTGGACGCCCGCGAAGCGTTCCTCAACATTACGGTGACCAAAGATTCCCGCACCCGCTACAGCGAAGCCGGGCATTCTATCGCCACTTATCAGTTCCCGCTGAAGGAAAACACCGCGCAGCCAGTGCCTTTCGCACCAAATAATGCGCGTCCGCTGACGCTGGAAGACGATCGTTTGAGCTGCACCGTTCGCGGCTACAACTTCGCGATCACCTTCTCAAAAATGAGTGGCAAACCGACATCCTGGCAGGTAAATGGCGAGTCGCTGCTGACCCGCGAGCCAAAGATCAACTTCTTCAAGCCGATGATCGACAACCACAAGCAGGAGTACGAAGGGCTGTGGCAACCGAATCATTTGCAGATCATGCAGGAACATCTGCGCGACTTTGCCGTAGAACAGAGCGATGGTGAAGTGTTGATCATCAGCCGCACGGTTATAGCACCGCCGGTGTTTGACTTCGGGATGCGCTGCACCTACATCTGGCGCATCGCTGCAGATGGCCAGGTTAACGTGGCGCTTTCCGGCGAGCGTTACGGCGACTATCCGCACATCATTCCGTGCATCGGTTTCACCATGGGGATTAACGGCGAATACGATCAGGTGGCGTATTACGGTCGTGGACCGGGCGAAAACTACGCCGACAGCCAGCAGGCTAACATCATCGATATCTGGCGCAGCACCGTCGATGCCATGTTCGAGAACTATCCCTTCCCGCAGAACAACGGCAACCGTCAGCATGTCCGCTGGACGGCACTGACTAACCGCCACGGCAACGGTCTGCTGGTGGTTCCGCAGCGCCCAATTAACTTCAGCGCCTGGCACTATACCCAGGAAAACATCCACGCTTCCCAGCACTGTAACGAGCTGCAGCGCAGTGATGACATCACCCTGAATCTCGACCACCAGCTGCTTGGCCTCGGCTCCAACTCCTGGGGCAGCGAGGTGCTGGACTCCTGGCGCGTCTGGTTCCGTGACTTCAGCTACGGCTTTACGTTGCTGCCGGTTTCTGGCGGAGAAGCTACCGCGCAAAGCCTGGCGTCGTATGAGTTCGGCGCAGGGTTCTTTTCCACGAATTTGCACAGCGAGAATAAGCAATGAGGATCATCGATAACTTAGAACAGTTCCGCCAGATTTACGCCTCTGGCAAGAAGTGGCAACGCTGCGTTGAAGCGATTGAAAATATCGACAACATTCAGCCTGGCGTCGCCCACTCCATCGGTGACTCATTGACTTACCGCGTGGAGACAGACTCCGCGACCGATGCGCTATTTACCGGGCATCGACGCTATTTTGAAGTGCATTACTACCTGCAAGGGCAGCAAAAAATTGAATATGCGCCGAAAGAGACATTACAGGTAGTGGAATATTATCGTGATGAAACTGACCGTGAATATTTAAAAGGCTGCGGAGAAACCGTTGAGGTCCACGAAGGGCAAATCGTTATTTGCGATATCCATGAAGCGTATCGGTTTATCTGCAATAACGCGGTCAAAAAAGTGGTTCTCAAAGTCACCATCGAAGATGGTTATTTCCATAACAAATAACAACTACGGCGGCAAAAGGAGTTTGCCGCCACCGCTACCCTACTCATTTTCGGAGATGTGTTATGTCTGATACCAAACGTAATACAATCGGCAAATTCGGCTTGCTCTCGCTGACTTTTGCCGCCGTTTACAGCTTTAACAACGTTATCAATAATAATATTGAGCTTGGACTGGCCTCGGCACCGATGTTTTTCCTCGCGACGATTTTTTATTTTATTCCCTTCTGTCTGATCATCGCAGAATTTGTTTCGTTAAATAAAAACTCAGAAGCCGGTGTCTACGCGTGGGTAAAAAGTTCGCTGGGCGGACGTTGGGCATTTATTACTGCCTATACCTACTGGTTCGTAAACCTGTTCTTTTTCACCTCACTGTTGCCGCGCGTTATTGCTTATGCTTCGTATGCCTTCCTCGGATACGAATATATTATGACGCCGGTTGCCACCACCATTATCAGTATGGTGCTGTTCGCCTTCTCCACCTGGGTTTCCACCAACGGGGCGAAAATGTTGGGGCCAATTACCTCCGTCACTTCAACGCTGATGCTGCTGTTAACGCTCTCCTACATTTTACTGGCAGGTACGGCGCTGGTTGGCGGCGTACAGCCTGCTGACGCCATCACCGTTGACGCGATGATCCCGAACTTCAACTGGGCGTTCCTCGGCGTTACCACCTGGATCTTTATGGCCGCAGGTGGCGCGGAGTCCGTCGCTGTGTACGTTAACGACGTCAAAGGCGGTTCGAAATCGTTCGTTAAAGTGATCATCCTCGCCGGGATTTTTATCGGCGTACTGTATTCCGTCTCCTCGGTACTGATTAACGTCTTCGTCAGCAGCAAAGAGTTG
>ENA-ORUU01000757-ORUU01000757.1-human-gut-metagenome-genome-assembly--contig:-NODE-757-length-22175-cov-4.46243_pt1 | contig 22175 bp, 16 predicted proteins | sample MGYA00242085_ERZ509221 | MGnify/ENA primary metagenome ERZ509221 (study PRJEB26280, sample SAMEA2338809) | human gut metagenome | biome: human gut; feature: human-associated habitat; material: faeces... | reverse complement strand
ATATACATTGTGAAATCGCGTCCGGGATAACGACCAACACATTAAATAGCAAATTTGCGAAGAAGGAGACACACAATGGCTTTTACCCACCTCCACGTCCACACCGAATACTCCCTGCTGGACGGTTCCAATAAAATAAAAGAATACGTTGCCCGTGTAAAGGAGCTTGGGATGGACAGCGCGGCCATCACAGACCATGGAGTTATGTACGGCGTCATCGATTTTTACCGGGCAGCGAAAGCAGCCGGAATCAATCCGATCCTTGGCTGCGAAGTCTATGTAGCCCCTGGTTCCCGCTTCGACCGCGAGATCGGTAGCGGCGACGATCGTTACTACCATCTGGTACTTCTTGCCGAGAACAATCAGGGCTATCAGAACCTTATGAAAATCGTATCCAAAAGCTTTAAAGAAGGTTTTTATTATAAACCCCGAGTAGACCTGGAGCTTCTCCGGGAATATCACGAAGGCCTCATCGCGCTGAGCGCCTGCCTGGCCGGTGAAGTAGCCCGGTTCCTTACCAGAGGAATGTACCCGGACGCTAAGAAGGCGGCCCTCCGCTATCAGGAAATTTTCGGCGAAGGCAATTTCTTCCTGGAGCTTCAGGATCATGGAATCCCGGAGCAGCAGAATGTAAACCAGCAGCTTCTGCGCATGCATCAGGAGACTGGAATTGACCTGGTAGCCACTAACGATATTCATTACACCTACAAAGAAGATGCTGATCCTCACGACATTCTTTTGTGTCTCCAGACAGGGAAGAAGCTGTCCGATACAGACCGTATGCGTTACGAAGGCGGTCAGTACTACGTGAAATCCGAGCAGGAAATGGCGGCACTTTTCCCATATGCACTGGAAGCCTTGGAGAACACACATAAAATAGCAGAGCGCTGCCACGTAGAAATTGAATTCGGAGTTACCAAACTGCCAAGATTCGATGTTCCCGATGGCTATACCTCCTGGGAATATCTGAATAAGCTCTGCTTCGAAGGTCTGGAGCGCCTGTACAACCCAGTTACCCCAGAGCTGCGGGAGCGACTGGAATACGAGCTGAACACCATCAAAAATATGGGCTATGTTGACTACTTCCTCATTGTGTGGGATTTCATCCACTATGCCCGCAGCAATGGTATTGAAGTAGGTCCCGGACGAGGCTCCGCAGCCGGAAGTATTGTTGCATATACCCTTGGAATCACCTTACTTGATCCAATCAAATACGACCTTCTGTTTGAACGTTTCCTGAACCCGGAGCGAGTATCCATGCCTGATATTGACGTGGATTTCGGATTTGAGCGAAGACAGGAAGTAATCGACTATGTTGTACGGAAATACGGCAAAGACTGTGTGGTTCAGATTGTTACATTTGGTACTTTGGCAGCCCGCGGTGTTATCCGTGATGTAGGCCGTGTCCTCGATATGCCATATGCCCAGGTAGATTCCATTGCGAAAATGGTTCCTGCCAAAATACCGAATGTGAAGCTTGTCACAATCGACAAAGCCATGGAAGTAAACCCGGAACTGAAAAAAGCATACGACGAGCAGCCGGATGTGCATCATCTGATTGACATGGCCAAACGTCTGGAAGGTCTTCCAAGACATACTTCCATGCACGCTGCCGGAGTTGTAATCAGCCAGAAAGATGTTTCCGAATACGTGCCCCTTTCTCGCGCGCAGGACGGAACCATCGTCACCCAGTTTGTCATGACTACCCTGGAAGAACTGGGCCTTCTGAAAATGGATTTCCTTGGTCTTCGAACCCTGACTGTAATCAACAACGCAGTAAAAAATGTAAAGAAAAATTACGGCATATCCCTTGATATGCAAAAAATAGATTATAACGACCAGAAAGTGCTGGATTCTCTTGGAACCGGACGTACAGACGGTGTGTTCCAGCTGGAGAGCGGCGGAATGAAAGGATTCATGAAAGAACTGAAGCCACATAGCCTGGAGGATGTAATTGCCGGAATTTCCCTGTACCGCCCAGGCCCTATGGATTTTATTCCCCAGTACATCCGCGGCAAGAACCGCCCAGACACCATCCACTATGATTGCCCTCAGCTGGAGCCAATCCTGAAGGCGACTCACGGTTGTATCGTGTACCAGGAGCAGGTTATGCAGATCGTACAGAGCCTTGCCGGATTTACCCTGGGACGAAGTGATCTTCTCCGCCGAGCCATGTCCAAGAAGAAACTTAACGTTATGGAAAAAGAACGCCAGGCTTTTGTCTATGGAAACGAAGCGGAAGGTGTTCCAGGCTGTATTAAAAATGGAATTGATGAGAAAATTGCAAATAAGATCTACGATGAAATGATCGATTTTGCACAGTATGCATTTAACAAATCCCATGCTGCGGCATACGCCTATGTTACGTATCAGACTGCCTTCCTGAAATACTATTATCCGGTAGAATATATGGCTGCGCTGATGACCTCCGTAATCGACAAGCCTACCAAGGTTGCCGAGTATATTCAGGTCTGCCGCCAGATGAACATTCCAATCCTGCCGCCGGACATCAACAAAGGCGAGTATGGCTTTTCCGTATCAGGAGGCTCGATCCTCTATGCACTTTCCGCAATCAAGAGCGTAGGTCGTCCGGTTATTGAGGCTATTGTTGCAGAGAGAAAAGAACATGGCGAGTACCTTTCCGTGAAGAACTTTATTGAGCGGAATATTGAAGCTGTGAACAAGCGTGCTATTGAGAACTTTATCAAGGCCGGTGCTCTGGATTGTCTGGAAGGAAACCGTCATCAGAAGATGGTCGTTTTTGGTCAGATCGTAGATGACATTTCCCGAAACAAGAAGCAGTCTATGGCAGGGCAGCTCAGCTTATTCGACATTGCCAGCGAAGATGAAAAAAAAGAGTTTGAGATCCGTATGCCGAATCTGGAAGAATATGACAAAGAGACGGTTCTGTCCTACGAAAAAGAAGTCCTTGGCATATACCTGAGCGGTCATCCTCTGGATCGCTACCGTAATATGATGGAGAAAATGATTTCCGCAAGAACTATTGATTTCCAGCCGTCAGATGAAGACGACCGTGAAGGCGGTGAACCGGATGAGTCAAAAGTACGGGACAATCAGAAAGTCATCATCGGAGGAATGATCACAGAGAAAAACGTGAAGTATACCAAAACAAACAAAGTGATGGCGTTCCTTACCGTGGAGGATCTGGTTGGAACTGTAGAAGTCATGGTTTTTCCAAGAGATTATGAGAAATGGCAGAATATGATCAATGAGGATGCCAGGGTATTCATCCAGGGACGGGTATCTGCCGAGGATGACAAGGCCAGCAAGCTGATCCTGGAAAAGGTACGGCCTTTCTCCGATATTCCGAGAGAACTCTGGATCCAGTTTGAAAGTAAGGACGATTATAGCCAGAAAGAAAAAGGGCTTCTGGAGGATCTACGGAATTCTCAGGGTACAGACACTGTCGTTATTTATCTGAAAGATGTAAAAGCAATGAAAAAACTGTCTGCTGCATACCATGTAAATCTGCAGGATGAATGGCTTGCACAGATGAGTAAAAAATATGGTGAAGGCAATATCCGGGTTGTAGAAAGAGCTCTGAAAACGCTTTAAAGTGAAGAATCAGACAGGTATATGGAAAATTATGGTAAAATCACGGAAAACAGAGTGTAATTTCGGCAATTACTTAAGGAAAGAGTCTTGAAAAACCTTTGAAAATGCTATAAACTAATGCTGAATATGTGTATAGAAAAACGAGGGCGTTTCCACTGAAAATGGAGACACAGCTCCCGACGATTCATAAGATGGAGGAGATTATTATGGCAGAAAACAAAATTAAGACCATTGGTGTCCTTACCAGTGGCGGTGACGCTCCTGGAATGAACGCTGCAATCCGTGCAGTTGTAAGACGTGGACTTTCCAGCGGACTTAAAGTAAAAGGTATCCAGAAGGGCTATAACGGCCTTTTAAACGAAGAGATCATCGATATGACAGCAAGAGATGTATCCGACACCATCGAGCGTGGCGGTACAATTCTTTACACTGCAAGATGTGCCGAGTTCCGCACAGCGGAAGGACAGCAGCGTGGTGCAGAGATCTGCCGCAAGCACGGTATTGACGGACTTGTTGTAATCGGTGGAGACGGTTCCTTTGCTGGAGCGCAGAAGCTTGCTAACCTTGGAATCAACACAATCGGAATTCCAGGAACCATCGACCTTGACATTGCATGTACAGAGTACACCATCGGTTTTGATACCGCTGTTAATACAGCTATGGAAGCAATTGATAAGGTTCGTGATACATCTACTTCCCATGAGAGATGCAGTATCATCGAGGTTATGGGACGTGGAGCCGGCTGGCTTGCACTGTGGTGCGGTATTGCCAACGGAGCCGAGGATGTTCTGATCCCTGAGAAGTATGACTATGATGAGCAGAAGCTGATCAATAACATTATTGAGAGCCGTAAGATGGGTAAGAAACACCACATCATCATCAATGCAGAGGGTATCGGCCATTCACAGGCTATGGCAACTCGTATCGAGGCTGCTACAGGAATCGAAACACGTGCTACTATCCTTGGTCACATGCAGCGTGGTGGAAGCCCAACATGTAAAGACCGTGTATATGCATCCATGATGGGTGCTATGGCAGTAGACCTTCTTCTGGAAGGCAAGAAGAGCCGTGTTGTTGGATATCGTCATGGTGATTTCGTTGATTTCGATATCAATGAAGCTCTTGCAATGGAGAAGAGCGTAACTCCATATATGTGGGAGGTTTGTGAGTCCCTTTCTCATAACTATAGGAAATAACAGTGATAATACGGTTCACTTGTCTCAGGGCATATTTCCGACTGGGTTTTACAGTCTGTGATACACATTTTGCAGAAATCCTTTGAGCTATGTGCCGGCGGCAGGTGAACCGTAATTATAAAAGAGTCATTGTCCCTGACATTCTGCAGCAGAATATTTTGCAAAAGATGCTGAGGGCAGTGGCATAAAGGAAGCTTATGTTCATTCAAAACCTGCAATATAAATTGCATAAACTGAATACGGCGCAGATCATTACCCTCAGCTTTGCGGGGGTAATTTTTGTAGGAGGATTAATTCTGTGGCTGCCTTTCTGTACGGCAGCAGGCCAGACCACTTCGTTCTCCGATGCTATGTTTACAGCCACCACCTGCGTATGTGTTACCGGGCTTGTAACTGTGACTACAGCTACGCACTGGAGTCTGATTGGCAAACTGGTGATCCTTTTGCTCATACAGATTGGCGGAATTGGACTGATCGCACTTGCAAGCGTTATTTTTATTTCCCTGAATAAGAAGATCAGTCTGAAGAACCGCAGAATGATCCAGGAATCCTATAATCTGGAGCAGATGTCCGGTCTGGTAACAGTGGTGAGAAAAGTGGTTCTCTGTGTGTTTGCAGCAGAAGGAATCGGAGCCGTCGGCTATGCATTCTGCTTTGTACCAGAGTTTGGACTGGTGAAAGGTCTGGGACAGGCTGTTTTTACAGCAGTTTCAGCCTTTTGCAATGCAGGAATCGATCTTTTGGGAGAGAACAGTCTGGCAGACTATGTAACCAATCCTCTGGTGAATGTGACAACTATGGGATTAATTATTGCTTCTGGACTTGGCTTTAACGTATGGTGGGATCTTGGAGAAAGAATAAAGCTGGTTTTTCAGAAGAAGCTTTCTCCTGGCAGATTATTCCGGACCCTTCGTCTGCAGAGCAAGCTGGTTTTGACTACAACCGGGATTTTGCTCCTTGGTGGGACAATCTGTATTTTACTGTTTGAGTATAAGAATCCGGACACCCTGGGAAGTCTGTCCTTTGGGCAGAAGCTGATGGCAGCGGCATTTCAGTCTGTGACCACAAGAACAGCAGGGTTTTTTACAGTTGATCAGGGGGCGCTGACCAGCGGAAGTGTAATGATCTGTCTGTTTCTTATGCTGGTTGGAGGTTCTCCTATGGGGACTGCCGGCGGAGTGAAGACGACTACACTTGCAGTGCTTGTGCTGAGTATTATTGCCAACCTTCGGGGAAAAAAGGATGTAGAGGTTTATGGGAGAAAGATTCGCAGCAGTTATATCCGTTCTGCGCAGGTAGTTGTGGGAATGGCGGTTAGTGTGCTGCTTATTTCCGTGCTGGGGATTTTTGCAATTATGCCGGATGCACCCTTTGTGGATGTGCTGTATGAGCTTACTTCTGCAATTGGAACCGTAGGTCTTTCCAGAGGACTGACCGCGGTCCTGAATACACCGGCCAAATGGATCGTTATTTTTACCATGTATCTTGGAAGAATCGGTCCGCTGACACTGGGCGCGGCGGTTGTATCCCGTGCGCAGAAGCGAACGAAAGATGTACATCTGGCAGAAGAGAATATTATGATAGGATAGAAAATGGCGTCTGTGGACGACATTATCCCGCATGAAAGTCCGTTGCTTTCATAGCAGATTTTAAAGGAGATTAGAATGAGCGGAAAATCCTTTGCAGTCATTGGATTGGGGCAGTTTGGAATGACCCTGGCGAAAGAGCTTGCGAATGCAGATTATGATGTTTTGGCAATTGATGATAAAGATGAGAATATTCAGGAAATTGCAGATACTGTCACTTATGCAGTTCGTGCAGATGTGCGCGAGCCTGGAATTCTGAAATCCCTGGGCGTGCAGAACGTAGACGTTGCGATTATTGCGGTTGCAGAAAATATGGAAGCCAGTATTACAGCTACCATGCAGGTGAAGGACCTGGGCGTCCCGCTTGTTCTGGCGAAGGCAATGAATTCCCTTCATGGCCGGATCCTGGAGAAAATTGGTGCTGATCAGGTAATATATCCGGAGCGTTCCATGGGCATCCGCGTTGCCCGTAATTTTACAGCCAGTGGATTTGAGGATGTGTTTGAGCTTTCTACGGAGTTCAGTATGGCAGAATTCCGGATCCCGGATGAATGGGTGGGGAAAAGTCTTTCAGAGATCAGGCTCCGTGAGCAGCATCATATAAATCTGGTTGCAGTGAAGCATGGAGATTCTGTAAATGTAAACCTGAATCCTGCGGAGAAGCTGGAAGCGGGTTGTATTCTGGTTGCAGTAGGAAAGAACGAGGATTTGAATAAATTCCGAAAGCCGCTGTAACAGGGAGGATAATTTATGATAACCAGTGCAAATAATACACAGGTGAAAAATATCATACAGTTAAACCAGAAGGCCAAGGCCCGCAGGGAACAGGGGTTGTTTGTGGCTGAGGGACGGAAAATGTTCGGGGAAGCTCCAAAGGACTGGATTTCCAGGGTTTATGTGACAGAATCCCTGACAGCAGAGGAGTCCCTGATGAAGCAGGTCATGGAGCTTCCGGAAGAAAAAAGAGAAATCGTGGCAGATAATGTTTTCCGCCAGATGTGTGATACCAGGACTCCACAGGGAATTCTTACAGTTCTGAAGAAACCGGTGTGGACTGTGGAAGATATTTTAAAAGGAGATGCTCCTTTGGTAATGGTTCTTGAGGATCTTCAGGATCCGGGAAATGCAGGGACTATTTTCCGAACAGGTGAGGGTGCTGGTGTTTCCGGTGTTTTTCTTACGAAAACCTGCGTAGACATTACCAATCCAAAGGTCATCCGCTCAACAATGGGATCTGTTTACAGAATGCCTTTCCTATATGTGGAGGATGTGGTATCATTAAAAGCGGAACTGGAGCAAAAAGGTATCCGTACCTTTGCAGCCCACCTGAAAGGAAAAAATTCCTATGATCAGGAAGATTATCAGGGCGGCACAGCATTTCTTATTGGAAATGAAGGAAACGGGCTGACGGAAGAGGCAGCAGAAGCTGCCGATTGTCTCATCCGGATCCCCATGTGCGGCAAGGTGGAGTCCTTGAATGCAGCTATGGCTGCAGGAATTTTGATGTATGAGGCTGCAAGGCAGAGACGGTAGGGTTAGCTGATCTGGAATCTGTCTGCTGAAGTATATCTGATGACGTATGGCAGATTTTGACAATCGCTTATCTGAAAGGGGGAGTCTTATGGAACCAATTATCTGGCTGGGAGTCCTGGCTGTGCTTCTGGTTATTGAAGGGCTTACCACGGCACTTACCACCATCTGGTTTGCAGGAGGCGCACTTGCTGCCGCTATTGCAGCCGGCATTGGAATGGGAATCGTGCCGCAGCTTCTTCTGTTTTTCTGTGTTTCACTGGTGCTGCTGTTTTTTACAAGACCGGCAGCTCTGAAGCTTATGAGAAAAGACACAGAGAAAACAAATGTGGAAGGTCTTCTTGGAAAAAAGGCTGTCGTGATCCAGAAGATCAATAATCTGGCCCAGACAGGTCAGGTCCGCATCAATGACATTGAATGGATGGCCCGGACATCCGATGACAGCGTAACAATTCCGGTTGATACTGTAGTAATCATAAAAGCAGTCCACGGTGTTAAATTGATCGTGGAGCCAAAGGAGGCGTAATATGGGAAGTATCTTATTTTTGCTGATTGTCATCATTCTGGTGCTGTGGATCCTGGCATCCTGCATCCGCATCGTACCCCAGGCATATGCGATCGTACTTGAGCGCTTAGGTGCTTATCAGGCAACATGGGGAACCGGCGTACACTTCAAACTTCCATTTGTAGAGCGTGTGGCAAGAAAAGTCAATCTGAAAGAGCAGGTTGTAGATTTTCCACCACAGCCGGTTATCACAAAAGATAACGTAACCATGCAGATTGATACTGTTGTATTTTTCCAGATCACAGACCCGAAGCTGTACGCATACGGCGTTGAGAATCCGATCATGGCCATCGAGAATCTTTCCGCGACTACATTGCGTAACATTATCGGTGATATGGAACTGGATGAAACCCTGACCTCCCGTGAGGTGATCAATACCAAGATGCGTGCTTCCCTTGACGTGGCAACTGATCCATGGGGAATCAAGGTAAACCGTGTAGAGCTTAAAAATATCATTCCTCCGGCTGCTATTCAGGAAGCCATGGAGAAACAGATGAAAGCAGAGCGTGAGAGACGTGAGGCAATCCTGATCGCAGAAGGTGAGAAGAAATCCACCATCCTTGTTGCAGAGGGTAAAAAAGAATCTGCAATTCTTGATGCCGAAGCTGAGAAACAGGCTGCTATCCTTCGCGCGGAAGCGCAGAAAGAGCGCATGATCAAAGAGGCGGAAGGTCAGGCAGAGGCAGTTCTGAAGGTTCTGAAGGCGAATGCAGAAGGTCTTCGTATGATCAAGGAGGCAGGTGCTGACAATGCAGTTCTTACCCTGAAGAGCTTCGAAGCTCTTGCGAAAGTGGCAGACGGCAAATCTACCAAGATTATTATCCCGTCAGAGCTCCAGAATCTGGCAGGACTGGCAGCTTCTTTGAAGGAAGTTGTTGTGGATGAAAAGGATAAAAAAGAAGAGTAACATTCTTGAAACAAGAAATTAATGAGATGAAAGCCGACGATGGTAGTCTGAAAAGTGAAAAATTGAAAGACTTGTACGACAGTTTACTGTAAAGCATGGCAGAAAGAAAAATGGTGCCAGGCACTATACCTGGCACCAGAGGAGGATTATTATGAACTTAAAAGGCAGAAATTTTTTGACACTGAAAGACTTTACACCAGAGGAAATTCTGTATCTTCTTGATTTATCCGCTGAGTTAAAGGCAAAGAAAAAAGCCGGTGAGCTTACCGAGTATTACAAGGGCAAAAATATTGCCCTGATCTTTGAGAAAACCAGTACCAGAACACGTTGTTCCTTCGAGGTGGCAGCCCATGATCTGGGAATGGGAAGCACCTATCTGGATCCAACTGGCTCCCAGATCGGCAAGAAAGAGAGCATTGCAGATACTGCAAGAGTTCTTGGAAGAATGTATGATGGTATCGAGTACCGTGGATTTGGTCAGGAAATTGTAGAAGATCTTGCAAAATATGCAGGAGTTCCGGTTTGGAACGGTCTGACAAACGAATATCATCCAACACAGATGTTAGCAGATATGCTTACCATCCGTGAGCATTTCGGATATCTGAAAGGAATCAAGCTGGTTTACATGGGCGATGCCCGTTACAACATGGGTAACTCCCTAATGGTAGCCTGCTCCAAGCTTGGTATGCATTTCGTAGCCTGCACAAGTAAGAAATATTTCCCAAATGAGGAGCTGGTTGCTCAGTGCAAAGAGTACGCTGCAGAGTCCGGCGCAACCATTACTCTTACAGAGGATGTAGAGGCTGGAACGAAGGACGCAGACGTTATTTACACAGATGTATGGGTATCCATGGGTGAGCCGGATGCAGTATGGGAAGAGAGAATCCATGATCTGACACCATACAAGGTAACCTCTGCAGTTATGAAGAATGCAGGGGAGAAAGCAATTTTCCTTCACTGTCTGCCGGCATTCCATGATCTTAAGACAAAGATTGGCAAAGAGATGGGCGAGCGCTTCAATCTGACAGATATGGAAGTAACAGACGAAGTATTCGAGTCTCCGGCTTCTAAGGTATTTGATGAGGCTGAGAACCGTATGCATACCATTAAAGCGGTTATGGTTGCTACACTGGGAGAGCCTGAGAATAAATAATTCGGCTTCCAGATAACAATGAATTAATGAATTCCGATTGTTTCTACGTTCTTATGTACTACTTTTTATCCTCTGGATAAGATGTATCATTTATTCAAAGAACCTGGACGATTGGGAGTTATAGAAAGGGTATCTGAAATGATTTCCGAAAAAGAATCATATGAAGAAATTGGCACGGGCAGTATCTATAACGAAACCACAATTGCAGATCAGATACATACAAAATGGGCGGGCAAAACCGTCCATTTTGCAAGAGAAACAGATTCTACCAATTTGTGGATCAAGCGTCTGGCGAAGGAAGGCGCATCAGAGGGAACTCTTGCACTGGCAGAATTTCAGTCAGCAGGAAGAGGAAGACTTGGCAGATCCTGGGAGGTACCAGAGGGTACGTCGGTTATGATGAGCATTCTTCTCAGACCGAAATTTGAACCTCAGTATGCACCAACCCTTACCCTTGTAATGGGTATGGCTGTGGCGAAAGCAGTGAAGAATCTTGGATTTGACGTAAGTATCAAATGGCCCAATGATGTGGTAGTTTCCCACAAAAAAATATGCGGAATCCTTACCGAAATGGGGGTTCGCGATGGAAAAATTGACTATGCAGTCATCGGAGTGGGAATTAATGTAAATATCAGAGAGTTTCCGGAGGAGATGGCAGACAAGGCTACATCCCTTTATCTGGAGAGCGGCAAGGAATTTGACAGAAGCCAGATTCCCGGGCTTGTGATGGAAGCTTTTGAGGAATACTATGAAAAATTTGCAGCGACCTGTGACCTCAGTGGGCTGAAAGAGGAATATGAAAGTATTCTTGCTAATTACAATCAGCCGGTGCGTGTGCTGGCGAAAGAGCCGTACGAGGGCGTGGCCAGAGGGATTACAGATGGCGGAGAGCTGTTGGTAGAGAAAACTGATGGAACGATTGTAGCTGTCAGCGCCGGTGAGGTTTCGGTTCGCGGGCTGTATAGCTATGTGTAAGGCTATTGTTTAGGCACATTTTCGCAAATGATATTCCCCACTGATTGCGATAATCCTACAGTGAATGGGGCATATCACTTGCGAAAATGTTGTTGACACAGATGAAAACAGAAAGGTGGGACTTAATTGTATCAGGAGAATGTAGTGCTTTGCGGCGCAAGCGCCTATGAACAGAAATATTACTTTAATAAAGACTTTGATTCTCTGCCTGATCATGTGAAGAAGGAACTGCAGATCATGTGTGTTCTTTTCACAGAAGAGATTGGAGGAATTTTCACACTGGAATTTGATGATCACGGAAACCTGCAGTTTAAAACAGAGGCTACGGAAGCTGATGGATTTTATGATGATATTGGCGGTGCACTGAAGATTAAAAAGCTGCGTGTGGAGAAAGAGGAGCTTCTGGAATCTCTGGAAATGTATTATCGTGTGTTCTTCCTTGGGGAAGATGTGGATAAAGAAAAGACAGAAGAGTAAGCTGTGTGGATAAACTGATAAACAGGGAAAATAGCAGCTCATCAGATGTGACATTTGAGTTCACGAAGCGAGTAATTGTTGAAAGGATTGAATAGTTACACATCAAATATGAAAGTAATTAAGGTGATATGAGTAGTAATTTAGATTCTAAGTTGAGATATGAGCTTCCAAAGGAGATGAAGTGGAAAATCGGAACTGTGGAGATCCCTAACCGGTTCGTCCTGGCACCAATGGCGGGCGTTACCGACCTGGCTTTTCGCAGGCTTTGCAAGGAGCAGGGCGCTGGGCTTCTCTGCATGGAGATGATCAGTGCCAAGGCTATTTCCTATAAGAACAAAAATACCAGGGCGCTGATGGAAATCGACCCGGTGGAGCATCCTATTTCCATGCAGCTCTTTGGAAGTGAGCCAGAGCTGATGACGGAGGTGGCGAAGGAAATCGAGGAGGAGCCTTTTGACATTCTGGATATCAATATGGGATGCCCAGTGCCGAAGGTGGTAAATAACGGTGAAGGTTCAGCTCTTTTGAAAAATCCGGATCTGATTGTGAAGATTGTGAAAAGCATTTCTTCTGCCATTCAGAAGCCATTGACAGTGAAAGTTCGTATCGGTTTTGAGAATGAGCCGGTGGATATTGTGGAGATTGCAAAGCGCGTGGAGGATGCCGGGGCAGCAGCTATTGCAGTTCATGGACGGACACGGCAGCAGTATTATTCCGGGATAGCAGACTGGGAGACCATTGCCAAGGTTAAAGAAGCAGTTTCCATTCCGGTGATTGGAAATGGGGATGTGGATTCGCCGAAAAAGGCGGAGAAACTTTTTCGGCAGACCGGATGTGATGCGGTGATGATCGGGCGTGCTGTGGAAGGAAATCCATGGATATTTCGGGAGATGAATCACTATTTTGCAACAGGGGAAGAGCTGGCAAGACCTTCTCTGGCAGAGGTGAAAGCGATGATTCTGAAGCATGCACGGGCTCAGATTGAAATGAAGGGTGAATTCATCGGGATCCGGGAGATGCGCAAGCATGTAGCATGGTATACAGCAGGGATGCCCCACAGTGCAGGGCTTCGCAGGGAGTCCAATAATATTGAGAGTTATGCGGATCTGGAGAAGCTGCTGGAGAGATTATAATTATGTTCAGTGGATCCGATTCTGCAAAAAATCATTTCAAATGTAGTGTTGACCAGATGAGTGGAAAACCGCTGTATGGTGATAAAAAGATAATAATCAGACGTATGAGAGTCAGGAGGTTTGGGCTGGGAAGGCTGGAACTTGCTGACTTTTTCTATAGTTGAAAGGGAAAGATTATGGATAAATTACTGAGATATAACGGTGTGCAGGAAGCACTAAAATTTCTGCGCGAAGATGATGAAAGAACTTTGCAGGAGCACCTGGAAATGTGCCAGATTCCTGCGCCTTCCTATGAAGAAGGGGAGAAAGCGGAATATGTCCGAAAGAAGATGGTGGATGCCGGTCTTTCAGAGGTGCACGTTGATGAGGTGGGAAATGTGCTGGGAACCTGGAAAGGGACTGGGAATGGACCGCGAATTATGGTTGCGGGACATACAGACACTGTTTTCCCAAGGGAGACAGACCTTACTTTGAAGAAAGAAGGCGAACGCTACAGCTGTCCGGGAATCGGAGACGATACCAGGGCGGTAGCGGAGCTTCTCAGTCTTGCAAGAGCAATGAATGCTACAGGCATTCGCGGCGAGGGAGATATTGTGTTCTGTGCAAATGTGTGCGAAGAGGGACTTGGTGATCTGAGGGGAATTAAGCATGTATTTAAGGATATGGCAGACACAGAAGGGCGCTACGACGGTTTCGTTTCCATTGATGATAAAAAAACCTCTGGAATCATTTACCAGGCAGTAGGCAGCGAGCGCTATCTGGTAACTTTCCACGGAACCGGCGGACACAGCTTCACCGGCTTCGGAATTCCCAACCCGATTCACGCAATGGGAAGGGCGATTGCGAAAATCAGCGATTTCCAGACACCAAAGAATCCGAAAACTACTTTCAGTGTAGGCGTAGTAAACGGCGGCACGTCTGTAAATGTAATCGCGGCAGAGTGTTCTATGCTGGTGGATCTGCGCTCTGTGGATGCAGGGGAACTTGAGAAATTATCCGCAAAACTCCACCAGGCAATAGAAGAAGCCGTGAATGAGGAAAACGCCCGCTGGGGATATGGAACTTTAAGTTCTGAGAGTACAGGAATCCTTGACGACAATAATATGACAGCGAAAAGCAGTGTGGGAGATACAGCTGGCGCAGTGCCAGTGAATGCTGATAATGGAGACAGGGAAACCTCAGCAGAAGATGACCGCATTACAGTCACCTTCGAACAAAAGGGCAGGCGCCCTGCTGGTACCCAGGAAAAATCCTGCCAGATTGTCCAGGCTGCAAATGCTGCAAATCAGGCCATTGGCATGGAAACCCTGTACATCGGTGCCGCCAGCACAGACGCCAACATCCCCATCAGTCTTGGAATCCCTGCCATCACCGTGGGCTGGGGAGGAAAAGGCGGTGGAGAGCATACCATCCACGAATGGTACGAACCTGCAGAATCCTGGAAAGGACCACAGCGTGACTTGCTGTTGCTGTTGGCGTTATCGGGCTATGAAAATATACGAGAGTATCAGCTTCCACGCATAAATCCGAAAGGAAAATAAAAAAACATCCCCCGGAAAGAATAGTCCCAATAAACGGACATTTCCCTTCCGGGGGATGTTGTATTAACTGAATTAGTTCTGATGTTTTTTTCGAAGAATTACATAAACCAGAATCAAAGTAAACAGCACAAACAAAATGGAGCAGGACAGTACATAATTCAATGCTGCGCCCATAATTCCCCACTGCTGCACCAGAATCCGGGCAGCTGCGATGGTAATAATTGCGGTTATGGAATAAACTGGAAGCAGGCATTTTCCCCAGCGGATAGCGATAAGGATATTGTAGATCATGTAGACTTCCGCGCTGATTCCTCCGCCGATAAGCAGAACTACGAAATGCAGCTTATATGGGGAAAGATCCACGCCGTAAATAATCTCCAGCAATGTTCGACCGATGAGATGCCCTCCAGCCACAACAGCTACACAGCAGACCAGGATGATGCCAATGATCCGCAGTATGTACAGTGTGAACTTTTTCACATTATTTTCCCACCATAATTCTGCGATGGTGGTGATGGTAGGCTTAAACACGAACTCGCACATCAGCGAAATCACAAAAGAAGGCATAAACAGAATGCTATAGTAAGTCTGATATTCATCTGTCATAACGCCAGCCATTGCGTATTTTGGAATGTTGTAGAGCAGCAGGGAAAGAAAAGTACCGATAAACATAGGGGTACAGGTTCGAAGTAACTCCCACACATGAGACATCTGAAGCTTGCGTCCATCCTCTTCATGACCAACGTATTTTCTGGTCATCTGTGAGTTAATGATAAGACACAGAATAAGGGAGGTTGTAGAAGTAGCAACACAGGTGCAGTACAGGTTCTTAGTGATAATAAGCATAGCGGTGAAAAAAACTGCGGAATACAGATTTCTCGCCGCCAGCATTTTTCCCATCTGCTCAACATGGTACTTTTGCTGAAGATTTCCGTGGAAAACATCCTCCACCGCATCAATCATCTTCATCATAATAATAAAAGTGCTGATGATAATATATTCGCCTTTGAAGCTGAAGGAACTGTAAATAATTCCAAACAGCATCATCAGTGCACAGGTGATAATGCGGGAAACCTTATACTCGGAAAAAATATATTTGTGCTCCAGATCCGTGGCCTGATAGGTGCGGACACCATAGCGTCCCACCTGCAGAAGCAGCTGTGCAGTAGCGTAGCTTAAGGAATAAAACCCTGCCAGCTGTGCGCCACACACACGAGTTACCACCAGGAGATACAAAAAGGAGGAGCCTGAGTAACAGGTACTTCCGATCATATTCCATAAAAAGGCTTTTTTTACATTTTTTTCTTTATTCATTTGCTAAAAATCTCCATTTATTGGTAATCGCTGCTTAATCCTCAGATGTCATCTGGCGCAGCTGTTCCATAGAGTGCTCACGGAAGCGGGCAATCTGCTCATTTGCATAAGTGAAATCAATTTCTTCAGTAAGCTTTTCGTAAGAAACATCATCCATAGTTCTGTCAGTAAGCTTCACCAGATTAAGAAGCTGCTGAACGCGGCGGTTCATGTGGTGACCGTTTACCTTGGCGAAGAATTTGCGGTTAAAAATAAGGGCAAAAACAACACCATGGAAAGAATCAGAAACTACATATTCTGCATTTTTGAAAAGTCCCATCCACTCTGCAGGACCAACTGTAATCTTGCAATCACATTTCAGAAGACCAACTAATGGGAAAGGAATGTATACAATACGGTAGCCTGTTTTATTGTGGAGCCGGCGGGCGAAGTCTACGATTTCTTTGTTAATTCCCAGCTGGTAAACCAGAATGTATTTTTCTTTATATTTTGGCTCAACCAGAAGCTTATCCCACTCTTCCGCAGTGAGAAGAAGGGTAGGATCACAGACCACTTCAGGACGCTTCTCTGTGAGATTCTCTACAATGTCAGCGCCATAGTCTTCACGAACCAGAATTTCATCAAAATCGGAAAGCAGTTCTTTATATTTCTGCTGGTATTCTTCCGGCGGAAGATTTTCACCGATACTTGCAGCATAGCTGCATTTCTTTTTCCCCTCTTTTACAAAATCAAGGAAATAGGTGGTATCAAAATTGGTAAGCTTGTAATCCCAGATCTGGTCGCTTCCAGCAATATAAATATCGTATTTGCCAGCTACCGGCTGCATTTTACCCTGAGTGACAGGCTGGCTGTAGCGCATGTGTCTGCGGAATCTGTTGCATTTGAAACGGCGGGGAATGTAGCAGATATGGCCGATTGTCCCGTAAATATAGTTAAAAAGTCCTTTCTTTTTCAGGTTTACAAGGCGGAAAGGATTGCTGATATAGTCGCAGCGGTAATCAATAATTTCCGGCTGGGTGCCGATTTCCTGCAGCTTTTTCTGAAGCGCGTAGCTCTGTAGGATGGCACCGTAATTGTCGTAGTTATGGAAGGTAATCACACCTACTCGTTTTTTCTGCATAAAGTCCTCCTGGCTAATATAAGGTAGATATAATATAACACATAAACGAGAAAATAAACAGTTTTTGCAGGTGGATTTATCAATTAATTCCAAAGTGTTTATGGAAGTTAAAGTTGAAATTGTTAAGGAGTACGCTATAATAGAGATAATGAAATTTACCTGAGAAAGTGGAGGCGAAAAGATGGCGGGATATTTAATCGCAGAAACTACCCGTGAGGAGCGGGAGAAGATTGTTGCAGAATCCCTTGGAAATATTGAGGCGAACTGCGACGGTTGTATGGCAGGGCTGGCTGAGATGTATCAGGAATACATTGATGGGAAGAAAGAGCTTCGCCAGATCAATATGGAATTTAACGCAAGATACGTAAAAAGCGAGGACATGCCGGTGAGAAGCCGGTGCCCGGAGTCCTTTTGCTAATAGAAATCAAAGAGGGCACCAAACTGAAATATGAATTGAGGCAGTACGAAGTAACAGAATAAAGAAGCAGTAAGAGCAGAAGTTTTCAGTACATGTAACGAAAACTTCTGCCTTTTTTTAACCAAATGTTAATAGTTCTTTTTTTATTCTGGTGTTATTATGTAAAAAAGTCGTATTATAATTAATAAGGAAATAAAAGGCTATTGCTAATTACGTCTGCAATAAATACGTTCTAGAATTATTTTAGTTATGGAGAAAAGTATATGGAAAAAAACGTATTAAAGGTTCGCATGCTTGGAACCTTTTCGTTGGAATATAAGGGAAAAGAACTGGTACTGGATCGAAATAAAGCATCGAAGACTACACAGCTTTTTCAGCTGCTTATGTTTCATACCGAAGACGGCGGAATTTCCAAAGCTGCTATGATAGATGCCCTTTATGGAAGAGTTGAGGTGGAGAATAAGAACGGAAGCCTGAACAACACCATTTTCAGACTTCGTAAACAGCTGAAGGATATTGGACTTCCAGATAGCAAATACATAAATATCCAGTCCGGAATGTGCTGTTGGGACGGAAATATTGAAGTTCAGGTTGATGTAAATGAGTTCCGGAAACTGATAGAGAAAGAAAAAAAGGAGAAACGGGAAGAGGACAAGCTCCATCTCTGGATGCAGGCCTGGAAAATTTATAAAGGTGAATTTCTCCCGGATATGATCGGGGAGCAATGGGTCGCTGTGGAGAATGTCCGGTGCAGAGATGAGTACTTCCGTGTTACAGAGGAGCTGTGCCGCTGGCTGAAGGGGCATGAACGGTATGAAGATCTGCATAAAGTGGCGCACAGAGCCGCCGAAATTTATCCCTTTGACGAGTGGCAGGTCTGGGAAATCGACAGCCTGATCGGAATGTCACGATATAAGGAAGGCCTTGAAGTTTACCAAAACACCGAAAAGCTTTTATTCGATGAAATGGGAGTGGCCCCTTCGGAGAGATTGTTAAAGCGTTTCAAGCTGATGGGAGAACGGACTTCACAGGCAGCAGGTGCCCTTAGCGATATCAAGGAAAGACTTCGGGAAAAGGAGGCTGCAGTAGGAGCATATTTCTGTCCGTTTCCCAGCTTTGTTGACATCTATCATGTATTCAGCCGTATGGTGGAGCGCTCTGGTTTATCCGTGTTTGTTATGCTTTGCACACTGGACTATAAGGCGGATCATGTTTCGGAGGAGAAGGAACGTGAAAAGTCCGAACTTCTCAGACAGGCCATCCAGTCATCCATACGAAAAGGTGATTTTTACACCAGATACAATGTCCGGCAGTATATTGTCATGCTGATCGAAATCAGCCAGGAGAACTGCCCCATCGTTTCCAAACGAATTGCAAAAAAATTCAATAAGCTCTCTGGCGATAAGAAATTCACTCAGGTTGATTTCTATGTGGCATCCATTGGAGAGATGTGTGAAATGGAGGGATAAATTATGGTCTACGATGTGATTTGTGATGAGTATGAACTCATTTGATCCTGATTTATGGAAAAGACTTGAAAAATGCTAAAAATGCCATAGGAAATCGCTCGTTTTTGCAACTCTTTCGGAAAATGAAAGAGTTGGAGAAAGAGGCAAAGTGATAGAATATATTTAAAAATCATATACTATCTATCATGCAACCGAAAATAATTCCCGATTCGGTTAAAATAAATCTACATATCCAAAGAAAGGAATGAGACATTATGAAAAAGAATGGGTATTTAAGAAGATTTCTGGCACTGTTTCTCGCTCTTGTGATGATCATGGCTGATTCATCTGTGACGACGTTTGCGGCGACGGTGGGAAGGGTGAAGCAGAAGAGTGCGGCCGCGGAAAGCAGCAGTCAGTGCAATGTTCAAATCAATGTTGCAGAAGAACTTGACGTGGAACAATTTTTGAATGATTACAAATATATAATGCTTGGAACGGAGACTCCCGACAAGTGGCCAGGGATTGGGGCAACATCATCAATTGAAAAAATAAGTACAACAGAAAATGTTGTACTGAATGATGTTGCAGAAGGTACAGAGAAGAAAATTTATTTTGTGCAAGGAAAAGAGAGCTGGCAGTGGGGAGCCTATAAAACTACTGGCGATACTTTTCAACAGGGTGAAAATAAATTTAAAATTTCTGTAAGTGAAACTGCAAGTGGTTTGACTGTAAATATAAATAAGGTAGAATTTATTTCTCGCAATGTTCAGATAGTAGCTGATGCAGATCTTGACTTTGCAGCATTTACAAATCAGTATAAGTATGTGATGCTTGGAAAGACCACTTCTTCTGGAGTTGAGGCGGTTTCTACTATTGAACAAATCGATAGCAACACAACAGACGTAGAGTTAAAAGTTGATAAAGATGAAAATGCAGATGATTTAAAACTGTATTTTATAAGGGATACTTATAATTTAAATAGTAATTTGACCAATGATTCAAAATTTAAACAAGGTAATGTAAATTATAAAATAGCAGTAACAACAGATAATAATAATTTCAACGTAAATATCGAAAAAGTGGTATTTCAGCCAGGACCTACAGTTGATTATAAATCCGTTTTAGGAAATTCATTACATTTTGGTATTGTGGCTAATGATTTTACTTGTAATGGAGATCTGGAAGCAAACCTTGCAGTAGGTACTTTGCATGGTTCTGGAAATATGAAGAGTAGTAAAAATTATGGCGGTAATGGAACTACTTTAATTGGTGCATATGTTGATTATGGTTGGTATATTTTTAAGAACTCTGAAGGTGGTCAGGGTGATTTAATCCTTTATACAACACCAGACGCTGCTAACAGATTTGGAAATGATATATGGAGTAAAGGTTTAGTAATTGATACAGAAACATATAGACAAGAGGAAATTCAGAATATTGTTAGAAGTATGGTTGATGAGTCAAGAATGACTAGTAATAAACTAGCTTCTGATGCTCATACAAAAGGTTTAAAATATTCATCTGTTGCTGATGAAAATGGTGTGATTGATTTAACAACCTCTCCAGCTGGAACTTATTATATTGATTTTGAGATAGGAGAATATGCAAATTCTAATTTAAATCTTAAAATTACTGGAGATCAAAATATTGTATTAAACATACCAGACGAAACAGCCACATTGAAAACTTATCAACTTAATATCGATGGGAAGAATTGTAATATTGGTGGATACGCAAATGGTGGAATTGGTGAAAAGGCTTGCGAAAATATTATCTTCAATTTAAACAATGCAAGTTCTGTTATTTCTGAAACAATACATGGTGTAGTATTAGTACCAAATGGTTCTTTTGAAAATAAAGCTGTAGGTGCAGGTTGGATTGTTGCAGATTCTGTAACAAGTGGCGGTACAGAATGGCATTGTCTTTCAAGAGATATTCCTGTTGTGACTTCTTATGCAATAAAAGCTAAGAAGACTGTAAATGGCAAAGCCCCATCCGGTAACGAAGCAGGAAAATTTACATTTAAGTTGTATAAGATTGATGACAAGGGAAATGAAACGCTTGTTGATACAAAATCCAATGGAGATGGTGGACTCGTTTCATTTGATACATTTGGAAATATTACAGAGGCTGGAACTTATTGGTATAAGATAACAGAAGAGGGAACTGTTGCGGGTTATACTATTGATACAACTGTTTACTATGCAGAAGTTGTGGTAAATGCAACTCCTTCAAATGGAGTAATTATTAGCAAGAATGCAAAAGTTACTTATCATAAAGGGACTAAGACTGGAGATACAGCGACAGTTGCGACCTTTAATAATATTAAAAAAGAAGATGAAACATCTGCAAACATTAAGGTTAAGAAAACATTTACTAATGGTGCAGCAGATAAGAAGTTTAACTTTGTATTAACTCCAATTAACAATGCACCAATGCCAGAAGGTGCTGTAAATGGAAAGAAAACAATTAGTGTTGCTCAAAATGATGGTGTGAAGAATTTTGGAGAAATCAAATATACGACAGCAGGAACTTATAGATATGAGGTTGTTGAAGATTCTTCAGAGCAGGCAGCAGGAATTACATATGATAATCATAGATGGACTGTGACTGTAGCTGTGCCAGCTGACTTTAGTACACCTACAGTAACTTATAGTAGGGAGGATGGTATAACTAGTACTATAGGTGCTGAATTTACAAATAGTGAAGAAAACAAGGAAACGGAAATAACCTTGGAAGGAACCAAGAGCCTGAGCGGAAGAAATCTAAAGGCAGGAGAGTTCAAATTCGAGGTAAAAGACGAAGTCGGAACCGTAGTGGCAACCGGAACGAACGATGCAGCCGGAAAGATCGCATTCAGCAGGATCGGATACAAACTGTCCGACCTGAAGAAAGGGGACGGAAGCTATGCATCTGAGAAGACTTACAGTTATAAGGTAAGTGAGGTAAAGGGAAACGCCGGAGACGGAATCACTTATGATGACAAAGAGTATACTGTAAAGGTAAAAGTAAGCTATGACCAGGCAAGCGGAACGATGAAAGCGGAGTTGGCAGACAAGGACCAGAAACTTGCATTTGCAAACAGCTATGACACCGAGACTGGAATTGACCTGGAAGGAACCAAGAGCCTGGAAGGAAGAACCCTGAAGGATGGCGAGTTTACATTTGAAGTAAAAGGCAAGGCCGGAAAGGTAGTAGCAACCGGAAGCAACAAGTCAGACGGAAGCATCAGC
>ENA-ORUU01000755-ORUU01000755.1-human-gut-metagenome-genome-assembly--contig:-NODE-755-length-22206-cov-11.1496_pt1 | contig 22206 bp, 18 predicted proteins | sample MGYA00242085_ERZ509221 | MGnify/ENA primary metagenome ERZ509221 (study PRJEB26280, sample SAMEA2338809) | human gut metagenome | biome: human gut; feature: human-associated habitat; material: faeces... | reverse complement strand
GGCCCGCGTTCCAGCGTGCCCGCCCGCGACTTTGCCGACCGCCCGCGTGACCCGGATGCCAAGCCGATGGCCCCCAAAACCACCGAGCGCATCCACGACGGTGACGATTTCGCGTTTGGTAAGATCGAGTTTTAAACGAAATTGTTGAAAAAGCAGCCTGACTGTAAAGCCGGGCTGCTTTTTTTGGTGGGTGGCAAGGCGGAGGGGCTTTGCCCGCGCCTGATTGTGGACAACTTCCCTACTTTCCACACCGTTTTCCACAACCGTGTTGAAAACTCTTATTTTTCCACCATCCACAACCGGGTATACATTAGGGTCAAAATCCTCAATTATTAACAATATATAGACATGACTGGTCGCTTATCCCCTATTGGTATGAATTTTCCACCGCAAATTGGGTTTTCCACATGGTTTTTGCGCTTTCATCGTGGAAAACTCGGGAAAACTGTTGAAAACTATAAAACAACGATGCATCGTATAGAACGTGGTCAAAACTCGGTGGAAAACCCATATGCACCCTACTTTTCCTGTGGAAAATGTTGAAAACTTCTTTTGGTTGTGGGAACCTGCGGTGGAAAAGTCCAATTTGTTGTTAAAAAACCGTTGTATACAAAAATCCCGCACAGAAACTGTGCGGGATGCTTTTTTTATTCGTGGCGTATCGCTTCCAGGGCGCTGATCTTGACCGCCTTGTTTGCGGGCAGGATGCCGGCCACCAGGCCCACCAGCGTGGCGAAAACCAGCGCTGCCAGCATCAGCCAGGGCGGGATAATGGAAATCGTTCCACCGCCGCCGCCCATGTAGTAGCCGCCGCCCATCAGGCCGGACAGGTCCAGCCCCTGCCCCAGCGTGGACAGGTTGTTCAAAACAAAGCTGGCAATCAGACTGATGCCCAGCCCAATCAGGCCGCCGATGAAGCCGATGGTTGAGCTTTCCAGCAAGAACATCGTGCGGATGTTGCCCAGCTCGCAGCCCAGAACCTTCATGACGCCGATCTCACGAGTGCGCTCGTAAATCGCCATCGTCATGGTGTTGATGATGTTGATAGCCGCCACCAGCAGCGAGACCGCCGCAATGCCGCCGAAAATCATCTGGCTGTTCATGACCTGCTTCTGCATTTCCTCGCGCTGCTGGTTCATCGAGTAGGTGTTCGTGAACCCCAAGTCATGGATGGCTGTTTCAACGTCGGTGACATTGCTCAGATCATCGACCTTGACATAGACCTGGTCGTAGCTCTTGCTCTCCTCCTTGGTCTTGGTCATGTCATTGTAGAGCTTTTGCAGCATCTTCATGTCCTGGATGCGCAGCACGATACCGCTCTGGGTCCAGTAGCCCTTGGCACCGTCCGGCTCCAGAACGCCCACGATCTCCAATTCCCAGCTGCGGCTCTTTTCGGTGGAGCCTTCGCCGGTCTTGATGGTCAGGGTCATCTTGTCCTTGTCGATGTCCACAAAGGGCGGCAGCTCTTTACCGTTGGCGTCGGTCTGGCCCTCGTAACGGTAGCGCTTGGGGCTGTTGTAGCTCTTGCGGGAATCCTGAAAGTTGTACCCGGTGGAACTGCCCACCAGCACCTGCAGCTTGGTGGCCTTCTCGCTGGCGGGGGTGTTGGTCGGCCAGCTGCCGCTTTGCAGGGCAAAGCCCATCGGCTCCAAGGCCGTGGGGTCAATGCCGATCAGATTGTAAATATCGGATGTGTAGCGGCCATTGCGCCCGGCTGTAATTTCACCTTCCAGGTTGTAGGCCTGGGCGTAGGGCGTGGCCGCCGCCACATGGGGGATCTGCTTGATGTTGGCGATCGCGGCATCGTCCAGATACAGCGGCTTGCCGTCGCTGCCCATCATCGTGCCATAGCCGTAGATCTGCACCTGGGTCAGGTCGCCCCAGCTTTGCAGCATTTCCTCGTTGGTTTTGGTCTGGGCGATGCCCAGCGAGATCATCAGCACGACCATACAGGTGCCGATGACGACGCCCACCAACGTAAGTGCCGTGCGGCCCTTGCGGCGCAGCAGGTTCCGCGCCGACAGGCTGATTTCATCAGAGATCTTCATCGCTGTCCTCTGCTTCCAGTGCGGCCAGCGCCTTGGCCTTCTTGCGCTTGCGGACCACAACCACGATAATTACCACAACGACTACCGCGCCGCATACGCCGATGAGCACCCACGCCCACACCGGCATACCGGTCTGCTCGGGCTGGACGTCGCCATCCATCGTGGGGTCGTAGAAGTCATCCGTGCTCATCTCCTCGGCGCTGACGGAAAAGTCCTTGGAGACGGTCTGCGGGTTGCCGGAGGCATCCTCATAGTTCAGCGTGATAACGCCGGACACGGTGCCCGCGGCGTCGGGGGCGATGTCAAAATCCACGCTGCCCTCGGTGCCGGCGTTCAGGTTGCCGAGGTACTGGTAGCTGCCCGCGCCCAGATTGGTGCCGGTCAGGCGGGCCTCCAGGTTGGAGACAGGGTTTTTGCCCTTGTTGACGTAAGAAAGGGTGACACTGCCGGTGTCGCCGACATAGATCGTGTCGCTGGACAGCTCCAGCTGGCCGACCTCAAAGCGGTTGGGCTGGCTGATAGGCACGGAGATGGTCGTTGTGCCGGTCACGGCCTTGCCGGTGATAACGCCGGTGCCGCTCATGTTGACGGTAATATCGGCCACCGTGCCGGTAAAGCCCGCCGACGGCACGACCTGGAAGGTGATATCCCGCATCTGCTTGGGGGAGATATCGCCCACATACAGGGACAGACTGCCGCTGCTCAGCGAGATATTCTCGGGCAGGGTCAGCGAGACGATAACGTCGCTCAGATCTTCGCTGCCGTCGGTGGCGTAGATGCCCAGGGAAAGCGGGAACTCGGTGCCCGCCGTGACCTGATCGCCATAGCTGGACGTGCGCACCAGCAAATTGGGCGAGGTGGTCTGGTCCTTGTCCACGCACTGGCCCAGCGTCACGCTGAACTGCTGCAGCGGCTTCGAGGTATCGAGATAGGAAAGGTTGATGGGCAGGGTATTTCCGCCGCCGTTGTAGATGACGTCGCGGAACAAAATGACGTAGCTGTAATAATGATACTGCGCGTTCGCGGTGATTTCCTCGGGGCTGGCCGAGCCGTTGCGGACATTTTGCAGGCGGGTGGCGTTGGGGTCGTCGTTGTTGTCAAACAGCTGGCCGATCTCGCCGATGCCGGTGTAGGTGAACACCGCCGAGTTGATGCGGGTGGAGATTTCCTCCGGCTTGACGCAGTAGCGGGCCGAAGCGTGGTCAACGACCTTTAACACGATGTTGATGCGGTCGCCGACCTCAATGGTCGAAATTTCATTGCCTGCCGTATCGGTGACGGTGTAGGCGGAGACATAGACACCGTCCGAGTTGGTCGCATCGATGGTTGCCGTCGGCGTGGGGGTGGGGTCAGGTGTAGCGTTCGTTGTATCGTCTGCCAGCACCGGCGCGCACAAGGCCGCCGCCAGCACAAAAGCGGTAAGCAGGGAGAATAGGCGTTTCATGTAAGTTTGAACCTCCGTTTTTTCTTAGGCTTCCCCCTTGGGGGAAGCTGCCGCCCGCAGGCGGCTGATGAGGGGCGGCCTTGCGGTCATTGCCCCCTTTTGGGTCGGCTGTGGGGCACGCGCCCCTCATCCGCCCTTCGGGCACCTTCCCCCCAGGGGGAAGGCTTATTTTTGTCCCTTCGCCGCTTCTCCCCCAATATCCAGATCCCCATTCAGATCGGCGAAAAGCGCGTCGCGGTTTTTCTTCTTTGTTTCCTCGTCCTGCACGACATTGGAACAGATCTTGCCGTCCAAAATCGTCACAATGCGGTCGGCACATTCGGCCAATTCCGGCTCATGCGTGACCATAACAAACGTTACATGGCTGGTTTTGGACATTTCCAGCATCCGGTACAACACCTGCTTGCTCGTGCGGGAATCCAGGTTGCCGGTGGGTTCGTCGGCAAAAATGACCTTGGGGCTGCTGACGAACGCGCGGGCAATGCCGACACGCTGCTGCTGGCCGCCGCTCATTTCAGTGGGCAGATGGTTGGCGCGGCCCAAAAGCCCCATGGCTTTCAGCTCCTTGCGGGCCTTGGTCAGGCGGGTCTTCTTGCCCACGCCCTTGAACATCAGCGGCAGGGCCACATTCTCCGCCGCCGTCATCGTGGGCAGCAGGTTGTAGCTCTGGAAGATGAATCCCAAATGCTGCTGGCGGAACGCGGCCAGCTCGTTCTCGGTCATTTTGCTGATCTCGTGTTTGCCTATGTAGACCTTGCCGGATGTTGGCTTTTCCAGCCCGGCCAGCTGGTTCAGCAGCGTGGATTTGCCGCTGCCGGATTGGCCGACGATACAGCAGAACTCGCCTTTTTCTATTGATAAGTCGACGTTATTCAGCGCTACAACGCGCTCTTTGCCGACGGCATAGACCTTGCGCAGTTTCTCTGTATGGATGATAGGTGCCAAGCGCACACCTCCTTATAGCAGTATACAACAGATTGTACCATATTTCGACGAAAAGTGGAAGATGGGGAGTTGTAAAAAGTTTGCGAAGCATATGTAGGGGCCGGGCATATCCGGCCCGCAAGGGTACGGTAGATGCCCCTTTCCCCGGAACCGTAGGGCGGGATGCCCTCACCCCGCCGCGGCGGCCTGGGGGCAGGCCGCCCTACAATCGCCCGGCAGGCGGCTGCTGCCCTGCGGGGCGTCGAGGACGCCGCCCCCTACAACCGTAGGGGAGGAATTTATCCCTCCTGGGCATATTGCGGCCGCCGCAATGCCCCGCGGCGGCCAGAGGACTGGCCGCCCTACTTCCCTTTTTTCTCTCTTTCCTATATAATAGACGGTAACAAGGGGGCAAATGTTACCATGGACTACACAATTCATCCCATCGCAACCATCCACACGGATTTTGCCGATAAATTCGGCATACCACGGCAGAGCGGACTGGTGCCGGAACTGACGGCCCGCATCGTGTTCGAGCCGGAATACCGCGACCCCAACGCCCTTGTGGGCATCGAGGGCTACGACCGGCTTTGGCTCATCTGGCAGTTTTCCACCGTGGCGGCCGAGTACGCTGCGGGCAAAAGCTGGCGGCCCACCGTGCGCCCGCCGCGCCTGGGCGGCAACGAGCGGCGGGGCGTGTTCGCCACACGCAGCCCCTACCGCCCCAACGCCCTGGGCCTGTCCTGCGTTGAGCTGGTGGGCGTCGAGAACGGCGAGCTGATCGTGCGCGGCGCGGACCTTTTGGACGGCACGCCGATTTTCGACATCAAACCCTACCTGCCCTATGTGGACGCCCACCCCGACGCCCGCGGCGGCTTTACCGACACGACGAAAGAGTATGCCCTGCAAGTGGAATGCCCCGACACCCTTTTGTGCAAAGTGCCGGAGGAAAAGCGCACCGCCCTGCTGGGCGTGCTGAAGAACGACCCCCGCCCCGCCTACCAGCACGACCCGGAGCGGGTGTACGCGCTGGATTTTGGGGGCAATAACGTAAAATTCACCGTGGCGGGGGATGTGCTGACCGTGACGGAAATTTCCTGAAAAATTCCGCAATATGGAACGATATCCCATAAATCGTACTGCAAAACACCCTAAAATCCGCCTGGTTCGTCACTATGGTCAAAATGCACACAACGACTCTAAAAATCTGTGCAACTTTCTGAACAAAACCCCTTTACGAAAAAGGGGGTTTTTGGTACAATAAAGCTATGCAAAAGCGTTTATCTGGAACTATGCCCGGAGCAACATTGGGGCACGTGCCAGGCAGCGCTGGATTTGTGCGGCCCTGACAACCGCACAGCTCTATAATGCAAAACTCTAATAAAAACGGAGGAAAGAAAATGCCCAGAGCTAAACAGTCTATGGACGGCAATACCGCCGCGGCGCACGTAGCTTATGCGTTCACCGATGTGGCTGCCATCTACCCCATCACCCCCTCCAGCCCCATGGCCGACACCGTTGACCAGTGGAGTGCTGCAGGCCTGAAGAACATCTTTGGCAACCAGGTCAAGGTCGTCGAGATGGAGTCCGAGGCCGGCGCCGCAGGCGCTGTCCACGGTTCTCTCGGTACCGGTGCTATCACCACCACCTTTACCGCTTCCCAGGGTCTTTTGCTGATGATCCCCAACATGTACAAGATCGCCGCTGAGCAGCTGCCCTGCGTCTTCGACGTTTCTGCCCGTACCGTTGCTACCCAGTCCCTGAACATCTTCGGTGACCACAGCGACGTTATGGCTGTTCGTCAGACCGGCTTTGCCATGCTGGCCGAGAGCAACCCCCAGGAGGTCATGGACCTGTCCCCTGTTGCTCACCTGTCCGCTATCGAGGGTCACGTTCCCTTCGTGAACTTCTTCGATGGTTTCCGTACCTCTCACGAGATCCAGAAGATCGAGAAGTGGGACTACGAGGACCTGAAGGAAATGTGCAACATGGAGGCTGTCGAGGCGTTCCGTGCCAAGGCCCTGAACCCCGAGCACCCCAAGATGCGCGGTTCTCACGAGAACGGCGACGTCTTCTTCCAGCATCGTGAGGCCTGCAACCCCGCTTACGAGGCTCTGCCTGCCGTTGTTGAGAAGTACATGGCCAAGATCAACGAGAAGCTGGGCACCAACTACGACCTGTTCAACTACTACGGCGCCGAGGACGCTGACCGCGTCATCATCGCTATGGGCTCCATCTGCGACGTTGCAGAGGAAGTTGTTGACTACCTGACCGCCAAGGGCGAGAAGGTCGGCCTGGTTCTGGTCCGCCTGTATCGTCCCTGGGTCTCTTCCGCTCTGCTGAAGGTCCTGCCCAAGACCGTCAAGAAGATCGCCGTTCTGGACCGCACCAAGGAGCCCGGCTCCCTGGGCGAGCCCCTGTACCTGGATGTCGCCACCACCCTGCGTGAGGCCGGCATGAACGACGTCGTCCTGACCGGCGGCCGCTACGGCCTGGGTTCCAAGGACACCCCGCCGTCCAGCGTCTTTGCTATCTACACCGAGCTGGAGAAGGATGCCCCGAAGCCCCGCTTCACCATCGGCATCACCGACGACGTGACCAACCTCAGCCTGCCTGAGGTCAAGCCCGCTCCCATCACCTCCGCCCCCGGCACCAAGGAGTGCAAGTTCTGGGGCCTGGGCGGTGACGGTACCGTCGGCGCCAACAAGAACTCCACCAAGATCATCGGCGACCATACTGACAAGTACATTCAGGCTTACTTCCAGTATGACTCCAAGAAGACCGGCGGTGTCACCATCAGCCACCTGCGTTTCGGCGACAAGCCCATCCGCAGCCCCTACTACATCAACCAGGCTGACTTCGTTGCCTGCCACAACCCCGCTTACATCCACATGGGCATGAAGATGGTCCAGGACGTCAAGCCGGGCGGTGTCTTCATGATCAACTGCCAGTGGACCGATGCCGAGCTGGATGAGCACCTGAACGCTGCCGACAAGAAGTACATTGCCGACAACAACATTCAGCTGTACACCATCAACGCTATCGATAAGGCTATCGAGATCGGCATGGGCAAGCGCACCAACACCATCCTGCAGTCCGCCTTCTTCAAGCTGGCCGACGTCATGCCCATCGACGATGCTGTCGAGTACATGAAGGCCGCCGCCAAGAAGAGCTACGGCAAGAAGGGCGACGCTGTTGTCCAGATGAACTGGAAGGCTATCGACGCCGGCCTGGACGCTGTCCATAAGGTCGAGGTCCCCGCTTCCTGGTCCAACCCCGCTGCTGACCCGGCTCCGAAGGCCCTGAAGGGACCCGAGGCTCTGGTCAAGCAGATCCGTGACGTTATGGAGCCCATCGCTCGTATGGACGGCGACAGCCTGCCTGTTTCCGCCTTCGAGGGCAACGTCAACGGCGAGTGGGAGCAGGGTGCTTCCGCTTACGAGAAGCGCGGCACTGCTGTCATGGTTCCCGAGTGGAACGCTGAGAAGTGCATCCAGTGCAACCAGTGTGCCTTCGTCTGCTCTCACGCCACCATCCGTCCGTTCTGCCTGACCGCTGATGAGGCCGCCGCTGCTCCCGAGAGCACCAAGCTGGCCGACACCAAGCCCAAGGCAAGCGAGTACAAGTTCACCATGGCTGTGTCTCCTCTGGACTGCATGGGCTGCGGCGAGTGCGTCACCGTCTGCCCGACTGCTGCTATCGAAATGAAGCCGCAGGAGAGCCAGGCCGACCAGCAGGCTGCTTTCGACTACTGCGTCGAGAACATCCGCAAGAAGGACAACATCCCCGGCGTTGTTTCCGAGGTCTCTGTCAAGGGTTCTCAGTTCAACCAGCCGCTGCTTGAGTTCTCCGGCTCCTGCGCAGGCTGCGCCGAGACTTCTTACGCCCGCCTGATCACCCAGCTGTTCGGCGAGAAGATGTTCATCTCCAACGCTACCGGCTGCTCCTCCATTTGGGGCGGTACCGCTTCTATCAGCCCGTACACCACCAACAAGGCTTCCGGCCACGGCCCCGCTTGGATCAACTCCCTGTTCGAGGACAACGCCGAGCACGGCCTGGGCATGCAGATTGGTTACGAGACTGTCCGTGAGAACCTGATCACCAAGGTCGAGGCTCTGAAGGGCAAGTCCGCTGACCTGGATGCTGCCATCGAGAAGTTCCTGGAGACCAAGAACAACACTAAGGCCAACGACGCTCCCGCCAAGGCTCTGGTCGCTGCTCTCGAGGCCGACGGCAGTGCCGAGGCTGCTGAGATCCTGAAGGATAAGCAGTACCTGGCCAAGAAGAGCTTCTGGATCTTCGGCGGCGACGGCTGGGCATACGATATCGGTTACGGCGGTCTGGATCACGTCCTGGCTTCCGGCCACGATGTCAACGTCATGGTCTTCGACACCGAGATGTACTCCAACACCGGCGGACAGGCTTCCAAGGCCTCCAACATCGGTGAGGTCTGCCAGTTCGCTGCTGCCGGTAAGGAGATCAGCAAGAAGTCTCTGGCTGAGATCTGCATGACCTACGGCTATATCTATGTTGCCCAGATCGCTCTGGGTGCCAACATGGCCCAGGCTGTCAAGGTCATCGCCGAGGCTGAGGCTTATCCCGGCCCCTCCCTCATCATCGGCTACGCTCCCTGCGAGCTGCACGGTGTCAAGGGCGGCATGACCAACTGCCAGAACGAGATGAAGAAGGCTGTTGCTGCCGGTTACTGGAACCTGTTCAGCTTCAACCCCGCTGCCAAGGCAGAGGGCAAGAACCCCTTCACCCTGACCTCCAAGGCTGGCGATATGTCCAAGTATCAGGACTTCCTGGCCAACGAGACTCGTTACAGCCGTCTGGCTCGCGCCTTCCCGGATCGCGCCAAGGCCCTGTTCGAGAAGAACCAGGCTGCCGCCGATGCCCGTTACGAGCACCTGACCAAGCTGGTCGACCTGTACAAGTAATTTGTAAGGTAGCATAAAAATTGCGCCCCACGCTGCAAAGCGTGGGGCGCTTTTTTGTTGGGCGGGGATGTAGGGGCCGGGCATGCCCGGCCCGCAGCTTTTTCATCGCATCCCTTTTATAATTTGCATTGTAGAGAGGGGTCTTGACCCCTCCGCGGCGGGCAGAGGACTGCCCGCCCTACAAGGTGAAGGGCCAGCCCTCTGGCCGCCGCGGAAGTGAGCGGCAGCGGAAGGCTCCCGGGTCATATCCGTAGGGGCGGATTCTATATCCGCCCGCCGTCCCCTTACCTCACACCGGCCTCAGCACCAACTCCAATCCGTCTTTCCCCCAGCCGAAATCGGCGGCCGCATACCCGCGCTCCAACACGCGGGGCAGCGCCGGGTCGGCCAGATGGCAGCGGCGCAGCGGGTCACGCCATTGGGCTAACCCCCGCGCTGAAAAAATCAACATCTGGTCGGCCCCGGCCATCGGGCGCATCCCGCGCAGGGTCAGCCCAGTGGAGAGATACTGCGCACACAGGTCATCACACGCCTCCGGGTGTTCCAAGTCCAGCGGCAGCACGGCCCAGACGTGGTAGCTGGCATAGCGCTCGGTGGCCCAGCGCAGCGCCAACCGCAGAAAATGCCGCAGCTGCGTGTAATCGCTGCGCAGCACCGGCGGCGTCAGCACCGCGCCCTGGCCGTCGGCCCCATAACCGGCGGCCCGCAGGCTGGTGGGAAGCGGGTCGTCCGCATAGAGTGGCAGCAGCGCGGCGGCGGCCTGCAATTCCCCCTGCCCGGCGTAATCTCCCACGATCTGACCTTCCTCCAGCGCCGGATGAAGGCTGGGCAGCAGCGGCAGCCCGGTATCCCCGGTCAGCTCCCGCAGAGCCCCGGCGTGGCTGGCGGTCAGTACGCGGGCGTCAAAAGTGTTGGTACGTTCCAGAGTTTGCAGCATAAGTAAAATTCCCTCCGTAAAAAGTCATTACAGCCCTTATTATAAGGTACGGCGGGCATAAAAAATGTCGCATCCCGGGGTGGGATGCGGCATTTTTTAGCGATGCTGAGCTTTGCGCTTTTCGTTGATCAAATCCTCAAAACTGCGCTGCTTTGTAAAAAAACGCTTGTACGGGTTTTCCGGCAGCGCCGGGGTGCTGGGCTTGGGCTGCACCTTTTTCCGCAGATGCCCCTTCAGGGGCGGCAGCGCCCGGCTCATTCGGCGGTGGTGGAAACAGCCCCTGCGGTCAGGGTGTCCCACAGCTCGGCGCAGCCCTCGTAGGTGGCTGCCTGCTTTTCATCCCAGACGCCGCGCCGCCCCACATACAGGGTGGCCAGCACGCTCTGGTTCGTGCCGGTGGCGTCGTCCACCAGGGTGTAGCCGTCGTAGTCGCCCAGCTCCAGCCCGGCCAGCACCGGACAGTCGGTCCAGCGGTAGACCATCTCGGTCCAATCGGGGTTGGCAGTGTCGGGGTCATCGGGCACGGTGCCGTCCAGGTATTGCAGCGCACCGGTGCTGCTCTCAAAGGCGGCGGGATCCTCCAGCAGGAAGATATAGGTCTTGCCGCCGCTGGAAAGCTCGGCGCTCAGCCGGGTGACACCGGCCATCTGGTTGTAGGCGTCGGTGTTCACATTGTCGGCGTCAAAATCCACGTTGTAGGTGTCCACCTGCACCACGACCTTGCCGTCGCCGTTGGTATCCTCGCAGAAAGGCGTCAGCGCGTCCTGCAAAGCCGTCACGGTGTCGGCGGGCAGGTCATGGGTGCCCACATAAGCGACCTGCACGTCGGGCCGGGTCTGAAAGACGGTATCCTTGATGATCCAGATGCCAAAGAACGCGCAGAGCACCACGATCACCACGATGCCCCAGTGGTAGTGCCACCAGTTGGCGGCCTTTTCGGTTTTGGTGTACTCGCGCGGGGGTTCCGGCGTCTGGTTGTAAGTTTCGGTGCTGTCTTTCGTGACCCAAGCCATAGTGTGGATACACTCCCTTTATAATATCTTTCCTATTATACCACAAATCGACCGGGAAAATTGTAAACTTATTTTGACCACGCCTTGCAAGAGGAGTAAAAACAGGGTATGATAAACTTATAAATGTATAGAGGAAAAGCCTCCCTTGTCAAAGGGAGGTGGACGCCGAAGGCGGCCGGAGGGATTCCGTGACGGTTGCCTTTATGCCCGCAGGAATCCCCCAGTCCGCTTACGCGGACAGCCCCCTTTGACAAGGGGGCCTTTACGCTACGAAAAAAGGGAGAACCACCATGTCCAACCAACCTGAAACCAACGAAACGCCGGCCACCGGCTATACACCTGTGCCGCGCAAGGTCGGACTGCCGCGCTTTTTTGAACTGCTCGGCCGCGACCTGTGGGCGTTCTACCGCGCCAGCTTTCTGTGCCTGCTGGGCTTTCTGCCCGGTACGGCGCTGGCGGTTTTCGGCCAGATGGGCGGCTCAGCGCTGCTGACCGTGCTGGGCGGCCTGCTGGGCGGCCTGATCGGCGGGCCGTTCTTGTCCGGTATGATCGATACCACGCTGCGCGCCTTGCGCGACGAGCCGGGCTACTGGTGGCACACCTACAAGCGCGCCTGGAAACAAAACTGGAAGCAGAGTCTGCTGCCCGGTGCGCTGCTGGGCCTGTTTGTCGGCAGTTGGAGCTGGATGCTCCGCGCCCAGGCCGCGGCGGGCAACACCAGCACGATGATGTGGGTCGCCTCGCTGGCGGGCATCTTTGTCTGCACAGGCTTTTTCAGCTGGCTGCTGGCCCAGGTGCCGCTGGTGGATCTGCCACTGCCCCAGCTAGCCAAAAATGCCGGACTGATGTTCTTCGGCTTCTTCCCCCGCACGCTGGCGGCAGCGCTGCTGCTGGCCGTCTACTGGGGGCTGACGCTGCTCTACCTGCCGTTTACCATCATCACATTGCTGGCCTTCGGCTTCTGGCTGCCGGTGGTCATTGCGCTGATGATCCTGTACCCTGGCCTCGACAAGGTATTCAAGCTGGAAGAGACCCTCAGCGCCCGCCGCGACGCCGAAATCGAGGAGCGCATCGCCGAGAGCCAGCCGACGTTCCACAACAAATAAGGGGGCCGGGCTATGGAGAGAAACACCGTTCTGCTGCGCGAGACCGAGGCGTTCATGCGCGGCGAACTGGACAACGTGACCGTCTCACAGAACAGTATCGTACTGGATCTGGTGCAGGGCAGCTATGTTCCCTACGGCTGCTACACCAGTGCGCCGATTTCGATGCCGGTGTTCGATGCGCTGCGGGTCAGCTGGAACGCGGCTTCGCCCAGGGGTACGGCTGTGGAGGCCCAGGCCCGCGTACTGGTGGACGGCAACTGGACGCCCTGGGTGGGCTTTGGCAAATGGAGCCCCTACCTGCACCGCGAAAGCCCGGCCTATCAGGAGCGCGGGCCGGTGCAGCGCTGGCCCGCCCACCTGCAGCTGGACAGCAAGTATGCCACCCAGGCCCAGCTGCGCATCTACCTGTATTCCAAGGATGAAAAGGCCACCCCCGCTGTCACGCTGCTGGGGGTCAGCACCCATGTGGTGGATGTCATCCCCGCCCGGGGCCGCCCGGTCAACGCCCGGCTGCACCTGATGCCCTATGCTGCCGCCCGCCGCACTCCCGCGCTGCGGCCTTGGATGGATCTGGCAAACTGCCTTGCCAGCCTGACGAACCGCTGGGGCGCCGACCTGCTGCCCGAGGAATTTGCCCAGGTGCTGCGGGACTGGCGCGCCCCCGACGACTGCGACCCCCGCAACCTGAGCTTTGCCGCTGCGGCTGCCGCCCAGTGGGGCTTCCCCGCCTGGGTGGCCTACGGCGATCTGGCCCTGCTGCGTGCTGAGGCCCGGGCCGGGTGCGGCGCGGTGGTGGGGCTGCAATCCTCGCCGGAACAGATCGCCGCCGGTGCACCGGAGCGCCGCTTTGCCGCCGTGCGCGGCTTTGCGTCCATTGACGGCAGCCCGAAAGTGCTGCTCTGCGACCCCTGGGCCAGCGGGAACGATTTTGACTGCGAGACCGATATGCCGCTGGATGATTTCATGGTCGCGTGGGACAACCTGGCCCTGCTGATGCGCCAGCGCAAAAACAATACCTCACCGCTGGGCCGCACCCGGTGCAGCGCATGGCTGCGCCCGGTGGGCACCGATGCCCCCGGCGTCTACCATATGTACATCAACGGCGAGGAGCACCTGCTGGCCGATGATTTTTGCGCCAGGGGCGGCGTGTTGGCATACAGCCTGCCCGACGCCCAGCCCCATGCCACCACCGCCCACCGGCAGTTCACCTATGTGGAGCCGGCCCAGGGCGGCATCCTGCTGGAACACGGTGACACCCCGCGCAAGTACACGGTCTACGCCATCGACTCCGCCGGCGGTATGCTTGTTGGCGACGTGACGGTGTAAGGAGGACGCTATGAAACTGTTGATCGCATCGGATATCCACGGCGCGGCGGGCTATTGCCGCCAGCTGTTGGACGCTTGGGACCGCGAGGGGGCCGACCGCCTGCTGCTGTTGGGCGATGTGCTCTACCACGGCCCGCGCAACGACCTGCCGCCCGACTACGCACCGAAAGAGGTCATTGCCCTGCTGAACGCGCGGAAGGACAAAATTTTCTGTGTGCGCGGCAACTGCGACACCGAAGTGGACCAGATGGTGCTGGAATTTCCGATCCTGGCCGATTACGCGGTGTTCACGGCGGGCCAGCGGCTGGTTTACGCCACCCACGGCCACGTGTACAACACCGCGCACCTGCCGCCATTGCAAGCGGGGGATATCCTGCTGCACGGTCATACCCACGTGCCCGCATGGCAGGCGTTCGGCAATGATAACTATTACCTCAACCCCGGCTCCACCTCCATCCCCAAGGAGAACAGCGCCCACGGGTATATGACGCTGAAAGACGGCGTGTTTACGTGGAAAACGCTGGACGGGGAGAAGTATCACGAAGTAAAAGTGTGACCGCAGGGGCCGGGTATGCCCGGCCCCTGCAAAGAACAAGGCGTAGGGAGCGGCGTGCTCGACGCCCCGCAGAGGGGGCACCCCCCCCTGCGACCCCACCGCACATCCATTTATAGATAGAGGAGTACCACCCATGAAAATCCCTGCCAAAGGTTTTACGCATGGCGGAAAATTCCATGCGGATGATGTTTTTTCCACCGCGTTGCTGCAAATTCTCCGCCCGGATATCCAGGTCACCCGCGGCTTTGTCGTGCCCGATGACTTCGACGGCATCGTCTACGACGTCGGCGGCGGTATGTTCGACCACCACTCCGAACCGCGGGAGTGCCGTCCCAACGGCGTGCCCTACGCGGCCTTCGGCCTGCTGTGGCGGGTGGTGGGCGCCCAGCTCGTGGGCGAGCACCAGGCCCGCCTGATGGACGAAAACTTCATCCAGCCGCTTGACTTAAACGACAACACCGGCGAGCAAAACTCCCTGGCTGACGCGATCGGCAGCTTCAACCCGCTGTGGGACTCGAAGGACGACCCCGACGAGTGCTTCTGGCGCGCTGTGCCGGTGGCAAAGCAGATCCTCGAAAATGAGATCGCCGCCGCCAACGCCGTGAACCGCGCCGACGATACCGTCCGCAGAGCCTACGCCAATATGCGCGACGGCATCGTCGTACTGCCTGCCTATATGCCGTGGAAAAACGGTCTGTACAAGACCGATGCAATTTTTGTCGTCTACCCCAGCCAGCGCGGCGGGTACAGCGCCCAGTGCGTCAACGACCACCGCACCAAGCGCAGCAAGCAGCCGTTCCCGGTGGCCTGGGCCGGTAAGCCGGAGGAACAGCTGCGCCAGATCAGCGGCCTGGGCCTGAGATTCTGCCACCCCAGCCGTTTCCTGATTACCGCCGACGACAAGGCAACGGCCATTGAGGCCTGCCGCCGCACACTGCGGGCCGCCGGAAAGAAGGTAAGCGAATGAGCGCAGAGGGATCCGAAATCTACGGACCGGCCCCCAGCACCGCCGCCGACCGCGAACCGACCCCGGCGCCCGCCTGGGTCTACCTGCTGCGCTGCCCGGACGGCAGCCTGTACGGCGGCTGGACCAATGATTTGGCCCGCCGCCTGAAAGCCCACCGCAGCGGCAAGGGCGGGGCCAAGTACACCAAAAGCCATGGCCGCGACGCCGTGCGCCTGGCCTACGCCGAAAAATGCGCCGACAAAAGTGCGGCCCTGAAGCGTGAAGCAGCGCTGAAAAAACTGCCGAAGGCCGAGAAAGAGGCCCTGGCCGAAAAGTGGGCCGCCGACAACAAAATTACCCTGCGCATGGCGACGCCCGACGATGCCGCCGCCGTCTGCGCACTGTACAACTGGTACGTGCGCCACGGCGTGCAGACCTTCCAGTACACGCCGTCCACGGTGGAGGAATACCGCGAAAACATTGCGCACACGCTGCAAAACGCGCCGTTTCTCCTGGCCGAAAGCGCCGATGGCCGGCTGCAGGGCTTCGCCTGCGCACACCTCTGGCACGAGCGCGAGGCCTACGCCTGGGACGTTGAGACGACGGCCTACTGTGCGCCGGACTGCATCGGTCAGGGCGTGGGCGGGCGGCTCTACCGCGTGTTGATCGCCCTGCTGAAAAAACAGGGGTATTATAACGCCTTTGCGCTCGTAACCGGCAGCAACCGCCAGAGCAACAACTTCCACAAGGCGCTGGGCTTCACCAAAATGGGTATCGAAAAGCGCACCGGGTACAAGTTCGGCCAATGGCTGGATTTGGATTATTGGGTGCTGCCGTTACAGGACGGTGAGGGCGAACCCCAGCCGGTGAGAAAGCAGCTGACCGCAGAAGAAATTGCGGAAGCCTTAAAATAAGATGAAACAAACCGCACCTGCCCTTTTTGACGAAGGCAGGTGCGGCTCTTTTTATACAGGTGTCAAATCGCTCCGTTTTCCCGCAGCCAGGCTTCCAGCTCGGCAGCGGGGCGGTAGCCGACGGAACGGCTGACCTCCCGACCGTCCTTAAACAGCAGCAGCGCCGGGATGGCGTCGATCTTGCGGGCCATGGCCAGCTTCAGGTTCTCGTCGGTGTTCAGCTTGCCGAATTTCACGGTGGGGTGCGCGGCAGCCACTTCCTCCAGCACAGGGCCCATCATCTTGCAGGGGCCGCACCACTCGGCCCAGAAATCCACCACGACCGGCATGGCGCTCTGCAAAACTTCGGTGTCAAAATTCTGTTCGGTGAGTTTGATAGACATAGATATACCCTTTCTTTTTATGGGGCGGGCCGTCAGGGACGCCGCCCCCTGCAATTATTGTACGGCTTCTTTTAATTTTGCAAGCATGGCATTCAGCCGTTCCTCGGCCTGCGGCCCGCCGAAATTGATCATGTTCCGCAGGGTCAGGCCGTCAAACATCTGGATCATCGCCTCGGGCGGCATCAGGCCGTCGCCGCCGCCGTTGGCCATGGCCTGGACCTGGGCGTCCAGCATCCCGCGCACGATGGGCGCGGTGCGCGGGTCCGCCAGCAGAATGCCCAGCGGCGTCGTCTCATCCACTGTCAGTGGCAGCAGCTTCGCCCCCGCATAATGCAGCGGCAGCGTGGATCGGATATCCCGGCTGGAATGTCCGATGCGCACCTCATACCGCCCGGGCGCGGCGTACAAATTGTGAATTTCGGCGCTGTATCGGCTTAGATCCCGTGGTGTCAGGGTAAACGTCACAACGCGTTCTTCCCCGGGCTGCAAGTCCACCTTCGCAAACCCGCGCAGGGCCTGGGACACGCGGCCGCCCGGCACCGGCGTGCCGGTGGCGTCGGCCACATACAGCTGCACGACCTCCGCGCCCGGCATTGCGCCGCTGTTTTTCACGGTCACGCGCACGGTCACTTCGCCGTCGGCGGCCATCGTGTCACAGCTCAGCTCTGCATTCCGGTAGACGTACCCGGTGTAGCTCAGCCCATGGCCGAAGGGCCAGCGCACCGGCATTTTGCGGGCGTCGTACCAGCGGTAGCCTACATAGACGCCCTCGCGGTAGTCGGCGGTCACGCCGTCGCCGGGATAGTCCAGGTAGCAGGGCGTGTCCTCCAGCCGCAGGGGCCAGGTCTCCGGCAGGCGGCCGCAGGGGTTGGCGTCACCCCACAGCAGGGCATCGGCGGCCTCGCCCACGCCCTCGCCCGCCAGGTACATACACAAAACAGACGATACATCGTCCGCCCAGGGGCATTCCACCGGGGAACCTGTGTGCAGCACGACCACGGTGTTTTTCTGCACGGCGGCCACGCGGGCAATCAGGTTGTTCTGGCAGTCGGGCAGGCGCATATGGCGGCGGTCCGCGCCCTCGCTCTCAAAGCTGTCGGGCAGGCCCGCAAAAATCACGGCCACATCGGCGGCTTCGGCGGCGGTCACGGCCCGCAAAAACTCGGCCTCGTCCCGTTGGTCGCGGTCTGCGGGGAAGCCCTCGATATAGCTGACGCGGCGGTCGTTCATGATGGCGGCGTCCATCGCGCTGATGGCCGTCGTGTTCACATGGCTGGATCCGCCGCCCTGATAGCGCGGATGGTCGGCAAACGCGCCGATGTAGGCCACCTTCTGCCCCTTGTGCAGCGGCAACGCACCCAGGTTGCGCAGCAGCACGGCGCTCTGCTTCGCCAGCTCCACGGCCAGCTTGTGGTCCGCTGCGTGGTCAAACACGGCGGGCAGCTTTGCCAGATCAGCCGCGCGCAGCACAATGTTCAAAATGCGGGCCACGGCTTTGTCTAAAACGCCGATATCCAGCGTGCCGTTCTGCACAGCCTCGATGATTTTGCGGTCGTACACGCCGCCGGACCCGGGCATTTCCAGCTCCAATCCGGCTGCCACGCCCTTGACGCGGTCGTTCACCGCGCCCCAGTCGGACATGACAAAGCCGTCAAAGCCCCAATCGTCCCGCAGAATATCGGTCAGCAGCGGCTTGTTCTCACTGGCGTAGTCGCCGTTGACGCGGTTGTAGCTGCACATCACGGTCCAGGGCCGGGCCTTTTTTACCGCCGTCTCAAAAGCGGGCAGGTAGATTTCGTGCAGCGTGCGCTCGTCCACACGGCTGTCGGCGGACAGGCGGCGCGTCTCCTGGCTGTTGGCGGCAAAATGCTTGATGGAGGTGCCGACCCCCTCACTCTGCACGCCCTGGATGAATCCGGCTGCAAGCTCGCCCGCCAGGTAGGGATCCTCGGAGTAATACTCAAAATTGCGGCCGCAGAGAGGGCTGCGCTTGATGTTCACCGCAGGCCCCAGCAGAACCTGCACGCCGCTGGCCCGGGCCTCCCGCCCGAGGGCTGCGCCCATGCGCCGGGTCAGTGCCGGGTCGAAGGACGCTGCCGCCGCGCACCCTGCGGGGAAGCACACGGCCTTGATGGCATCGTTGGGGTCGGTGCTGCCTTCTTTTTGGGTGCGCAGGCCGTGGGGGCCATCGCTGACCTTGATAGCCGGGATGCCCAGCCGCTCCACTGCCTTGGTGTGCCAGAAATCCGCGCCGGAGCACAGCCCGGCCTTTTCTTCCAGCGTCAGGGCGCTGACAAGCTCTTCGACGTTCATGGTGGTTCTCCTTTTATAGTATGGGTGGTTTCCCACATTATAACACGCCGAATATGCAAAAATAAATAAAAAAGTGTAAAATTATAGTGCCCGTGTCACAAGTAGGAAACAACTGGGGTTTATAATACACCCAAACGAGGGAGATTTGCCATGAACAACATACTGATTGCCGAGGATGAGCACCTGATCGCGCGGCTCATCGAGATGACACTGACCCGCGCCGGGTACACTTGCACCGTGGCCGAGGATGGCCGCACGGCGGCGGATCTGATCGAGAAAAACAACTTCGATATGGCGCTGCTGGATATCATGCTGCCCGGGCTGGACGGTTACGCCCTGCTGGAAAGCCTGCGGCCCCAGGGCGTGCCTGTCATCTTCATCACGGCGAAAAGCGCGGTGAAGGACCGGGTGCTGGGCCTGCGGCTGGGCGCGGATGATTATATCACCAAGCCCTTCGCGGCGGAAGAACTCGTCGCCCGGATGGAATCGGTGCTGCGCCGCACCGGCCGCGGCGGGCGGGAGCTGCGGGCCTATGATGTCGTGCTGGATACGGTGGACCGGGTGGCCAGGCAGAACGGGGAGCCGCTGGACCTGCGGCGGCGGGAGTTTGACCTGCTGGAACTGCTGATGCGCAACCGGGGCGCGGCGCTCTATCGTGATGTGATTTTTGAGCGCGTCTGGGGCGAGCTGCCCGACACCGAGAGCCTGCGCACCGTAGACACCCACATCGCCCGCCTGCGCAAAAAGCTCGGCTGGACAGATAAACAGATTGAGACGGTGTTTAAGATCGGCTACCGACTGCGGAAGGAGTGACAAAGGCCCCCTTGTCAAAGCGGACTGGGGGATTTCTGTGGCCATGCGGAAGAGTGCGCGTACCCGCAAAGCTGCAAGAATCACTCCGACCTCGCTAACGCTCGGCCACCGCTCCCCTTCTGGCGTTTTGCGCCACCTCCCCCGACCCGGGGGAGTCTGTCTTTGACAAGGGAGGCTTTTACGACCACAAAAGGAGTACCCTATGCGCTACTACCAAAAACTTGTCTCGCTGCTCGTCCTCGTCCTCGCGGCGTCCTTCGGCGTCGGCGGGTGCGTGCTGCTGTACAGCGATTTTGCCGTGCAGCGCGGCCGCATGGCCACCGCCAACGCAGCGGCCCACGCCCAGACCTGTACCTTGCTGCAAACGGAGATCCTCGACTTGCAGCGCCGCGGCACCACCATGGATGACGCCGCCCTGACCGCCCGCGTCGAGGCCCGGGACACCCCCGCCGCCCTCTGGCGCGGGGATACCCTCATCTGTGCCACTCTGCCGGGGCTGGAAAACTTTTCCCTGGAAAACGCCGCCACCGTCACGGTCCGTACCGAGGAAAGTGTCTATGCCGTCTACGCCAGCGATTTGCAAGGCGGGCTGCGGCTGGTCACGGCCTACGACCTGACCGGCCTGTACCGCGACCGCGACGCCGCCTTAACGCGCTTTTTGCTGCTGGAAGCCGCCGTGCTGGCCGCAGCCGCCGCCGTCACCGCTCTGCTGGCCGCCCGCCTGACCCGCCCGCTGGCCGTGCTGACTGATGCCGGGCAGCAGATCGCCGCCGGGGACTACGCCCGCCGCACCGCCCTGCATACCGGCGACGAGATCGAGACATTGAGCGCGAGCTTTGACAAGATGGCCGACGCCGTGCAGGAGAAAATTGCCGACCTGGAAGCCGACGTGCAGAAGCGGGAGGACTTTGTCGGGGCGTTTACCCACGAGCTGAAAACCCCGATGACCAGCATCATCGGCTACGCGGATATCCTTGCCGCGATGCAGACCGACCCCGATGAACAGCGCGAAGCTGCGGCGGCTATCGCCCACGAGGGGCGGCGGCTGGAATCCCTGAGCCATAAGCTGCTGGCGCTGCTGGGCCTGGCCGAATGCCCGCTGTCCCCCGCTGCCGTGCCGCTGGCCGCCCTGTGGCCGCGGCTGCACGCCGCCTGCCCGGGCGTGAACCTGCGCACCCCCGCCGCGCCCGCGCCCACCGTGCAGGGCGACGCGGATCTGCTGTTGGATCTGCTGTGCAACCTGGTCCAGAACGCCGCCAAAGCCAGCAAACCCGGTGCACCGGTGGTCGTGCTCTGCACAGCCGACGCCGACACCGCTACCCTGACCGTGGCCGACCGGGGCTGCGGCATCCCGCCGGACCAGCTGGCCCGCGTGACCGAGCCGTTTTACATGGTGGATAAATCCCGCGCCCGCCGCCAGGGCGGCAGCGGCCTGGGGCTGGCGCTCTGCCAGCGCATTGCCGTCGCCCACGACGGCACGCTGAAAATCGAGAGTGAACCGGGCAAGGGCACGCGGGTCAGCGTGACCCTGCCCCTGTGGAAAAAGGAGGCAGACGCATGAGCCTGTGGAGATACCCGCGCACCGCCGCCGCGCTGTGCATAGCCGCCGTGCTGGCCTGCGCCGCCGCGCCCGCCGCATTTTTGGCCGCCAGTGACGCCGCCTACTTTAGCCGCGTGGAGACGGTAGCCGACCCTTACCGGGCCCCCACCCCCACGGCGGATGACTATTACATCCTGCGCCAGCTGGCCGCCCGCGGGCAGGACACCACCGCCCGCCAGACCACCCCGCAGCAGGAACAGGATGCCGCCCCGCAGACGCCGAAGGTGTACATCGGCGCATCAGCCAGCATCGAGTCCATGACCTGGGCGGACACTGCCGCCACCACTGCCGCCGAGAACGCACTTTGGCAGCTGGCGGAAAGCAGCGCAGTGCCCCGGTTCTGGGTGGAACAGACCGTGGGCGACACCGTCGATTACGGCAGCTACACCGATGCCAACGGCCAATATTACAACCTGAACAGCGCCTACTGCACCACCGACAGCCTGGGCTTTGTGACGGTGCGCAAATTTGCCCGGGAAAACGATACGCTGTTCACCCGGTACAGCATCACGATGGATGGCCGCACCGGCATGATCGTCGAGGTGTGGTTCTCTCTGCCCGCCGCCGATGCCGCCGAAACACCTCTGCCCGGCGCGGATGCCCTGCGCAGCTTTGCGGCCCAGGCCGGGCTGGAAAGCCTGGGTGACTGGGCCGCCCCCGAAAGCAGCCCCTACGACTGCGCCCTGTACAGCGCCAACGGCGGCGCACTCATCACGGCCTCGACCCACCCATACACCTACACCGGCTATACCGCCGCCGATGGGGCGGAGCGCTGGTATTACAGTTTGGCCTTGCAGATCGCACCGCAGACGTAGATTAAAAAAGGAGGTCCCCCATGAAAAAACTCATCCCCCTCATCCTCACCGCTGCAATGACCCTGACTCTCGCGGCCTGCACCGCTGCCCCCGACCCGGCACCCCTCGCCACCCCCACGCCGGAGCCG
>ENA-ORUU01000734-ORUU01000734.1-human-gut-metagenome-genome-assembly--contig:-NODE-734-length-22612-cov-2.28616_pt1 | contig 22612 bp, 31 predicted proteins | sample MGYA00242085_ERZ509221 | MGnify/ENA primary metagenome ERZ509221 (study PRJEB26280, sample SAMEA2338809) | human gut metagenome | biome: human gut; feature: human-associated habitat; material: faeces... | reverse complement strand
CAAAAACCTTGAGTATGGTGTGTTGTAGATGATAAAATCATCATCGCTCTGGAGACTATGCATGATGGAATTTTTAAGATATCCTTCTTGCATCGGTACAAATTTCTCTGTATCCTTGATGATTTCGCTTTTTAGAAGACGTTTAGCTCTTTTTGTTTGGCGGTTCAGTCTTGCTTTTACTTTAGCTTCATTGAATTCAAACCTACTCATTTGCGATGATCTCTAGAAAATCAGGCTCATCGTTTACTGGGTTGACCTCCACGATACTATTTACGGTATACTCATGGCCTTTATATACGATAAGGTCCACATCCGGACGCAAAGTGAAATGACTTTCTGTATTCTCCAGTTTTTCAAATTCCCGAGGCTCTTTATAAATACGTTTTTTTGCACCTTCAAAAGCCACTAAGTCATTCATATCGACTATGACCAGTAAGTCCCCAGTAGGCTGGATACCCTTCTGTAATTGCTTCATTCCATATGCTGCATCTGCGCACACATGATTCATAGTTGTGGTCTGATACTTTGCTACGCCATCCAGCTCTGCCACCTTATTTCTGATAAGTATCCTGTGCGGCCGGATAAATCTAGGTGAACAGATCATAGGGACATCGTCAACAGTCCTGTCTGCCGCATAGCATTACGCAATTCTGTGACCATCACCGGCGATAACGGAACATTGTTGAACATAGGCACCTGTTTCCCTTTCATCTGATAATTGAATCCTTTCGTTGATACTGATGTTACATTAAAATCAGAATTACCGTTCAGAGCAGCTTTCCCGCCGTTCTCAGCAATAAAGTCTACCTGCATCGTAATCAAATCGCTGAAATCGATATCGTACTCAGTAAGTTTCCTGACTTTCCAATACGGAATGTTGCTTTTGATATAAGAATCAATCAGCCGGCACACGCCAGGCTCCAGCTGATCGAATTCATATTCATCAAGACGACCGCCACAATTCCGATACTGCGGATATGTGATCATAGTTACCTCCTATTATACTTCCTCTACAAGATAAATGCGACCGTTTGTCAATCCCTTGATAGCTGTAACACCTTCGCCAAGAGCTGCCTTTTCCGCTTCATCTGTAAGTGTTCCATCTGCAGCAGTAAACTTCACAGTAGATGCATTCTGGACACGATATGTCTTACCTGCTTCTAACCCGGTGATCGTTTTATCCCCTGCTATACCAAGGCTGTCCTTTGCTAATTTCACCACACTTACAGGAGTAGATATTTTCACTTTACGGAAAACACCGGCTTTTTTGCTATTCTTCAGTACGATACCTGCCAGCATTTCAACTTCCCCTGTCTTTACAGCTCCAGGTGCTTTCATATCAGGAAGATATGTCTTGATGATTTTTTCACCTTTCGGGCTGATACCGTGGCATGCATCCAGACCGATCGTCACAGCATAGATGGAGGTTTCTCCTGCTGTGTCTGTAGCAACACAAGGCACAGTGGTCGAACCGTCATAATACTCACCCATATCTACCATAGGGATGCCATCATAATTATCCACCTTACGCCCAAACGCATCCTCTGTCTGCGTAAAATATTTCAATTCACGAGCGACTGCACTCATAATTGTTTTCATGCGACGGTTCATGAGCAGCATATCCGGACGTCCATCCAATGTACCAAGCCACTGGTCCAGTTCAAACACGAATTTTTTGCTGTTTGCAGCGATTTTAGTTTCATCTGAAAGGTCGATAGATGTTGAAGGAATATATTCTGTACTTGTTCCTTTTACGAGCTTTTCCAAACCATCAAAATCAGTTTCCTTATTTGTAGAATCTGCATTGATGAAATCGTAATGGAACTTGTTGGATGCTGCTTTCGTCTTCTGCTGCAGCTGAAATGCTATTTCAGATTTTGCAGCTGTTTCTTCAAGTACACGATCTACCTGAAAACTACCACCGAAGATCTTGAGATCTGCACTTTTTTTCGTTTTCAGAGCCTCTCCTGGCTTATACTCTTCGTTTAATTTACGTCCTTCAGCTGTGGAAGGGGTGAGTAGCTGCATATATCCGTATGTCATAGTACTGCCACCAGTACCTGGTGAAACAGTGTTGTCGAATATCAATTTATCTAAAAGAAAAGAGTCTCGGCGGAACTCATCAACGACCATCTGGTCTACTTTGTCGGCCATACCGACTTTTGCTTGTGCTAATGTTAATGGCATTATTCATCACTCCTATTCTTTGCCATAGTGATCTTCTAGGGCTGATTCCCAAGTCGATTCTTTTGTTTCTGGTTTATTGTTATGATTTCCTCCAAGGTTCACGTTCTGTGGATCATCTTCCTCAAAGAGAAAACCGTTGTCTTTTTTGATGTTATCCAGTTGCTCTTTCAAACCGGTAACTGTACCATCATCATTCAGTTTAATGATGTCAGTATCCAGAAAGGCCATCAATGCTTTTTCACTCTTTGGCTTCGCCTCCACAATCGCTAGTTTGATAGCCGCTTCCTTTTTAGCGGATGTAAGATCATCCTGGTATTTCTTCTCCCAGTCTTTTACGTCCTGCTGCAGTTTTGCTACATCCACACCATCGAATTTTTTGACAGTGTCGGATAACTCTGTAATCTTTGTATCCTTGGTTTTGATTTCTGTATCCTTATCCTGAATCTTTTTATTCCAATCAGTGACGTCTATCTGATGCAGATTCATGATACTATCGATCTGTTCCTTAGTGATTCCTTCAATTTTCTGTAAATCTTCTCGTTTCATAAATATCCTTTCCGTCTACGCTTTATTAACGTGAGTTGCTCTCACTGACTCGCTCGCCTTTTTACGCCTTGCGCTGGGGCTATTGTAAATATGATCTAAAATAGGGCAGTTTACGTCCTGGTGGATCATTCATATAATGCACTCCTTTCAAGGTAAAAGAAAAGCACCCATTATGAGTGCCTAATCGCTATATGCTATTTTATCAATGATTCGTTCTGCCGCTCTACCGATATCGGTGATATCATCATTCTCGTCCATCGTGAAGACAGAAAACTCATCAAGTGCATCTATTAAATCGTTTGGATCAGATGATGAAAGAAGTTCATCTGCATTCTTTAAATTCGTTTTGATAAATTCAATTTCCTTTTCAGTCAACTTCATTTCGTACTCCTCTCCTACCTTTTTGGTGTTACCTGTATAAGCTCTCTTGTGTTTGGATTCACTGTTACAAAGCACGTATCCGTTATGTATCTTCGACTTGGCTTCCCATTCCCTCTTAACGGCATATCTTTAACTACACCACTCAACAACGCTTCTTTTGCTTCTTCGATAGACACACCTTTTCTCATACCTTTTACAGGCTCATTACTACTTTCATATTGACCTATGATGCGATCGATGAAGTGTGTTTTATACCCTGATATTATTATACCACCTTTTGCTTTCAAACCGACAAGCTGTTTTTCAATATTTTCAGCTATTGATCTATATGTATCAAAGGTTACAAAGGAAGAAATATCACCTTTTTTCAAGGCTGTCTCATATCCTTTCAGCAGCTTATTGTTTTTCCTTACCGTTGTTTCTTTGATCGTAATAGTACGCTTCTCAATCATCTCCCTAGCGTAATTACGTTTCATATCCGGATGTGCTTTCAGGAAGTCCGCCTGGCATTTCTGCCATTCTCTGACTTTCCTTGCTTCTCTGGTGTTGTCCACACCACCAGCCTTGTTCACGGCCTGCCTGCGCTTCCATTCACGGATCTTGCGCTCATTATATCGCTGTTGTTGATCAAGCTCGTAGCGCTCTTGATTTTCGCTAATACCGTAATGTTCAAACGTTTTATTAGATATACCTTCAAAGTATGGGTAAAAGCTATGCCTGCAATTCCATCCTCCGAGCCCTGCACCGGTGCCATATCCGGTGGCCTGTTCAAAATTCTGATAGTTCTTATATTTCTTTTTCCACCAGAAGACTTTTCCTTGCCACTCAGCATGGCTTGGCCTTGCCCCCATATGTGATGTAGTGATTACAAGATTTCCTCCCATATCGTCGAAGTTTTTTTCCTGACACTTACAAGCGGTCTGATTGACACCTGAACGTATTACATTACGTATCACGCTGTCAGGCCGTCTATGTGTGCCACTTTGATAATCGATCCACTGCAATCCGGTCTTAGCAACCCTATCAACAGCAAAACCAACAGCTTCCTGTTGACTGAAAGCTCCACTCTGTATTCCAAGATATGTCTGATCGAGTGATGAGATTAGCAGCTTTCTCGCCGTCTTTGCTGTGGTCTTACATATATTGCGAATTTCTCCATTTGTAGCATTGACACCCTTAAGGATAAGCTTACTTAGACTTGCTTTGTCATATCTGAATGTATTGATAAGCTTTCTATCGTATGCCTCTTTGAAAATCAGGTTATCTGACTCTACCGCCTCATATGCAGCGTTGGATATGATTTCTGAAACTCGCTGTTCACTGATTTTCAATATCTCAGTGATTTGCTTCTTAATTTCAGAATCATGCATTCCTAGTGCTTTTGCACGATTTAGCTGATACCGTGCGGTACTGGTCATTTCATATTTATTTTCGTATATTCGTCTAGCAATGTCTTCCAGTATACTTGTTTCAAGCTCAGTGAATAAGTATTCTATCTCATCAGAACAATGTGCAAGATAATACGGATCCAGCATCAGTCATCCTCATAGGTAATACCTTTTTCTTTATTCGCCGATTTCAGTATCTCTTTTGCCTGTTCTTCAGTTTCACCCAGCCATTTTACACGCCATTCCCATTCTAACATGATACCAGCACTCACCAACTGCATGTCCATAAGCTTTTCTGCCTCTTCATCATTGAACATCGTATTGTCAAATTTCACAGTGATTTTAGCATCCGGATTCACTGGCTTCCCGCATAGATCCCTTCCAATAGTGAGAATCGAACGCGTCATTTCTGTCAAGATATCCTGTATCACCACACGCTGCTTCCAAACACTTTCTGTCAGATCTTTACTGCTTGCCTTGACCTCGGTTGCTGTTGCCATCGTTTGTATACTGAATTGATATTTATTCTGACCAAAACCTACCTTTGAAGAGAGCAGATTCAGTGCAAATTGGATACCGTTCTTATTCTCTTCCACACGCAGTGATGGATTGTATTCCTGGAAGAATTTATCTGTTGTTGGCATCTGTTGTCCGACATTGACAAACATGCTCTGTTCAATTGCTTCTCCAGCCATTGGTTTCTTGATGATAACAGGCTTTCCATTGCTATCAAGCTTCGGTTTACCGTCATTTCCCATTACAGTTATATCCTCTGTACTGATGACATCCTGACTCATGAATACCTTCTTGCGACCTAAAATAAAATCTGTATACATGTTGTCGTAGGCGATATCACATACCTGAAGCTGGTCTATCGCATTTGCAAATATCGATATTCCCATTGGTATCGTTTCAAGGATATTGTTTTCGATGTTTGGCGTCAATATGAAGAAAGGCTTCGCTGGAAGGATGTACCATAGTGCTTCTCCTTTCGGATTGATGACGACCGGCGAATATGAATCGCCACTTTTCAGATAATAATGATTTTCAACCTTGTAACGGCCATCTTCCATCTGCAGCATGATCTGCAGATACATATAAGACTTTCCTGATATTTGTTTACTACTGGCGAATGCGCATTCAGTAATATCATCACCATCCCATGATAATGGAATGATGCAGCAAGCTTCTTTGATATACTTGATTTTTACACTTTCCGCTGTCAGCTTTCCCTTCAACACTTTTGCTTTGTGGGGCACTAGGATGAACGCAGCTGTTCCTAGAGCATACTCTTTTTCTACGGTCTTGTTGCCGTTCTTCCAGAACTTAGACAATCCAAAAACGCCCCCAGCTTGTTCAATTTCATCACCAGTGACAAATTTCTGAGATTCGTTTATTTTGTTATCTTTGCTGTCGTCTTTACCATCTGTGCCAACATCTACCGTTTCGTCAATAATCACCGTAGTCTTATCATTTAAAAGGAGGTTTGCCCAGTCCTCGCATACCTTTTTCGCCATCTTCAAGGATTTACGTTTCATTGTCATTAACTCTTTTTCGATGTTGGTCACCTTGTACTGATGAAATTTTGGCACATATCCCTGCCACCACTGTTTCCAGTATTCGATGTTTCCATAATACTGTTGTAATTCTTCCGGAATTTCATGTCCCAAATCCTTTAGAACCTCATAAACGTTCTTCATAGCATCCCTCCTATCTGAATGCGGTAATGTAATCCATAAAAAAGCTCCAACTGTAAAAATGTGCATCGAAGCTGTCAACATCGGTAGTAAAATCATCCAGGATAGCATCCTCATCCTTTTTTTCATCGTAAAGGACCGTAGCCAATGCTTCTGAAACTGTTGGTACATTCCGGAATAACATACGCTTCTGACCGAATAGCAGGTTGTAGACAAGAATTCTGTCTTTCCCTTCTACCTTTTTGCAATCACATACAACCGTCGTATACCCAGCCCGCTGTATATATCCTCGGATACTGTTCAGAATCACCTGTTCCGCATTATCAACGAAGATATAGGCAGGATAATATCCCTCTAGGATGCAAAGCTGTATCATTTCCACACATGCACGGCAAATACTTACCGTATCGATCGTACCTTTTGCATGAATGATCTTCTTTTCTAAGAACGTACAGACAGAGCTGTATCCTGGTGTTATACCAGTAGCTGCTAGTGTGGAATGCGATTTCGTTCCACCGATATCCAGCCCGATATTAACCATCTGAAAAAAAGGAAGTATCTCTACTTCCCAAAGTTTTGGGTTATCTGCATATGGTTTGAATATCAGTCCTTCAGCGTTACACCACTCTCCAAGGATATACCGGTTATACTCTACAGTACCGAAATACTCCTTTTTCAGTTCTTCCCTGACATCTCCAGGCAAGAAAGGGTTGTCATCCAGCTTATACTGCTGACAGTACACATCTGCATCACTGTCGATGAATAATTTTAGCCAGTGCTTAGGATGCTGTGGGTTTCCGGTGCCATCAAACAGACTATATCCAGTTCTCAACCGTGATTTCAGCAACTGAAAGACTTCTTTGTTCCAGTCAACTGTTTCATCGCCATAGCAATATTTCAATGTGGATCCACGCAGTCTAGCGACTGAGCTTATCTTCTCAGCTCCTAATACATAAGCATCCTCACCAAATAGATGGACCTTATTGGTTCCTTTCCGTATATCTCCTACCAAGTCAGATCCCCAGTATTCACGCATCGGCTCCAGCACGTTACGTTCGACTGTTTGCTGTGTAACACCTATCAGAGCATTCAAACCTTCTTTACCGTGACGCTCCCTTAGCCGTTGCGGTATCAAATAAGTAAAGTCAAGATAAGTCTTACCGGTACCAGTGGCACCTATTTTGAAGTTCCAGCGATGATTCCCTTCGCGAATGAATTCAGCCTGCTTTTTGCTCAGCATCTTTTTGCATCTCCTCCAGAATCTTATCTACCTTCGAAAGTTGATCTTCCTCTCCTTTTGCTATGGTAAGCTTATCCGTCTTCGCCCTAATCTGTGCCAGCTGTGCTTTTTGCATATCTGTAGCATCACTGTAATGCTTGTCTAACCACTTAAGTGCAAATTCTTTGCTGATGAGTTTCACGGATACGCCTTCTTTTCCTTGTTTTACTTCTTGGATAAGTGTTCCGTCTACTTCGCATGATTCTCTTAGTCTAACGAAGTTCTTTTTTTCTTTTAACAGTTCTTTATCTCCATTAGAGTTTTCTATTTTTATCGGTCCATACATTGACATGACAAGCGTTTCTTCTTGCCCAAATTCAAGATAATCCGTTACATCAGAATATGCTATATCCATCATCTTTTGGAAGTAGTCCTCAGCTGTATACATCGATTGTTTTATCTTAGCATCTTTGATTGACTGTATATGAGTTTGTATCTTAGGATTACTTAGTAGCTTACATCCATTGACCATCGCTGTTGTATAGTCACATCCATAAGCCTTTTGATACGCTTTTGTTGCATTGAACCATCTTACATAATATAAACAAAAAAGACGCTGCTTTTCGGTCAGCTCCTCGTTGTTCAGTGTTTCTATTTCTTCTGGTAATAATTCTGTTTTAAGTTGCCCATCTATGCCTTTGCTTTTTTTGGTAACGTTCCTTTTCCGATTAGTAACGTTCCCTTTTAATTCTTCGTCCCATTTATCCTGAGATTTCCATTTACGAACTTGCGTATCCTTTACATCAAGCTGTGCTGCTATATCTTTTAACAGCATCTTTCCTTTGCTGCTGATATACATATCCTTTGCTTTATCTCTATTGGGACTTCTTTGTCTTGGCATAGATTAACCTCCTTTTTAATCATCAATAAACGCAACTAACGTAAATAGCATCCACCATTCATTACTGAATGTCTTAGCCAAAATAAAAGCCAGTGTAAATATAAACACTCGCCATAATAATTTATCATATTTCATTTCTTTACACCTCTATCATCATAATTCCATGTTTTACTTACACTGTCAAAAGCTGCGTTTTCAGCTCTTTTGCGAGCATTTTCTTTATCCAGCAACCTGCGTTCTGTTTTATACAATGTGCATTCTCCATGACATCCTACATGTCTTTTAGGGCAATCTTTACATACTGTTATCATCGTCTAGTACCTCTACTCTAATGTTTATAACTCCCGCGTCTCCAAGGGCTTTATCTATGGTATCGCATAGTATCTTATTCAGCGTTCTGAGAGTAATCTCTTTTGTTTCTCCTTCAATGTTCCCTCTTGTGTCACAGTCTACTATCATTCCTTTCCAATAAAAAAAGCCCCGTTAGGAGCTTTACGCTGATATCTAAGATATCGCATTCTTTGGGAGCATTCTGCCATCCTGGGCACTCCATATATCAACAGTCATTACTTAGTTGTATCCTGTTAATATCTAATTTGACATTGTAAGGTGATGTCAACATTTTGTCTCTTTGCAGGCTACTATCTATTGCTTTTTGTAATGGTATTATCATAGATAGAGAGAGAACATCTACCCTAAACCACTAACAATAACCTCCAAGTAATCGTTAGCAGTTTACGGTAGGCATCCGAAGATGCCTTACATAAGGGGAGAGAAACAAAGACCAACAGGACCCAGGGAGGTGAAGGGGGCTACCTCCCTGCTCTATCCATGCTACTACTATATCACGCTTGACATGGAAACGGGTTTCCATTTTAAGAAATTTTTCTTGCAATGTTCGTCACGATCCTCTTTGATATCTTGCATACATTTCCTTTTGTAGTAAAACACTTCTCTGCGACCGCCTCTGCATTCTCACACTGATTGTTGATCAGATATTCAACGACGATCTCACGATGGGCATCGTTCTTGATGTTATCCACCCATCCATTCACCAGTTCCATTGCCATCTCATGCTTATCCTGTTCCTTGATCAGTTCGCTTTCCCTTGCGATAAGTTCATTCTCCCAAGGCGATAGGCAACCTTTAGAGTCCTTTGACACCTTAATGATCCCATTTGACGTAGAGCCACAAGACAGCTCTTCCGCTATGCTGATCAATTCTTCCTGGATGAGATCAGATGCATGTTTGTGATACAGGTAGTCTGTAAAACAGCCAAGTACATGTTTCTCCTTGATTCCCAATAATTCATCATCCAACACTTTCTTTACCTTAAGCATCAGTTCACACCTTTCATATCACTCGGTTATTGTTTACCATTACCAAGCAAGTACGCTTTCCAAGCGTCCTTATCTTCGCACTTCACATGACAATCCTTCTCTGATTCTGACGGGCAATCCGCGACACAACAAGGAGACTGTCGTGCCATATCTGCAAGTATTTTGCATGCTTTATCTAGCGCGTTTTCAAATATCTTAATATCATTGTCCTTTTCAGCATTTGTCATTTTTTATTCTCTCCTTAAGGGGACACCATCGAGGTGATGTCTTGATTGCTAGCCTATTCCCATAGCTTCCATCAAATGCGCTTATAGAGCCAATGACGTAAGGCTTTCCATCACTGTAGCGCAACTTAGTGCAAGTATTATTTACTCTATGATCACATTCACTACATTTAGGTGTTTTATCCATTATTCTTCTCTCCAATCTAATGCCTGTCCACAATAATGACAGTATTTTGGCTCATAACCTCTAGTATTCCATACATTCACGATAGGCTGCTTACAATTAGGACAACAAGCATGACTTGAAATATCCATATCAATTCCCTCGTCTGCAATCATGACAGGGCGTTTAGGCTTATTCAAGTTGATTATTGGCTGTAATATACATCTGCACTGTTTTGTCTTATCAGACTTGCCGGCAAGCGCGCTGAGCGTGTCCAGTGCTATTTGTCCTTTGGTCATCATGATCTTTTATATCCTCCTATCTTTTCAACGCTTCGATCAAAGTCTTTTGCGATATATCCTTTTGCTCCAAGGATCGTATCATATCCTCATCGACGGTTCCTTTAGCAATCAGATGGTAGATCATTACGGTGTTCTGCTGCCCTTGTCTATGAAGCCTTGCATTTGCTTGCAGATACAGCTCCAGGTTCCAATTGGGCAAGGTATACCAGATGATGATATTGCCTCCTTGCTGAAGGTTCAATCCATGTCCCACAGAAGCCGGATGAACGAGCAGCATCTCGATCTTTCCATCGTTCCAATCCTTCACGTCTTGCTGGCTTTCGATCGCCCGGATCTCTACATTAGGGAAATAATCGATGATTCTATCACGGTCATGCTTGAAGTAGTAGAACACCATAATCGGATTACCGTTAGCGGCCTCTAGCAGGTCCTCCAGGGCGTTTAGCTTTACTTGATGTATCTCTTGTACTGCATGGTTTTCGTCGTACACAGCGCCCGCAGTGAACTGTAGGAGCTTGTTCGTCACTACACCGGCATTTGCTGCTGTGATTACACCATCCTCACAGATCTGCAATATCTTTTCTCGCTTGAAACGATGATAGGCAGCCATCGTCTTCTCATCCAGGATGACCTCATGATTGATATATCGACATTTAGGTAACCGTAGCCAATCTTCGGCTTTCAGGCTCATGCAGATATCTCCTATGGCATCATAGATTCGTCGTTTCGCGCCATCCTGCAGCAGCCATTCATAGATGACGTTTCCATTTCTTCTACCTGGTATCAGATATCTGCTCCTGAACGATGTCAATGTTCTTCCCAATCGTTGTCCTTGGTCCATCAGATACACCTGTGGCCATAGATCCGGGAGTCCTTTCGGTGCAGGTGTTCCGGTCAGACCGATGAACCTATCCACCAAAGGTATAATTCTCCTCAGTGCCTTGAAACGTTTTGCCTTCGGATTCTTAAAGCTGGACAGCTCATCGATCACGACCATATCGAATGGCCAATCATGATCGACCTCATCTACCAACCAAGGAACATTTTCACGATTGATCAGATAGATATCAGCCTTTTCTTCCAAGGCTTTCATGCGCTGTCCTTTGCTTCCCAGTACACGGCTATAGGTCAGATGTCTTGTGTGATCCCACTTTTCAATTTCATCCGGCCATGTAGTTTGGGCGACCCTAATCGGTGCTATGATAAGCACCTTCTTCACCTGAAACATGTCATACATGAGATCTTCTATGGCGGTCAGTGTGATGCTCGTCTTACCCATCCCCATTGGCAGGAACAGCCCCGACTTCTTCTTGTTGATGATCCAATCGTATGCCTTGATTTGATACTCATGCGGCGTATATCTCATTCTGGCAGGACACCTTTCATCATCTGCTGCACCAAATGGTCGACCTGCTCCTTGTTCTTGATCACATATGCCTTCATTCCTTGCTTTCTCAATTGCTCGATCCTCCACAGCTGCATATCTGAAACGCGTCCACCTTTTGGTCTTTTCAGTTCTACGAAGCAGATCAGGCCATTCATGATGACGATGCGATCGGGAACACCTGCCGTGCCCGGTGATGTAAATTTCCAAGGCAGTCCCCCTAGATTCGTTATCCTGTTGACCAGATATTTCTCGACCTGCTGTTCTGGGTCACTTCTCGTCGTACTATTCCAAGCCATTTGGATCCACCCAATACTGCTGACCTTTAACCGGGACCGATACCAATCCTAGAGATTTTTTGATTATCTGCATGTCCGCTTTTGACGTTCCTGTTTCTTTTCTGATCTCTCTTATCAGATCTACACTGATCCATGGTCTTTTTTGTATCAGTTCACTTATCATCGATCTTGCGTCTTCCATCGTTTTTCACCTTCCTGTTTCTATCGTGGCAACAGTGGAACAGTCCTCGCGCGCGTAGCGTTACGTCACATTAGGCGGGTATGGTGTGCTATATCTACCTAAATATATATTTTATATAAATTATCTAAATAATTGTTTCCACTGTTGCCAATCTCTTCTAAAGCCTTTATCTAAAAGGTTTTTCTCGGCAACAATCGTTCACTTTTTATGTTGCCACTTCTGTTTCCATTGTTTCCACCATATTTTTGACTTTGTTTCCAGAGCCCTACTTTGTTTCCACCCTTTCATATGCTCTCTGCTTTCCATATTCACTATTTATGCGTACCGGATTAGGGAGCTTTTCCCATCCTTTTAGCCTTGATAATATGCCATTCAGTTCCCTTGCATCCGCATTGCTCATCGTCCCTTTAGCGCCATTAAACAGCTCGCACCATAGCTCTAGAGCACATATCCTGGTACGCTCTTCAGTACCGATATTATCTTCATCCTCCATCCATGCGATGCGCTCATAACAGTTCATCTCGTCCCATCCATCAGGTACCCTCTTATCAAGATAATCTATGATCAAACCTTCTCTTGGACTTCTGTAGGTGTATCTTTCCTGTATCTCTCTAGCTTCATTTTCTAACTTGCTTTCCAAGAATAGCGGTTCCTTTTCTTTGAATCTTGCTACTGCTTCTGCCCATAACTGATCACGTACATCTGGAGTAAGATTCTTGAAAATTGATTTTTTCCGTTTATCTGCATCAGTATCGACCGGCCAAAATCTTCGATTCCCTGTGTAATCTCTTAGGAACTCGCTGTCGTTCGTCGTACCGAAGAAAACGCATTGTCGAGGGTTATCAGATACCCTGCGTGCATATGCCTTCCTGTAACGATCCTCTCGCTTCGATATGAACTGTTTGATAGATTCTACTTCCTGCTTCCTTGTCGCTGTTAATTCGGCCATCTCGACAATCCAGGAGCCATGCAATGCCTCGTACCCTTCTTTGCCCGATATCGTGGTAATAGAATCTGAAAACCATACACCACCCATCACAGACAGGATATGAGACTTCCCAATGCCCTGCTTACCGACGAGAACAGGCATATAGTCATATTTACACCCGGGCATGAAAATCCTCGCTACTGCGGCCGTAAAGGCCTTCCTCGTGACGGCTCTCGTATAAGCTGTATCACTGCTACCTAGATAATCAATGAATAACGTATCTAAGCGTTCTACCCCGTCCCACTCCACCGATTCCAAGTAATCTCTGATAGGGTGAAACGCGTTCTTTTCATGAACGAATGCGATCGCATCATCTGTCTTTCCTTTGGCTACTATGCCATAATCTTTTTCTAATAGATACCTAAAGGCCGCATCATCTGCATCTGACCATGATGGTTTATGTGGATCATATCGCCACCATGGAAGCGAACCTTTCTTGACCGGTTTCTGTGAGAATACATCGATACCTCCTATGCCGTCTTTAAGTCTCGGGTCATTTTGAAGGATGATCACGATATTGTCTGTTGTTGCTTCATAGTTACCTCGTTTATCAGTAGCTAATCTTGACAGCCAATCAGTATCCATCCTATTAAAATCATCTTTGAAGTCTTCCATAGCTGTTTGCAGTTTCTCTTCACCAAGTGTTTGAAGTGTCGGCTTGTCTTGTCCGATGAAGTCCATCATGGCCACCCAGGAAGGCAATTTGTTTACAGGTATCTTTGGATCAGCATCGATATCGAGTTCTCCAAATTTATGTATCCTTACGAGATCGAATGCATTGCATAATTTCATGCTGCATGGATCCGTTGCATGATTACTGTATGCGAAGCGATCGTTGTATGTAACGAGGCCTCCTGCAGTGGATCCTTTGATATATGTATATCGGTTATTATCTTTACATCTCACATATACATCTGGTAGGAACGTTTCAATCGCTGAATGGATATCGTAGGTCCTGCAAAACGCGCCAATGAGACCATCTTTTTCTAATGGATCACCCTGCTTCTTTGCCATCTTCTTCTTGATCTCAGTAACTCTGGAAGACATTGGCCAAAAGCTGATATCATGCCAATCAGGATAACGATCGAGTATTGATTCTGGATCCAATATCGGAGCGTCCAGGTAATGGAATACGTAGTCACCATCCATAGACGTGCTGGGCCAGTACATCAAACGGGATGCCTGGAAAGTCGTATCGTCAAAATAATCTATATTAAAATCTTCTGCGATCTTTCTTGCAATTGCTTCATATTCTTCCGGTGACACACTTTTAGCTAATGGAATGATCAAACGATATCGTGCATTTCCTTTTCTATGTTTGTGTGTACTATACAAACAGCACGCGTTTCCATAAAGCATATCGATATCGTCCCATAGATCCTCAGGAGCATAATCGATATCCAATGTGATAAGGGAACGTGATAATACGTTCCCATCCAAACGCCTGCCATCTTTCAACGTACCGCCGACGAAACCTCCGATGTCCTTGATCTCATCTTGTTTCTTCTTTGACAATTTGAGATATTCGTCCATCGTCTCTCGTGTTCTATAGGTCTCTTTGAGTCGGTCAAGAAAATCCACCCACGACATGGACATATTTTTCCATTGTTTCTCAAATCGGCTCTTGCCTATGGCTATTTGGAACTCCACATCGTGCATATATCTTACCTCCGCTATTTCTTTTTACGTTTATGAATCGCTGTCATCAATTCAGCTACCGCTACACCGGTTTCTGTTAACTCTTTATCATCATGACGTAGGTGATTCTGATTCAGCCTTGCATTTGCAGCTTTCGTGATTGCCTTTAGATTGTCTAATTCAAAGTTGCGATTGTTTCCATCAAGAAAGATCACGACGTGTCCTTTAGGCAAGGGACCATGTTCATCTTCCCAAATTTTCACATGCTTTAATTTCCAATTCTTATTCAGCTTTCCATCTTGTACCTTGACTTGAATATAACCATCTTTGTCATCACGTTCACTACCTATCGGCAATCTGTTTGCTGGTATGTTACCTTTCTTGAACATAGTAGGCTTCGCTTTATCATACAGCTCTGCCGGCATCTTTTGTCCTTTGTTCGCAGGCACATGACCTTTTTCAAAACGTCCTGTAAGTCCTGAACTGATTCTATGGTTACACTTATATCTTTTGATCTGCCCCACTGTAAGATTCATATCAAATCTAGCGTTGATGAGTGCTGTAAGTTCTTTATTTGTCATACCTATGACATGAGCCTTTAAGAAATCCGCCTGCTCGTCATCCAACAAACGATTCGTGGAATGATCAACAAATTCCCAAGGCTTCTTTAGAGAGCTGATCTTACGCCTACACCTATATGATCGGATTTGAGTAATACTGAAATGGGTATCGAACTTCTCATTTATGAACTTGGTGCATTCCTTAACGGAATGATATAAGGCAATCTTTCTAAGATAGCTATCCTGTTCTTCCGTTAAGAGCCTGCTCATTTTTTTATTCTCCAGCATGCCCGGCAGATGGATCTCACGATTTCCATATTCTGCTCGCAATTTTTCAGCGCTCAGCCCAAGCGCTGCGTTTTCGATGATCTTGCTCGATACATCTGTCATTGCTTTCGCACGTTTTATTTCTTTATCTAATTTTTCATCGTCTAATTCTTCATCGTTCAAACGTTCGATCTGTTCAAATAGATGATTATTTAGATCTACTAACGTATTCTTCATTATCGTTTCTCTCCTTTAGTCCTTTCTGTAATATTCACTGAGGAAGCCATCAGCGGTCAGGATCAGTCCAGGTGCCCACGGTATTGGTTTACCCATGATCCTTTCTATATCTTTCAAGCAACTTTCGGCTGTACCACTAGGTACTTCAACGACTACCTCATCATGGATATGCATGATGATCTTATAACCGACCTCATCCAGCTCCAACATCGCTCTGGCCAGGCAATCTCTTGCAATGGCCTGTATCAAGTTCTCGAATAGTTTACCGCCCCATGTCTTCTGTCTTCCCCATCGATGTGTCTTTTGATCCGTTCCATCATATGTAAGTTCATTTCCATACTTCCCTTTGACCAGTTTAGGTCGAACATAAGCCAGTCGTCTTTTGGAAGGCAGCTCTGCAAACAATATCCCCGATGAATAGAAATAATTTACACCATGAGCTACAGAAACACGCTTACGTTCCTGTACTGCTGAATAAGCAGCTTCCTGTACTTGATACCACATTTTTTTGATATTAGGCGATGCTAGTCTCCACTTGTTTACTATGTCCTGCATCTCTTCTTCAGATAGTCCCATATCAGCACCACCCATTCTTTCCAAAGCAGACACACCACCGCCATAGCCTAATGCCAGCTCCGCCACTTTGCCTTTCTTACGCAAGTCTGATCCCTTTGTCACAGATTCGATTGGTACATGAAACATCTGTGCAGCAGAAGCTTCATATATCTTACCAGTCGTCGCAAAGACTTCTTGTCTCCACATTTCATTACAGAACCATGCAGTTAGTCTTGCCTCGATAGCTGAATAATCGGCAATCGCAAACATATATCCATCTGGAGGGATCACTGCTGTTCTGATCAGTGTACTGAACACTTCGTTATAGCTGCTATATAAAAGATTTATTATCTCAAATTCTTTGTTCTTGACTAATTCTCTTGCCAATCCAATATCTTCGAATGCGTTCCTTGGCAGGTTCTGTGGCTGGAAGATACGTCCCGCCCATCTTCCTGTCCTGTTCGCTCCATAGAACTGTAGGATGCCATGCAGCCTTTCATCCTTGCATAAGGCTCTAGCTATCGCATCATATTTCTTCACAGATGTCTTGCCTGCTTCTTGTCGTAATTCTAACAAACGCCTTGTATTACTGCTGATCGTTTCATCCTGGAGCAGCATAATGACATCGTCTTTTGTAAGACTGTTTATCTCTCTATTTTCTTTTTTGCTGATCCATTCTTTCAACTGCGAAACGCTATTTAGATTGATGCCGTTCGTGATCCTTCTACATTCCTTTTTCATATCATCTTCATTGACGGAACCAAAGGACAGCACATCTCGCATCAGTTCTTTATCAATCTTTGCACCATAGTCATTCATACGCTGATCCCAACACCATAGACGATGCTCTTGATCCGGTATTGGAAATCGATCTAGCTTATAACTGATCTCTCTTTCTGTCTCAACATCACGCTTACAATATTCTTTGAACAGCTCCCATTTTTCCGGAGCATGTTCAGGTAGATTTCGTGTTCTATAGCCATTAGTCCTGGTGGGCTTACATGGCTTACAGAAATAGGATATAAGGGCCGTTCCGGTTCTAAGCTTTTGCTTATCTTCTGATAGGCCTAGTGCAGCTCCCACGTCTTTTAATGCACCTGGAAGTCCTAGCATCAATGCATGTACCATGGAACAATGCCATGTTTCCGGCTGTAGATTGATACCAAATTCTCTTGACAAACACAGCCTTTCAAAAATTGCATTATGAGCATACTTTATGGCTGTATCCTCATCATATATGGCTTTGCATACTTCATCAGGTATCCTATTATCTTCTTGTGTCAAATCAATAACTTTAACAGGCTCATCATCAAATGCATATGCAAAGAGGAGGATCTCAAAGTCCTCGCTCTCTACATACTTATATACACCACATGATATCAGATCTACAGAGCTATAGGTTTCCAAATCTATATGTAGTGTCCTCATGAGATTAGCCTAACAAATCGTCTTCTGTATCGTTAAATCCTGGAAAACTTGATTCATCCTTAAATTCATCAGCGAAATCGACTTCTCCGGAAACACGACCTCCAAGATTATCCCCATCTCTTGTTTTTAAGACATTGTTCAATCCTACACCGATACCGGTATTACCTGCTTTACTATAAGGATAAAGGTTGAACGTGACTTTACCATAGCAACCGGAATAGACGATTTCTTGATCATCCATTGTCAGTTTTCTAGTACCAGTCTCTTTTGAATAGACACCGGGTGCTGTGGAACACTTACAATTCATGATATATTTCCCAGCATAGGTTTCTTTATCATCACTATATCTTGAATCGGTATCGCCATCACGCACTAACCCGGTCTTGTCCCCAGGCTTACACATCAGGTCATTGACCAACTGACCAAATTTCTGACCAAACTTATTGATACCATTCTGCTTTGCATTCTTATAGGCTTGACTGATCGCTGCTGCCGTTTCTTTGTCATTCTTATCAAAGATGATCTGTACAGAATACTTTGCATCCTGCCCTTCATCAAATGCGTGGGGTTCAAATAGATGACAGTACGATAAACGCACCTCACCTGTCTTAACCTTTGTGCTCAATTGTCCATTATTTGCCATTTTCATTTTCCTCAACTTTCTTATTTATTAAATGCTCTAAGGCATATCTGTTTTCAAACAGATCCGCATGTTCTCTTGCGAACCTTACATCTATAGGATAAAGGTCATTCATATCTGTACATGCCGCTGTATCTCCTGTGTGATACCATACGAATGCTTTATTCTCAAAATATGGATTAATCCGTTTAACTTTTCCAACCTCGCATTTGTATCCAGGGTCATATATGACCAATTGACCAACTTCAACTCTCATAATATACCCTACCTCCTCTTCTGATTGCATGCTTCGCTTCTTTCCAGAACCCTTTGCTGTCCGCATGTCGCTCGCGATTGTCGTTCATGAATTCTGAATAGCGGTGATGACCGTAGGACAGCATTTTTAATTTACGATCGTTAATACACATGGTTATCAGCTTATCATATTCCAAAGCTGGAAAGAAATAGCGTGCAAATTGATTATCGGTATTGTACTTCTGCTTTATGTCAAATCCGATATTATATCGGTATGAAAGATGCTTCCTTCCTTTATGATCAGAGATACGAATACTGTTGCACACACCATAATCTAATTTAAGATAGATACTGTCTGTCGAGTAAGCATCATAACGTTGTATAACGAACCCAGCGGACAGTAATCTATCGACAAGTATATCTGCTATTTCTTTTGTACTAGCTGGGTACTACCTTTAATTCCTCTTTAAAATCATCTGCGCCACTGTTATATTCCGGACGTTTATCACTCATAGGTGCAATTGCCGGTGAACCCTTAGGTTTTTCAATACATCCAGCAGATATGATCGCAAAATCTTTCTTTCCTGCCAGCTTCTCTAATTTCGTGACGGAGTGCAGCTTCTTTTCATATAGCAACGCTTCTTCATATCCTGCGTCCTTCATATTATCGACCAACAGCTTCTCATCTGTCACCTTGCGGATGCTGCGTCCTTCCACCACCTTGAAACCAGGAATCTGTGCTCCTTTGAGCATGGCATCGAGCGCATACTCTTTTACATCTGTGGCCCATCTGGTGAGTTCATCCACTCCTGCAAGGATCTTACCGATTTCCTCATTATTCAGCAGATCCGGATCCATGAACCCATATCTGCGAAGATGTTCATTGTGTTCTGCTCTTGCTTTACACGCTCCTTTAGCGCGACACCAGCGACATGTTTCTTCGCTTGGATGATATTCACCTACACCTTCGAATGCTTGTTCCGCAGCTGGCTTAACGACTTCCTCGCCCCAATTGATCAGATCATCTACCTGCATGACCTCTTCGCTTATTCCATCACTCACACGAGGCTGATAGATATGCATATGTACCTTTGTAAGATCATAAAGCAATTGATATTCTCTTATGGCTCCCAATGCATAAAGTCTGATCTGCGGATTGTTCTTTGCGCTGACCGCAACACCTTTTCCATACTTCAGGTCAATGATGTGCAGCGAGCCGTCACCGATGATGATTGCATCCGCCGTGCCACCATCCTCTTTGATCCATTCCTTCAGATCGAGCTTTTGTTCAATTTTAAAGACTGGATCCGTACAGTCCTTTTTGACCCGATTATATACTTCGATGACATAGTCACGATAGCCATCAGTATAGGTATCCATATCCTTATCTTCACAGACGATCTTGTTTCGTTTACGGTTGATCCATTTATTTAATTTTTGTTCAGCGATAGAGTGTGCTAGCGTACCTTCCTTTGCAGCTTCACTTTCTCCTTTTTCAGGAAAGTTCTGTTCCAGCTTTACCGAAGGGGTGCAAGATAGCCATTGTTTGGCACTGGATGGACTGAGATAAGCATGAGCACCTGGCATATCACTGTACCTCCTGTTGCAATCTCTCATAAAGTGCTGTGTAATCGGCGACTTCGAATTGTGATAGTTTTTCTTTGTCGAATTCTTGGAAGATATTGTGGAGAACTTCCTTACCTTTTTCAGTCTGTACTTTTCTAGCTAAGGCTCTCACCTGTTCGATGGTATAGGTCTTGGCAGACTCATCTTGTGCTGTGCAGGCCGTACAGGCTTTGATGACCTTATCCCAGTTAGCAGGTCTTACACCACCATACTCGCCATTTTCGCTATATTTTGCCAAGACTTCTTTTGCCTTAGCTTCTCCAGCTTTATCCAAGGCATTGCACATCTCACCCCATTTATCATAGGTCGTGATGCCATCATCCTGCAGGCCATAATGTAAGTGCTGTTTTTCTTCAACAGTTTTAGAATCAGACAAGTCACTAGGGTCTGTTACTTGTTCCTTAAAACTGCCTAGGAATTCCGCCGTCTTATCAAGTGTCACTCCGATAGGTCTTTCCTTGCCTTCCAGTGCCTTTGCCAAGCGCTCTAATGCGGTGAGCAGACGTTCTTCCGCTCCGATAACTACGTTTAAATTCATATCCATATTATTTTCCTCCTTTATTTTCCTCTAGCTTAATAAGCTGTTCGACTAAATTTTCAACTTCATTTTTTACATAGTCCATATCCCGATAAACTCCGGTACCATCAGAATATAAAGGTAGACGGTCACCGTAATGTGCACAATCAAACCCAAACCACCATTTATCAGAATCAGACATTTTACCGCTATATGTCAATCCACCATGTATTGATACGTCCTCATATAATTCACAATAATCGATCCCATAAAGAGGGGATGCTTTTGTGATGCCGACATAACCGCATAAATGCCCACACGGTATCATTCGTAGAACCCTGCACGCATGCCCTTTATATATGAAATCCTTTCTATCACTTTCGTCTTTAATCTTTTGTAACAGCTCTTCTTCCGACATTTCTTCGTTCCTCCTCTATAACTTGTGCTACCGTAAACATAAATTCTGAATTCGTTATCCGACACTTATAAGGTGTAATGCCTATGATCTTCTGCATCTCTTCTTCATAATCTGCTCTTATAGCAACAGAAATGGCATAGCGTATGCTCCGTTCTACACGTCTTGATGTCGACCCTGTTATCTTTGCGATATCCGGATATAAGGATTTCGTTATGTGATGATACTTGCTCTTATCAGCAATTATCAAACTTATGCCTTGCTTGATGCTGTCGAATCCTTTCAGATTTGGTGTGATGCCTAAACTTAATAGGGTGCTGGTGATATCGTCCATACGATCACCTTCAGCGTCCTTCAAGCTCATGAATGCGATTCTCTAAAGTTGCCACTTCTCTCAATTTCTGATCAAAAGCACCTTGCATATTTTCCATATCCATCTTCGCATCTGCAGCTTCCTGCATCTTTCGGTCTGCGAATTGCTGCAAACGCTCATTCTCTTTTTGCCAACTAAAGTTCACCATGAGAAGTCCTGCACAAAAGAAGGATAGCAAAGCGATAATAGCTGTCTTGCTGATCTTAGGTATGGCCATTTCTGCTGTGTCGTTTAGTTTCTGCATTTCTTTCCCTCCTTGCTTTTTACCTTCGATTCCCTTATAATAAAGACGAATCTTTATATAAAGGTTTGATGTTAGACACTCGTTAGTTTGGTCGCCGACTGAGTGTCTTTTATTTTGCGTTCTTGATTTGCCATGCGTGTGATATCACTTTCGTTTATTCCAGTAAGTTGTAATAGATGCTTGTAATATATCTTACCTTCTAGATTCGTTTTTCCTTCATCAATGCATTTTTGCCTACAGGCCTCAAACAATCTATTTGCTTTATCATTGCCCCAATGCATGAAGTTTCTGACATCTGTTTTTGTTAAATAAATCTTATGCAAAATCATTTCACGCTCAATGTTTATATCGTTTCGATATTTTTGCCTCATGTTTTAAACTCCTTATGCCGCATCCATAAAATGGTTGTACTCTTTATCATTTTGGTAATCACTTTTAAAATTTCCATCAATTTCAATTACAATTTTTGTACCTGCATAATCTGTTTTGCTAGCAACTGATAAAACATCTTTGATCTCATTACCGTTTATAAACAGCTTGCCATCTTTGTTTAGGTACACTTCATTCATAAACTTCACCATCCTTTCTTTTACATACGTTATTTTTATTTGTGTTTGCATAATTGACCTTTCCCATACGTGTGATAATATTTACTTATACTGGGAAAGGGGGTGAAAA
>ENA-ORUU01000722-ORUU01000722.1-human-gut-metagenome-genome-assembly--contig:-NODE-722-length-22844-cov-5.14068_pt1 | contig 22844 bp, 14 predicted proteins | sample MGYA00242085_ERZ509221 | MGnify/ENA primary metagenome ERZ509221 (study PRJEB26280, sample SAMEA2338809) | human gut metagenome | biome: human gut; feature: human-associated habitat; material: faeces... | reverse complement strand
AGGGACTTAGAGGGCTGGTGGTTACGTTGCCCAAAGATAAGGACACTGTCTGAGCTCCAACGGAGCGAGTTTGTCCTTATCTTTGGGCGCTCTTAGTAACCACCAGCCCTCTTAGACCCTGCAAGGTTCCGCCACCAGCCCCCGGCCCCAGCACCATCCCCCGGCGTACCTCACCCCACAACGCAAAAAGCACCCACCTCGCGGTGAGTGCTCTTCATTCTCATCTATTAAGCTAATTTGATCGGGTTGATCTTCACTCCAGGACCCATTGTCGGAGCAATAACAACGCTCTTTAAATACTGTCCTTTCAGTGTGCTAGGTCTAGCCTTTACAATAGCTCCAATCAGCGTCTGGAAGTTGTCGCTTAACTGCTCCTCAGTAAAGGAAGCTTTACCGATCGGCACATGGATAATGTTTGATTTGTCAAGACGATACTCAATCTTACCAGCTTTGATATCATTGATAGCCTTTGTAACATCCATAGTTACAGTACCAGCCTTCGGGTTAGGCATTAAACCTTTCGGTCCAAGTACACGACCAAGACGTCCAACAACACCCATCATATCCGGAGTTGCTACAACAACGTCGAAGTCAAGCCATCCCTCGTTCTGGATCTTCGGAATAAGGTCCTCAGCGCCAACGAAATCAGCACCTGCTGCCTTAGCTTCCTCAGCTTTTGCATCCTTAGCGAATACAAGAACGCGAACAGTTTTACCTGTACCGTGTGGCAGAACTACTGCACCACGGATCTGCTGATCTGCATGACGTCCATCGCAGCCTGTGCGGATATGAACTTCGATAGTCTCGTCAAATTTGGCAACAGCAGCTTTTTTAACTAAGCTGATAGCTTCATTAGTATCGTATAATGTTGCGCGGTCAACTGCCTTAGCAGCCTCCACGTATTTCTTTCCTCGTTTCATTTCTATAACCTCCTGTGGTATTTGCGGGGAACGCCCTCCCACTTACTATTTAATATTAAAATTAATCAACTACTTCGATTCCCATACTTCTTGCAGTACCAGCGATCATGCTCATAGCTGCTTCAAGGGATGCTGCATTTAAGTCTTTCATCTTAAGTTCAGCGATTTCCTGAACCTGAGCTTTAGTAACCTTAGCAACTTTTGTCTTGTTCGGTACGCCGGAACCGGATTTGATCTTAGCAGCTTTCTTAAGAAGAACTGCAGCCGGCGGAGTTTTGGTTATGAAGCTGAAACTTCTATCTGCATAAACAGTGATTACTACAGGAATGATCATACCATCCTGATCTGCTGTTCTCGCATTGAACTCTTTTGTAAACTGAACGATATTTACACCGTGCTGTCCAAGAGCCGGACCTACAGGTGGTGCTGGAGTTGCTTTACCAGCGGGAATCTGTAATTTGATATATCCTGTTACTTTCTTTGCCATTTTCGGCACCTCCTATGTGGTATTGGCGGGGGTATGTCCCTCCCACGATATTGTGTTACCTTTGTCTGTTACATTTTCTGAACTTCTGCGAAACTGATTACAACCGGTGTTTCGCGTCCAAACATCTCTACATTGATCGTTACAAGCTGTTTCTGCGGATTGATGGCAGTCACAACACCTGTAGTCTCTTTCCAGGCTCCGCCTGTTACTACTACGGTATCGCCCTCAGCGAAATCAACGCGGACAGTCTCATCTTTGATGCCCAGCGGCTTCATTTCCTCTTCTGTGAGCGGTACAGGCTTGGATCCCGGACCAACAAACCCAGTCACTCCACGGGTATTCCGGACAACATACCAGGTATCGTCGTTCATGACCATGTTGATAAGAACATAGCTTGGGAACATTTTTCTCTGGACCTGCTTGGAAACACCATTACGCATCTCCACAACGTCTTCCAGAGGAACCCGTACTTCCAGAATCTGATCCTCAAGATGTCGGTTTTCAATTGTCTTCTCAATGTTGGCCTTTACCTTGTTCTCATAACCGGAATAGGTATGGACAACGTACCATTTTGCTTCTGACATACAATCACCTTTGTCCTTATTTGATTAAAAGATTAATGCATTCCAGAATGCCTGCATCCATCACACTGATGATCGCACCGAGAATTACGGTTATGACAATAACAACAACTGACTGTTTCATCAGTGTATCGCGGTCTGTCCAGACAATTTTGTTGAACTCTGCCTTCAGCCCCTGGAACCAGGATTTCTTCGGCTCCTTAGCCTTGGCGGTCTTGCCTGCAGATTTTTCTTTTTCTTGCATAGCCTAACCTCACAATCTAAAGTGACTATTTTGTTTCCTTGTGCATTGTGTGTCTCTGGCAGAACTTACAATATTTCTTGGTTTCCATTCTCTCAGGATGGTTCTTTTTCTCCTTGGTCATATTGTAGTTACGCTGCTTGCACTCTGTACATGCTAATGTAATCCTAACGCGCACAACTTCCACCTCCAGTGTTTTCATTTGCATGGTCTTAAATCAGCCTTTTCGGTGTATCCGCCACCGTTTTTCGGCATAAAAAAAAGACCTAACTTCCATGTCGCTTGTACAGTTTACCACACAGCGGACATATCCGTCAAGTCTTTTGTATATAATTCTTAAGGATTTTTTGACTAAAAATGAGCTCCAATCCATGCTGGATAGCAACAAAAGGCAGTAGTGTCACAGAAGCTCTGTAAAGCCCTTGGACGGCAAAGAAAAATCACTTTCCATGCACACTGAGAAAATATAATCCTCAAATTCCATTGTCCTGAAAAAGCCTGGTCTTTCTGGTGATTTTCCCAGAACAAAGCCTTGATCTTTTCTAATGATCTCGAAAGAATCAAGCGGAAGGCTCATTCCCCTGCCTGTCATTTTCATATAGCTCTCTTTTAACGTCCAAAGTGTAAAAAAAGCTTTGCCCGGGTCTGAAGCAGCTTCTATATATTTCCGCTCTGCTGAATAGAAATAATGCTCCGCAATTTCCAGAGGCGCATTGACATTCCGCTCAATGTCGCATCCCACTTCACCATCCGACACTACTCCTACCACATAGTCTCCAGCATGGGAGATATTAAAATGGAGATGGTCCGCCAAAGGCTTCCCGTTTTCGGAATATTTCAGGCTGCTTTCGGAAAGTCCGTTCCCATTCAGGATCTTCCGGATCATAATTCCTGCGCCCAGACTTCTTTTGCGGTCATCCGGCTGAAGATACCGGATGACCTTTTTTCTCCTCTCTGGTCCAACTTGTTCCAAAACGTTTTCATTCTGCAAGGGATCCTCAAGAGTATTGATATTGATTCTATATAATTTTATCATTTCTTACTATAAAAGAACCGGATAGTAACCGTGGATTCCCTATGTCTACTCCAGACAGATTACTGTTCACTCCAATCACAGCAATACGCTTCGCCATGTACGAATTCAACCTTTATTTTTTCTCAATATTGATCTTCTGGTCAAATCCGGTAAGGCTGAAAACATCGTACACTTCATCAGAAACATTTACAATCCTGAAGCCTTCCTTGCCTGCCATCTTCTTATAAGCGGCAATTACCAGACGAAGTCCGGCGGAAGAGATATATTCCAGGTTTGCAAAGTCAAATACCAGGCTTGTTGTGCCAGGATCAAGTGCTGACAGCTCCTTTTCCAGCTGCGGTGCAGTCTGGGTGTCAAGCCATCCTGTAATCTCCATAGTTACCTTGCTGCCCTCTGTCTTACTTACAATTTCCATTACAATTTCCTCCTTTAAGTTGCGTAAATCAATCAAAGAATGCAAGTCTGTCAAGTGCCTCAATAGCGCTTTCCAGATATCTGTCATCTGTAACCGGCCACTTATAATCCAGTCTGTAAAGAACCTGTGCTGTAAACCGGTTGCTGTAATCCAGGGTATAGATCTCATTTTCATTATGAGCCGTATACGCGATCAGTCCGGAAACAACATCCGAATCATCACTGTTCTTTGCAAATTCTTTTACTGCAGCCTCAAACTCTTCATCACTTACAATGTCAATGTCAAATCCATGGCTCCGCATTGCATAGATCAGATCCGCCATATAGATATGGTGGCTGTTGCAGGCGTGGAATACGGTAAATCTCCGGTCTGTCTGTACCAGTCTCAACACTGCAAGTGCAGTAGAATCAATTGGTGAAAATTCTGTAACTTCGTGCATAGCCCCAATTGGGAATTTACCAACTGCCTCATATCCTCTCAGACTTCGCAGGAATCCGTTTGTAATAAAGTTGATCTGGAATTCACCATCTGAATTTCGGCTCATCAGATTTCCTACACGGATAACCTTTCCGTCAAGCCCACTGGAAACAGCTTCCAGTACAGCTCTCTCTGCAAGAAATTTTGTGCGGATGTATTCATTTGTGATGTTCTGTCCAATATACAGATCGTTTTCATTAAAGACTCTGGACATTGGCGGAACACCATCGGAACCTTCTCCGGCAACAGAAACAGTAGAAATCTGGATCAGTCTGCGTCCGTTATTTTTACAGAATTCAATCAGATTTTCCACTCCGTGTACATTTATCTTCTCCAGTACATCACCAGCAGCAAAATGCTTTACGCAGGCTGCACAGTTAATAATGGTGTTAAATTTGTAATCTGCAAATTTCTCCACCTGTTCTTTCGAGGTAATATCGCCGTCCACACAGATAATACGCTCGCCAAACAGTTCCTGGCATGGATTATCGAAGTAATACATCAGCATATGCATCATTCGTTTCTCCATGGACTCATATTTACCCTTACGTACCAGACAGTAAACCTTACCGTCATAATTATCCAGGTAAGCCTTCAGAACATGAATTCCCAGGAAGCCGGTTGCACCTGTGATCATGATATCACCAATTTCTTCCTTTGTCACCTGGTTTACGTTTTCTTCCACATTTCCGCTAATCACGCTCTGGATCCGGTTATAATTGTAGCTGGAGAATTCGTTCTCACTCTGCGGATTTTCAAATGCCTCACTGTTATCCACGATTGCAGAAAGCTCACGGATGGTCGGATATTTGAAAATGTCCGCATATACAATGGAAATATTCTTGGAAAGGCACATAACAGCAACTTTTGATGCAGTAAGTGAGGAGCCTCCAAGTTCGAAGAAGTTATCCTCAATTCCTACTTTTTCAATGCCAAGTGCTTTTTCAAATATCTCGCAAAGTTTAATCTGGACAGCAGTAACAGGCTCCACATAGGCTGTGCTTGCTGTGGTGGTTACTTCTGGTACCGGAAGTGCCTTTTTGTCGATCTTTCCGCCAGGAGTCACCGGCATTTTCTCAAGATGGACAAAGAAGGACGGCATCATGTAATCCGGAATCAGCGGGTTCAGGAACAGCTTCAGCTCATCTTCCGGAATGGTTTCACCAGTATAATAAGCTGTGATATATTTGTTTCCACCTTTTTCAATTACAATAACAGCCGCATTCTTCACCAGATCATGCTTCAGAAGGGCACCCTCGATCTCACCAAGCTCGATACGATATCCTCTGATTTTTACCTGAGAATCGATTCTTCCGATATATTCAATATTTCCGTCACCTTTCATGCGGACCATATCACCGGTTCTGTAAAGACGTTTGTCCTCTTCGCATACGGAGAACGGATTTTCCACAAATACGGAAGCCGTCTTCTTAGGAAGATTGTGATATCCTCTTGCGATCTGACGTCCGGCATGGCAAAGCTCACCAGACGCGCCCACTGGAAGCCGTTTCATATTTTCGTCCACAATATAGCTGCGGATATTCCGCTGTGACTTACCGATCGGGATGTTGTCGTACTGTTTGTCAACCAGGAACTCTGTAGATGAAACGGTATTCTCTGTGGGACCGTATCCATTGATCATCTGGTAGGTTCTATCCCGGTAATATTTGAACTTCTCACCACCCAGGGTAACAAATTTCAGGCTCGGAGCGTCGTCAAGAAGCTCTGCAACCAGCTCGCCCATCTGGGTTGGGAAGGTAGCTGTGGTAATTTTTTCTTCTTTTATGAATTTTCCAACAGCAACTGCATCTTTTCGTATGCTCTCTGGCAAAATGTACAGTACCGCACCTGCAGTAAGCGGAGCAAACAGGTCGATCACGGATGCATCGAAGCAGAAGCTTGCAAACTCTGCCACAATATCATCGGGTGTCAGTTTTCTTGTCATAAGGATATACTCGATCAGGTTCAGCAGGTTCCGCTGTTCAAGCATAACGCCTTTTGGTTTTCCGGTGGAACCGGAGGTGTAGATCATGTAAGCCAGGTTCTCTGGTTTCGGAGCTGTAAGCTCTACAGAAAGTGCAAAGTCTTTGGATTCTGCTGCCACGTCATCCAGGCTGATCACATTCTGGTCATAGAAGCCTACCAGACTGCGGTAACGGTCTATTACAAGCAGGTTTTCTGCCTCGGAATCCTTCAGCATGTACTCGATTCTGCTCTGCGGATATTCCGGATCCAGTGGAACATACGCGCCGCCGGCTTTCATAACACCGATATAAGCTACGGCATATTCCTTTGTTCTTCCGCACAAAATACCTGCAACCTTTTCCCTGCCAAAGCCATTTTCCGTAAGCTTCTGAGCAACATAATCAGACATATGATCCAGTTCTTTATAGGTAAGCTCGCCCATTCCATCTCTTACCGCCGGTCTGTCCGGATATTTTGCAACAGCTTCCCTGAACAGGTCTACAAAAGTCTTTCCGGCATGGGAAGGATCATCTTCCATTTTGGTCTCTTCCTCAAACATCAGTCTGATGTCTGCAGGCTCGTATTCTCTCAGGATTCCATCTGCCGTTGTTTCCAGGTTATCTGCAAGGTATTTGATGGTTTCCTCGTTGTACATGTCGCCTCTGTACTCAATCTCAAAGACAAACTTATTTCTCTCAATTGAAATACTGATGGAAACAGGTGCCTTTGCCGCATTCAGCTGAACAGGTTCTTCCTGCGCATATTCCCCGCCGATATTATCAAAGGCGAAGTTGTCGCCCTGATAGATCACCATGGCATCTGCCTTGATGTTGAACTCATGGCTGATCTGGGAGAACGGATAAATATCGTTGTTCATGGAATTAATCAGCTGCTGCTGGACAGCATTCAGGCAATCCGCAGTGCTTCCTGAGAAATCACAGTAAACAGGAAGAGTCTTTACCAGCATACCCACGGTATCGGAAAGTCTGGAATCGTTTCTGCCGTGGTAAATAGTGGTAAATACCGCATCCTTCCTGAAATTGTATTTTCCAAGAGTAATACCAAAGGCAGAGATAAAGAATACATTCTCTGTAATTCCGTGCTTCTTACAGAATGCCTTCACATCCTGTACGGAGAACTCACTGGTCTCACGGTGATACATCTCTGCGGTTGGAGCTGCTCCGCTCTTGTCCGGATAGAAGTTGATGCTTCCGCCCGCATTTTCAAAAACGGATTTATAGTAGTTCTCTGCATTCTTATAAGCATCACTTGCCAGAGCATCCCTGTTATCAAGGGCCAGATCATAGGAAGTATACTCTTCCACTTCCAGCTTTTCTCCGCTGTAAGCCCTGTTAATGTCGTTCAGGATAATGCCAAGGGAGGTACCGTCTGCAACAATATGATGAATGTCAAGGAACAGATAATTTCCATCACAGGTTCTGTGAATTTCAAAGCGGAAAAGCTGTTCATTAAACAGCATGTACGGACGAACCAGAGTTTCCCGGTTCATTCCATTTATAATCTGCGTCTTATAGGTTAAAGCATCATCACGTTTCTGAAGGACTTCTCCCTCGTCGCTCATAAAGAGACGGGTTTTCAGGTAAGGATGAGCTGCAACGGTGCTGTCAATTGCTTCTGCCAGCTTATCCAGGTCAACCTTTTTATCAAGCTTCAGAAGATATGGGATGTTGTAAATGGTGGATCCCATATTGGCTGTACACTCGATGAAAATTCCCTCCTGGGTATTGGTGAGAGGATAATTTTCCTGGATTTCCCTCTTGGTTTCTTTTCCGGCAGTCTTCACAAAGCCCTCTAACATCTGAATGGTTGGGTGATCCTTGATGTCAGATGTTTTTATCACAATGTCAAAAGCTTTGGAAATAAGAATATTCAGCTTAATAGCAGTGATAGAGGTCAGTCCTGCCTCGTAAATATCTGTGGTAATGCCGAATTCGGTATAGCCAAGAACCTCAGCAATACAGTCAAACAGCTTCTGCTGGGTCTCATTCTTCGGTTTCACGATTTCTTCCACTTTTCGCTCTGGCAGTGGAAGGGCTTTTTTGTTTACCTTCTGGTTCTGATTCAGCGGAATCTTGTCGATCTGCATGGTAACTGCCGGAACCATATATGGAGGCTTGGTTTCTTTGATGAAATCATTCAGCTTATTTATGTCAACCTGACTGTCAGATACTACATAAGCTGCAATGTATTTTCCACCGCCATTAGGATCATCAAAAGCTACTACGGTCGCATCCTTTATGCCTTCGTATCTTCTTATGACCTCCTCAACCTCGGAAAGCTCAATTCGAAAGCCTCTGACCTTAACCTGGGAGTCTTTTCTTCCAATGATCTGGATATTTCCATCTGGAAGATATCTGGCAACATCACCGGAATGATACAGGACTTCATAGCCTTCTGCATCGTCATAAATATTCTTCGTATAAACTTCCGAAGTTTTCTCCGGTTTATTCAGATAACCTCTGGAAACCTGCCATCCGGAAATCATCAGTTCACCGCAGGCACCGTATGGAAGCAGATGACCAAACTTATCGGCTATATAAAGCTTGAAGTTATCAAGTGCCTTTCCAATTGGAATGTTGGAATAGTACTTATCTACTTCAAATATGGTTGTAAAAATTGTACACTCTGTAGGGCCATAAGCATTAAAGAATCTATAATCCTTCGGCGGCTCCATAGGAACAAGCTTCTCTCCGCCTATGGAAAGATATTGCAGGCTCTCGCAGCTCATTTCCATTGCAAACTGTCTTCCCACCTGTGTAGTCATAAAGGAATGGGTAACGCCATTCTCTTCAAAATAACGCTGAAGTGCAATGAAATCAAGACGGATTTCTTCCGGAATAATGTGAAGCTCTGCACCGTTTGCAATTGCTCCGTAAATATCCATCATGGAAGCATCAAAACCAAAGGACGCATAAGCTGCTATTTTGGAGCTGTGATCTATATGGTAATACTTTTTGTACCAGTGGCAGAATGCAGTGATATTTCCATATTCCAGCATACAGCCTTTGGGCACGCCGGTGGAGCCGGAGGTGTACAGTAAAATAAACAGATCATGAAGCTCTGGCTTCTTAAGTTCCACATCACGATCTTCCAGCTGTGGGATCTCATCTGTGAATAAAACAGGTCCCTGATAGCCGTCTACCAGTGGCAGAAGCTCTCTGTCTGCGATCAAAAGCTTCGCAGCAGAATCCTCCAGCATGTACATAAGACGGTCCTTCGGGTATGTAGGATCAAGAGGCTGGTATGCTGCACCGGCTTTGATCACGCCCATTGGTGCGATGGCCATGTATTCGCAGCGAGGGATCAGAATGGAAACTACATCCTCCCTGCCGATTCCCTGGGATGCGATATATTTTCCAAGTCTGTCGCTGAGCTCGTCCAGTTCTTTGTATGTATATTTCCGGTCTTTAAATACCACTGCTGTGTGGTCCGGAATGGTCTCTGCCAGTTCAGCGAACATGTCAGAAATGGTTTTGCTTCTGTCAAATTCGTTTTCTGTATGATTGAATTCTGCGATCTTGTTTACCCCACTCTGAGAGATCACAGAGATTTCAGAAACATATTTTGTTTTCAGCATGGAGCTCATGGCAGCTTCATAGGAATCCAGGATTCCGTCAATAAAGGCCTGGCTGTACATGTCGCTGCGGTATTCTGCAGTGAGCACATAAGTGTGGTTGTACTCTCTTACCTGGATCAGCAGAGGCATTTTTGCCATATCCAGGGAAAGGTCGTGACCTCTGGCAATGGTGTCTCCAATTGGATAATCGTCGCTTAACTCTGCCTGGTATGCAAAGGTAAGATCCGAATTCAGCCCGTATTTTGCACAAATATCGGAAAATGGGAAAATATCGTTTGCCATGGAGGACAGCATCTGCTCGGAAAGCTCTGCCATATACGCCTGCACAGTAGTCTTCGGGTCGAATTTGCAATAAACAGGAAGAGTTTTTACCAGCATGCAGACCGTGTTTTCAAGCCTGGAATCGTTTCGTCCATTATAAATAGTGGAAAACAGACTATCCTCTGCATTGGAGTATTTTGCCATAAGGATGCCGAACAGACCTGTAAATAAAATATTCGGGGTAACACCCAGCTTCTCGCAATAGGAAAGAATGGCCTCTTCTTTCAGGCCCATGGTCTTCTCCAGATAACCTTTTTCAGGAGCTTCTCCATTCAGGTCCGGCATAGGAAGAGATTCAGTCTCAATTCCTTCAAAAATACTGTCATAATATTTCTCGGCTTTTTTGTATTTGCCCTCTTTCATCTGCTGTTCTTCGTCAAGGACCGCATCAAATCCGGTATAGGACTCTTTTTCCAGTTTTTCACCCATATATGCCTTATTGATATCTTCGAAAATGATATCATAGGAGTTGCCGTCAGCAATAATATGGTGGAAATCAGTAAAGAGGTATTTCTTATCTTCTGTCACATAAATTGCCACACGAAGGAGACGTCCTTTTTCCAGCTTAAACGGACGTACAAGGCTTTCCTTCTGGCTGGCAAATTTCTCATTTGTGGTCTCGATTACTTCCGGCACAAATGTCTCATTTCCAGGGCGCTGTACCATCTCCCCATTATCGTCAAGATATACCTGTGTAAGCAGGTAGGAATGGGCGCTTACCATTCTGGCAATTGCATCGGATAATTTCCGGGTATCCACTGCAGGATCCAGTTCAAAAAGGAAGGGGATATTGTATACGGTACTCTCAGGATTTTTGCTGCATTCTGCAAAAATACCCTTCTGGGAACCGGTAAGAGGATAAACCTCTCTCTTTTCGTAGGTTCTGAGCTTCGGCGCCAGCATGATATATTTTTCCAGCTTCTCCACGGTATTGTTCTCGTGGATATCGCTTGTTTTTACGGTAACACCAAATTCCTCTGAGATCAGAACACAGAGCTTCATTGCACTGATGGAGGAAAGGCCGGCCTTATAAAAGCTGGTGTCGATTCCGAAGAAGTCGTTTTCTACTACTTTTGCCACAATGTCAAAGATCTTCTTCTGCATTGGAGTTTCCGGCTCTTTCAGATTTCTGGGCTGCGCCACAGGCTTGGGCAATGCTTTTTTGTCAATTTTTCCATTCTGTGTTAAAGGCATTTTTTCCAGCTGGATGAAAACATCCGGAACCATGTAATGAGCCAGGGATTCTGACGCATAAGCGGTAAGCGCTTCAACATCGATCTCACGGTCTGCCATAAAGTAGCAGCAAAGATATTTATTATCCACCGGTACTGTAATACTGGTGATAATTCCTTCGAAGCTGTTAACAACCTCCTCGATCTCACCAAGCTCGATTCTGAGACCACGAAGTTTGATCTGATTGTCAATTCTTCCGAAAAATTCGATCTCGCCATCTGGAGTAATCTTTGCAAGATCGCCTGTTTTATAGGCTCTTTCTCCGTTGAGAGTGATGAAAACCTCCGCTGTTTTCTCCGGCAGATTGATATAGCCCCGACCTACACCAAGACCTGCAATTACAAGCTCTCCTGTCTCTCCGTCCGGAAGGATCCTGTTCTCTTTATCAACCACGTACACCTGAACATTGCCGTTTGGCTCTCCGATGGTAATATTTTTGCTGTCGGTGATCACCTTCATGGTACAGCTGATGGTGGTCTCGGTTGGTCCATAGCCGTTCATAATATAAGCATCTGGGTTTACTGCATGAATCTTGTCAAAAAGTGCAGGCGGGAATGCTTCTGCTCCTACGTCAAATACCCTGATCTGGGCTGCTGCTTCCTGAAGCTGAGGCAGATCGATCATATTGGAAAGATAGGTAGGAGTTGTGGTCATAATATCCACTTTATTTTTTACAATTAAATCTCCGAGCATAATGGGATTCAGGATCTCTTCATCGCTTGCGATCACTGCGGTCATTCCATTCGTGAGAGGAAGAAATTCCTCCAATACCGAAACATCAAAAGTCATGGCTGCCATGGAAAGGGAAACGCTTCCCCTGCTTACATAGCCATAGGTTTCTGCATTCTTTGGATTGGGATTTACAAAATTGACAAGGTTGATATGCTCGATCATAACACCTTTTGGTTTTCCAGTGGAACCGGAGGTGTAAATACAGTAGCAAAGATCATGTTCCTTAATCCTGGTATCCGGGTTCCCGGCATTTGGATTTTCCAACAGTTCTTCAAGCAGAAGCACCGTACAGGAAAGCCTAGAAAACAGCTCCTGGCGCTCCTTCGCGATCTCCCTTGTAGTGATAATAAAAGGAACTCCTGCATCTTCAAAAATGAACTGTACACGGTCATCGGGATAATCCGGAGCTGCAACAGCAAATGCGCCACCAGCCTTCAAAATACCCTGACGGACTGCGTAAAAGTCACAACAGCGCTCCAGTACCACACCTACGATTTTTTCACAGCCAACGCCTTTTTCAATAAGAGAATTCGCAATTCTGTTTGCTCTTTCATTCAGCTGTGCGTAGGTAAAGCTTTCCTTGCTGGAAGCTACAGCACATTTGTCAGGATGAAGCCGCACCTGCTCTTCAAACAGCTTTGTCACAGGCTGAAATTCAAAAACAAAATTGCTCTTTTCGTTAATGTCAGACATTTCCTGTACCTCCTAAAATGATATTATAGTATTATTCATATCAATTGCGCGGATATAATCCATTGATTTTGAAATCTTTTTCACCAGCTCAATTCCATGGATATCAAACTCCTCATGGTCATAGCTGTATTCCAACGGATTAAAATTCACTCCGTTGTCTCTTATCCTTAACTGGCAAATGTCATCCTCCAGGCAAAGATTGATGTCGATCCAGTTGGAAGTTTTTCCACCAAATTTAATGATATTCACAGTCATTTCTTCTGCACACACGGCAGCAAGATTGGCTCTGTTTCCGGATACACCGTTTTCCTTGCAGAACTCCAGGATTTTTCTGTTAACCGCGCCAGCTTCTTCCATGGTGCTCTTAATGGAAAAATCAAAATTGATTCCGGGATTTTGGTCCGGAACAATATAAAAAGTAGAATTTTTGTGTTTGATCTTTCGGAAAATCCAGGCTGCGATCAAGGTTATGATCTCTGTGGCAACAAATGCAGCACCAATTCCATTTGTACCGATTCCATCAATCTGTTTCCAGATAGAAATTCCTATAAATGTTGCAGGAAGAACTGCCACTGCGTTTTCAAGGAAGGTAACAAAGCTTGCAATTGCAGTCTCTTCAATAGATTCATAATAGCTTACGGTAAATTTATTCCAGAGATAAGGCACTACACATAAAGCAAAAATACGCAGTGCATGAACCATCTCCCGTCCCAGCTCTCCGCCGCCTCCGAACATAATGGTGATCTGTTCTGTAAACAGCATGATCAGAACGAATATGACTGCCAGCACGATGTAGCTGTATTTCAGCATTTTTTTGCACAGGACACGGATTCCCACATAGTCTTTTTCTCCAAAAAGAATTCCTGCAACATTAGGAATTACGCCAATGATTCCGCCTGTAAGCATTTCCACGATCAGCAAAACATTGTCGCAGACCGTAAATACTGCCATTCCGTCTTCCCCGATCTGATTCATAATGATGGTGTTCAGACCAAGGGCTTTTACAAAATTGGTTGCCATGAAAACAAGCATGGGCACACCTGTAATCACTGCCTCCTTCACGATTCCGAAATCCTTTGCATTCAGCCGCACGAAACTGATATTCCTCTTATCTGAGCGAATATAGAAAAGGAAAACCACCATGGCAAAAAGAAAGCCAAGTACCGTTGATAAGGATGCACCTGTAACTCCAAGTGGTGTAAATCTAAGAAATATGTAATCCAGCACAAGATTTATCACATTGGCTGCGATCAGATAAACAGAAGCAAGCTCCGGATGGTTTTCCACCCCAAGGTAGTTTACCATCATCAGACCGATTCCGATTACCGGTGCACCTAACATGCTAATGCGGATATAGTCTCTTGTATAAGTTGTCAAAACTCCGTCTCCGGATACCAGAAATCTGGCAATAGGTCCTGCAGCAGGAAATGCAATAAGAGAAAACAGCAGTCCCACCACGAGTGTGACAATAAAAGTGGCCGAAAACAATCTCGAAGCCCCTTCTTTGTCACGTTTACCAAGCATATTTCCTGCGGCTATGGAACCTCCCACACCCAGACAGTAACCGGTAAGCTGAACTATCGTTTCAACCGGAAGACTCATTGTGACTGCGGACATTGCTTCTACACCAATTAAATTACTTACAAAGATAGTGTCCACAATGTTTCCAAGCTGAAGTGCCAGCGACATCATAATACCTGGAACGATATACTTGTTTAATTTCGCATTCAGCAACCTGTTATTTCTGTTTTCCACCATTCCATCCCCTTTCGAAATTTTGGAGTATTTCTAAACAAAATCAGAATACTCCATATTTATATATAATTTAGCAAAAAATGAAATATTTTTCAATAAAGCAACGAAAACAACGTCAAATTAAACAAAAATAGCTTAAAAAAATACCGGTTTCCCGAAGATATCCCTTTAATGGAATTCTTTGGAAACCGGTAGTATCCTTCCTGATATGTAATTATTCAGCAGACTCCAGAACATGTTTAAAAAGGCTTTCTACAAAATGTACGTCACAATTTGCGGAGCCTGCAGATTGCAGGAAATAAATTTTCAGGCAAGCTCCAAAGCCCTGTGGCAGGCTGCTTTATGCCCCTTTTCCACCTCCTGAAGCACAGGAGCTTCCTGCCTGCAGCGGTCTGTTGCATAGGGACAGCGGGTATGGAATTTGCATCCTGACGGTGGATTGTAGGCACTTGGCACGTCACCCTCCAGAATGATACGCTGACGTTTCTTCTTCACATCTGGAAGCGGGATTGCAGAAAGAAGAGCTTTTGTATAGGGGTGCATCGGATTGGAATAAAGCTGGGCTTTTTCTGCAACCTCAACCACACTTCCAAGATACATAACTGCAATCCTGTCACTGATATGGCGGACTACACTCAGGTCATGGGAGATAAACAGGTAGGTCAGATTTTTCTTCTGCTGCATATTTCTCATAAGATTCAGCACCTGCGCACGGACAGATACGTCCAGTGCGGAAACTGCCTCATCACAGACAACAAATTCCGGATTCAGGATCAGTGCCCTTGCAATTCCGATTCGCTGCCTCTGACCGCCTGAAAACTCGTGAGGAAAACGATTCAGATACTGTTTATCCAGTCCAACCTCCTGAAGGATCTCTTCCACCATTTCCCTGCGTTCTTCCTTAGTCCCCACTTTATACACCTCAAGAGGGGCACTGATCAGATCATAAACGGTCATTCTGGGATTCAGGGAGCTATATGGATCCTGGAAAATAATCTGCAGCTTCCGGCGCATTTCCCATATTTTTTTCTTATTATAGGTAAGGATATCTTCCCCATTGTACATAACCTGGCCCTCTGTTGCCGGGATCAGGCGGAGAATAGTTCTTCCCAGAGTGGATTTTCCGCAGCCGGACTCTCCGACCAGGCCCAGTGTCTCACCCTTTCTCACAGAAAGACTTACATGGTCTACTGCTTTTACTACAGATGGATTACGGTTCAGAAGCCCTTTTTTTGCCGTAAAATATTTGGATAAATCCTTTGTTTCCAATAAGATTCCTGTGTTCTCACTCATTCTTTCTCACCCTCGTATCTGAAGCAGCTTACCAGAGAATTTCCAGCATGGTAAACGCCTGGTTTTTCTTTCATGCAGCGGTCTTTTCCGTAAGGACATCGGGGAGCAAATCTGCAGCCTGCAGGCATGGCGTCCGGTGCCGGAACGGTGCCCTCAATGGTATTCAGCAGCTCTACATCCTCATCAAGGCGGGGAATAGAGTTCAAAAGTCCCTGTGTGTAAGGATGCTTCGGTCTTTCAAAAATGTCCTCAATGCTGCCGTATTCTACTGCTTTTCCTGCATAAAGAACAAGCACATCGTCTGCGGTCTCTGCTACTACCCCCATATCATGGGTAATCAGCATAATAGCCGTTCCCATTTTTTCCCTGAGCTCACACATCAGCTCCAGGATCTGTGCCTGAATGGTTACGTCCAGGGCGGTGGTAGGCTCATCTGCGATAAGAAGTCTTGGCTCGCAGGATACTGCCATGGCAATCATCACTCGCTGGCGCATACCGCCTGAAAGCTGGTGCGGATATTCCTTCATCCGCTTCTCCGGCGCTGCGATTCCAACTCTTTTCAGAACGTCCACAGCTCTTGTCCAGGCTTCCTTTTTGCCGCAGTTCTGGTGGAGCATGATTGGTTCCATCAGCTGGGTTCCAATAGTCAGAGTCGGATTCAGGGCAGTCATTGGATCCTGAAAGATCATGGCAATATCATTTCCGCGGATCCTGCACATCTCTTTCTCCGGAAGCCCTATCAGTTCTTTTCCATCCAGTTTGATGCTGCCGCCAGAAATCCGGGCGTTGCTTCCAAGAAGCTGAAGGATAGACATGGATGTGACACTTTTTCCGCATCCGGACTCGCCTACAATTCCGAGGATCCTGCCTTTTTCTACAGAAAAGCTTACACCGTCAACGGCTGTGTTAATGCCTTTTTTTGTCTGAAACTGTACCTGTAAATTCTCTACTGAAAGTAAAGATGCCATAGCTGTACTCCTTTTTCTCTTAATTAACTCACTGTGATTCTTTCACAGCTCCTGAAATCCGCCAGACATGAGAGTCTTTTCTCTCATATTTGGCGGGTTCCAGGATCAAAAGCTTTATCCGCTTTTGTCCTGTTTCCCATTTTTATTACTCTTTATCCCACTCCCAGGAAGACCAGTTCAGACAATTAAAGTCTGCAACGTTCAGGTTCTTCATGCTCTTGTTGTAAGCGGTAAGAAGGTTCTTTGTATATAAGTAGCCCATAGCTGCTTTTTCTACAACCTTTTCCTGATACTCATCGAAGTATGGTTTTCTTGCTTCAAAAGTAAGCTCTGCGTTTCCTTTGTCGATCAGGTCAGAAAGCTCTGTATCCTGAAGCTGGCAGAAGTTGCAGGAGCTTTCCGGATAGATCATTTCACGGCTCTCACTTGGGTCAAGAGTTCCGCCGGAACCAATGATTCCAAGATCATGCTCGCCGTCAAGCATACGGCTCATCAGAGTTGCAAAGTCCATCTGCTCAATTTCTACATTTACACCGACATTTGCAAAATCCTGTACGATCAGGGCTGCACATCTCTCGGTAATGCTGCTTCCAGAGGAGATGAAAAATTTCAGTGTCTGTCCAGCCGGGAAGCCTGCTTCTGCAAGCATCTCTTTTGCTTTTTCAGGATCGTACTGAACCTGAACTTTGTCATTGTAGTATGGGCTTACCGGTGCGATCGGGGTCATGATCGGAGTTCCCTCTCCCATAAGAAGACCATTTACCAGTACGTCACGGTTGATTGCCATATTCAGTGCCTGGCGAACTTCCTGAGTAAGATATTCCTTCTGAGTATTAAAGATCAGAGTGGTATAGGAAGTGGTAGGAACAGACTCTGTTACCAGGTTATCCTGGGACTTGGCTGTTTCCCAGTCATCAGTCAGTACGGAACCGAATCCGATCAAATCAAGCTCGCCGTTCATAAGACCGGAAAGAACGTTTGCGGACGGTACTACACGGATGATCAGACGGTCAATATTTGGAGTTCCAAGATAGTAGTTTTCATTCTTTGTGAACTCCATACGCTCACCATTGATCTCACTGTCATAGATGAATGGGCCGGAACCTACCGGATTTGCCCAAAGGTCAGGAGCATTGATCTCTTCTGCTGTTTTTCCTTCAAATATATGTTTCGGGATGATGAAAACAGTGTCGATATCCTGCAGGAATGTATCAGGATACATAGCCTCTTTTAATTTGAAGGTTACTTCATAATCGCTGTCTGCAGTTACTTCGATAGAATCCTCGGAAAGCTCTGCTCCGGAATCATCCACACCGGCAATGTACTCCAGGTGATAACGGCTTTTTGCCTCTACAGACGGATCAGAATACATCTGGTAGCTGAATACAACGTCCTCTGCTGTAACCGGCTCACCATCAGACCATACTGCGTCTTCATGAAGCTTAAAGGTAACTGCGTCACTGGCATCGTTTACAGTCCAGGACTCAGCAAGGCGTCCCTCAATGGAACCGTCTGCGTTTGTCTGTGTCAGGCGGTCATAAATCTGGTCACAGATAAAACGGGTGTAGTTGCTTGTGGTGTTCAGCGGCATCATGGTATCCCATGCCTGGTCCATAGCAGCTGTTACTACTTTTTCCTCTGCCTCAGCAGCAGCCGGAACAGCATAACCTGCTACCATGCTTCCTGCAAGCAGGAGCGCTGCAGCCTTTTTCATGTTGAATTTCATAGGTCTCCTCCTTTTTTCTTTTGTCAGGGATGTTTTTTCTCTGACAGGTTTTGTGAAGCAAATCAGTCCGGGAAACTCCCGGAACCAATCTTATGTCAACGGACTGTCCGGTCTTGCATCAAGACCTTCATGATCCTGAGACATTACAGTTTGATTTTCGGATCCAGCGCATCGCGGATGCCGTCGCCCAGAAAATTAATACTTAACACCGTGATCAGAAGTGCAAGTCCCGGCGGAAGCCAGATCCACAGCTTCTGGGAAAGCACAGTAATGGACTGCGCATCGTAGAGCATATTTCCCCAGCTTGCTCCCGGCGGCTGTACACCCATGCCAAGGAAGCTTAACGATGATTCAGAAAGGATGGCACTCGCCATCTGGAATGTGATTGCGATCAGGATCGGGGCAAAAGAGTTTGGAAGAACATACTTTGTCACGATCTTGAAATTGGAGGTACCAATTGCCCTTGCAGATTCTACATATTCTTTCTCGGATACGGAAAGTACATTTGCATAGATCAGTCTGGCAAACTGTGTCCAGCCGAGCACACCAATGACACAGGTTACAGACCAGACAGACGGTCCAAGAACTGCAACCAGTACCAGGATCAGCACAATTGATGGAAAAGACATAAAAATATCTGCAATTCGCATAATAACTGCTTCCGCCTTTCCTCTGGCATAACCAGCAACCAGGCCAAGAGGAACTCCGATTGCGCAGCTGATCAGTGTGGAAACAAAACCAACCAGCAGAGAGGTTCTTCCGCCATACATCAGACGGGCAAAAACATCACGCCCGATAGCATCAGTTCCAAGGATGTGCGCTCCTCCCGGAGCTGCAGAAAAGGCAGTGTAATCTGAAGTATAAGGATCCAGTTTCAGGATCATGGGAAGAAAAACCACCATCAGGATTTCCACGATCAGGACCACCAGACCTGCCATAGCCATTTTGTGTTCTTTCAGTTTATCAAGTACCTCGGAAAGATAGCTTACATTTTCGTTTTTCTGTTTTTTCATTTCTGTCTTCTATCCTCCCTTATTTATAGCTGATTCTCGGATCCAGAATTCCGTATGCAACATCAGTGAGAATATTCGCAATAAGAACCGCTACCGCGATCATAACCGTGATTCCCATAATAACCGGGTAGTCTCGTCCGTTGATCGCTGTTACCATAAGAGAACCAATTCCCGGCCATCCGAAAACCTGCTCGGTTACAACTGCGCCGCCTACAATAGAAGGAATGGACATTCCCACAACTGTAACGACCGGTGTAAGGGCATTTTTCAAGGCGTGCTTCATGATCACTTTCCATTTGGTAAGACCTTTGGACTTGGCGGTACGAATGTAGTCGTCCTGCATAACTTCCAGCATACTGCTTCGCATGTGCCTTACCCATCCTCCGATCTGCTGAAAGGAAAGGACCAGACAAGGCAGGATCATGTGCTTCATCAGATCTCCGAATGTATGAGCTCCGCTTGAGCTGTACATTCCTCCTGATGGCAGAATGTTAAACACAATGGCGAACAGATAAATAAATACCAGTCCTACAAAGAAGTTCGGAGTCGCCATCATCAGCATAGACAGACCGCCGGAAAAGTAATCTCTTCCTGAATTCGGCCTGGAGGCAGCAAAGATTCCAAGAGGAATGGATACGATCAATGACAGTACAATGGAGCTTGCCGCCAGAATCGCAGTAGCCGGAAGACGCTCCAGTATCATCGCTGCCACCGGTCTCTGGGTGCTGTAGGAAAATCCCAGATTTCCCGTAAGCAATTGTTTCAGCCAGGTAAAATACTGAATGATCACCGGCTGATCCAGTCCAAGTGCCACTCTCTTACGTTCCAGCTCTGCCGGAGTAATTCCCGGATCTGCCAGAAGTGCATCCAGCGGTGAACCAGGCGCCATATTCAGAATAAAATAGGCCAATATGGTAATTCCGAAAAAAGTGGGAATGGCAATCAGTATTCTTTTTAATATGTATTTCCACTTCATAGTGTTTTCCCTTCATCTCCTTTTCCTAGAACCTGTTTGAAAAAGTATTTCCGCAAGCTCCCGCAAATTGTGGTGCACATCTTGCAGAAAGCCTTTTTCAACCACGCTCTACCATAATCCGGATAATCTCTTTATCCGTTTCGCACATACCTTCCTTCGCCAGCTGTCCCACGTTCCGGATGGTATTTTCCACACCGTGGGTAACGATTCCATCACCGCCGTAGAACTGCTGTCCCTGTATGTACATTTCATAGCCCATGATTCCGGCATCAACTGCTGCTGAAATCTTGGCTGCGCAGGAGGCTTTCGCTCCGTCACAGATGATTCCGGAAACAATTGCCAGGGAATTCACGATTGTATGTGCAATTACTTCATAATCGCCGCCGTAGAGATAAGCAATTCCCGCACCGCTTCCACAGCCTGCACTTACTGCACCGCAATAGGCAGAAAGAGTTCCGATTCCAGTCTTCAGATGAATGGTTACAAGATTGGAAAGCACCAGGGCGCGAAGCATTTTGTCATGGGAAACCTGCAGCTCTCTGGCAAATTCAATGACCGGAATGCTGGCAGTCATGCCCTGGTTGCCGCTTCCGGAGTTGATCACCACAGGAAGCTCGCAGCCATTCATTCGGGCATCGGAACCGGCTGCTGCCTTGGCTCTGGCACGGATCTTAATATTGTCGCCGTAGGTGTGAAGAAGGACTTTTCCGATGTTCGCTCCATAGTTTCCACGAAGTCCCTCCTCAGAAATGGCTGTATTGTAACGGATCTGACGCTCCAGAACCTCCTTTACATCTTCTGTGTCAACAGTATTGGCAAAGTCGATAATGTCTTCTATGTTTAATATGGAATGATCGGTCTTTTTCTCTTCCTTACCTGAACAGACATCTTTCCGGAAAACAGGCTGGCCGTTTTTCTCAATAAGGATGATGTTGGTGTGCGTATCTACAATGCGGACACGGGCCGTTTCAGTACCTTTGGTTACGGTCAGATCGATTTCAAATACATGCCCGGTGGATGCCGGAGTGATCCTGGGTTTCACCTGATCCATGTAGGACTTGATTTCTTCCTTCTGACCGGATGTTACTCTTGCAATTACTTCAAGGAGCGCTTCCGCATCGCCTGCGATCACACCCGCGCACAGAGCAGCTGCAATTCCCCTCATGCCGCCAGTATTGGGAACGATGACGCTTTTTACATTTTTGATAATATTTCCACTTACTTTAATATCCAGCTGTTCCGGCAGATTACCTAAAGTTTTTCTCGCCACTGCGCCTGCATAGGCAATGGCAATGGGTTCGGTACATCCCATTGCAGGAACCAGTTCTTCCTCTAGGATTTTTACGTAAGCCTGGTATTTTTCATCACTTTTGTGCAATGTTTTCTCCTCGCTTTCGCCCAGCAATATGAATACTTTAGCACACTATCCTCTTAAAATCAATTAATTCCGGAAATTTGGCATTTAGGAAAATCCTGGATTATATTTGTGAATTTTGTTTTTGTTAATCACTTCACGAATATAATCCGGGTGCAGATTTTTTTATTTAAAATCAGATCACTGGATTCTTTTTAGAAATAGTCATATCCGCCATGAATGTCTACAACGCTTCCATTCATATAGCCATTTTTCAGGACTTCGTATGCCATGTCTGCCACTTCGGAGATCTCGCCAAAGCGGTGAAGCGCAATCTTACGGTTAATGCGTTCATAGCTTTCCGGAGTGCGGTTTTTGTGCCAGCTGGTTTCAATGAATCCCGGGGCAATGGCATTGACCCGGATCTGCTTTGGTTCCAGTTCTTTTACCAGAGATTTGGTAAGGAAATGAATGGCGGATTTGGTGACACCATACACCAGGGATGAGGAATAAGCCTGCTGTCCTGCGTAGGAGCCGGTAAAAAGAATGCTGCCACCTTCGCTCATAATGGGGCGAAGTTCTTTCACCAGAAATACCGGAACAGACAGGTTAGTATTCACAATTTTGGTCCATTCGTCAAAAGTGTAATCTTCATATTTCGCATAGGTGCTGATTCCTACATTGTTTACCAGCCAGTCTACATGGCTCGCTTCTTCTTTGACCCGGGATACAAATTTCATCATTTCATCATAGGATGACATATCAGCCTGGAGCAACCGGATTTTTTTCTGTTTTTCCTCTGTTTGTGCATGAAGAAATTCCTCCGCCTGCTCCGTGTTATGTCCATAGCTTACATATAAAATATCGTCTGACGCAGAATTTTCCAGAATTTTCTCCGCAATCCCTCTTCCAATTCCAGATGTACCGCCGGTGATTATGGTTACTTTGCTCATGGGGTGTCCTCTTTTCTGTATATTTTATTACTATTTAGTGTGTTGAAAGTTGTTCAAGGCGGACGCATTCGGACAATGGTGATTGCTCACTCGCCGGCGCAACGCTC
>ENA-ORUU01000694-ORUU01000694.1-human-gut-metagenome-genome-assembly--contig:-NODE-694-length-23876-cov-12.5915_pt1 | contig 23876 bp, 23 predicted proteins | sample MGYA00242085_ERZ509221 | MGnify/ENA primary metagenome ERZ509221 (study PRJEB26280, sample SAMEA2338809) | human gut metagenome | biome: human gut; feature: human-associated habitat; material: faeces... | reverse complement strand
CGGCGTTGCGCAGGGCGTCGCGGTGGGGGCCGCAGGCCTTCCACTCAATGTCCAGCGCGTCCACGCCGCCCTGGGCCAGCAGTGCGCGGCAGTGGGCGGCGTAGGTGTCGGGTATCAGGGCCAGCTCCCCGCCCTCGGCTTTCGTGCGGATCGTCACGATCAGCGGCTTGTCCGTCAGGCTGCGCACCAGCGCCAGCGCGGCGGAAAAATCGACCTCGGGCAGGGGGTCCAGGCGCAGCTCCACCACCTCGGCAGCGGGGTCTGCGTCGGCGGCCGCGGCCAGCGGGCGCAGGGCACCCAGGCTGCGGGCAAACAGCGGCACAATGATACGCGGTGCGGCGGCGTCGAAAGTCAGACCGCGAAGGGTCAGCATAAAAATCATCCTCTCGGGGCAGTTTTTTCTATTTTAGCACAATTTGGCCGAAGTGTAAAACAACCGCGCTATTTTGCTTGCACAACCCCTGTCAATCGGGTAAAATGCTGAATATGAGGTGAGTTTTATGAGCAAAATCACGATTCCGGGGAACTCCATCCTGCTGTTGGAGGGTGGTTCGCTGCGCGGTTTGTACACCGCGGGCGTGCTGGATACCTTCATGGAGAACGACCTGTATTTCCCGGCGGTGGCGGGTGTGTCCGCCGGTTCGCTGAACGCAATGAACTATGTCTCCCGCCAGCCGGGGCGGTCGGCCAGTATCAACCTGCGCTACCGCCACGACCCGCGCTACTTTGGCCCCAAGGCGGCGCTGCGCGGCGGCAGCGTGTTTGGCCTGCAATTTATGCTGCACGACGTCAAAAAAGAAGTGCCGTTCGACGAGGAGATGTTCCGGAACGGTGGTATGCGGATGATTGCGGTGGCCACGAATGTAGCGACCGGCAAGCCCGCTTATTTTGAAAAAGGCAAGACCGATTTTGACTTCAATGAGGCCGTGCGCGCGTCGGCCAGCCTGCCGCTGGCGTCCACGCCGGTCATGCTGGACGGCCAGCCCTACCTGGACGGCGGCTGCTCCTGTCCCATCGCGCTGAACTGGGCGCTGAACCAGGGCTTTGAGAAAATCGTCGTCATCACCACGCGGCAGAAGGGGTTCCGTAAGACGATGCCCAGCCAGCGGATGGTGGAGCTGTACGACGATTTTTACGGCGATAAACCGCTGTTCTTGGCCGATATGCTGACCCAGGAGATGCGCTATAATACCCTGATGGATCAGCTGGACGAGCTGGAAGAGAGCGGCCGCGTACACTGCATCCGTCCCAATGACCCCATCACCATCGGCCGCTTTGAGGGCGACGAAAACAAGCTGCTGGACCTCTACAACCGCGGCCACCGCGAGGGGCGGGAAAAGCTGGAAGAATTGCGGACGTATTTGGAAAAGTGATTTTGCCTTCCCCCTTGGGGGAAGGTGGCCGAAGGCCGGATGAGGGGCGCGTTTGCCGATATGACCCAGTAAGGGTGCAGTAAGGCAAGGCTGCCCCTCATCAGACTGCTTCGCAGTCAGCTTCCCCCTAGGGGGAAGCCTTATTCTTGCAATGGCGGTCAAAGTGCGTTACAAAAGGTACAATTATGACATACACAAAGGAGACACCGATGGTTAAAGGCGTTATTTTTGATATGGACGGCCTGATGTTTGACACGGAGCGGCTGTGGGATAAAATGTGGGAACCTGCCTGCAAGGCGCTGGGGCTGCCGCTGCCGGAGGATCTGGCGGCGTTCAGCGCCAGCTGCCGCGGGCTGGCGGGGGATAACCTGCGCAGCCAGGTGGCAAAATACATCCCCGGCGACCCGCAGCGGCTGCTGGACAAGGTCTGGCAGATGGCCGACGAACGGTTCGCCCAGGGCGTGCCCTGCAAAAAGGGCCTGAAAGAGCTGCTGACCGCGCTGGATGATAGGGGGATGCCGCGCATCGTGGCAAGCTCCAGCCCGCGCACGATGATCGAGATGAATTTGCAGAACACCGGCACGGCGCGGTACTTCCACGACGTTGTCTCCGGCACGGAGGTCAAGCACAGCAAGCCCGCGCCCGACACGTTTTTGCTGGCGGCGGAAAAGCTGCACCTAGATCCGAAGGACTGCCTGGTGTTGGAGGACAGCTTCAACGGTGTGCGTGCGGGCCGCGCGGCGGGCTGCGTGACCGTGATGGTGCCGGACATGATGCAGCCGACCGAAGAGATCATGCAACTGTACGACCGCAAATGTGAGGACCTGCTGGAAGTGCGGGATTTGCTGATTGAGGGGAAGTTGTAATAAGCCTTTCCCCCGAGGGGGGCCAAAAAGCGCTTGCCTTTTCCTTCTGTTTGCGGTATACTGAATGTCGGCGGCCCGGGACGGGCCGTACATTTGCGCTGTACTCCCGAATTGTAGGAGACGGCAGCAGGAGGAAAATTGAATATGAAAAACCGTACCAACATCCGTTGGCTGACCCAGCTTGCACTGCTGGTGGCCATTCTGCTTGTGCTGAACTATACGCCGCTGGGCTATCTGCAGATCGGCCCGCTGTCGGCGTCGCTGCTGACGGTGCCGGTGGCAATCGGCGCCATGACGATGGGCCCCACGGCGGGCGCCATCCTGGGCGGCGTGTTCGGCGCGACCAGCTTTATCCAGGCGGTCGAGGGCAAGAGCGCCATGGGCGCGGCCCTGTTTCAGGTCAGCCCGTTCGGCACCTTTGTGGTCTGCTTTGTGGCCCGCGTGCTGGTGGGCCTGTGCGCCGGCCTGATTTTTGCCGCCCTGCGCAAAACGATGCCGAAGAACGAGAAGCTCTGCTGCTTCCTGGGCGGCCTGGCTGCGCCGGTGCTGAACACCGTGTTCTTCATGGGCTTTTTGGTGCTGATTTTTTATAACTGCGAGTACGTGCAGAACCTGGCAAATACGCTGGGCGCAGCCAATGCGTTTATGTTCATTGTGCTGCTTGTGGGCGTGCAGGCAATTTTTGAGTGGGCCATCTGCTGCGTCGTGGCCGGGGCGGTTTCCCTGCCGGTGCGGAAATATTTGAAGATGAATTAAGAATTTATAATAAAAAAGGCGATGGAACAGGAAATGTTCCATCGCCTTTTTATTTCTAGAGATGTAGGGGCCGCGCATGTGCGGCCCGCTGCTTGACGGGAGATAAGCGATTATGGGAAAGCGGAGGGCCGGGCATACCCGGCCCCTACGGTGTGGTGCCAGTGTCACACCGCCCCATAAATGCCCTTTACGCTGACTTCGCCGGTAAATACGCGGGTGTCGCCGGATTCGTCGTGGACGATGAGGCGGCCGTCGGCGTCCACATCGGTGGCGATGCCTGCGCCGCCGTCGTAGGTGACGCGGCGGCCCAGGTTGACGCAGCAGGCCTTGTAGCGCTCACGGTAGGGGGCAAAGCCCTCGCTCTCGTAGGTGTACAGCGCACGGTCAAAGCCGAAATCCGTCATGTACTGTGCCAGCCACTCAGGGTCGGTGTCCATGTCCACCGATACGCCCTGCAAGGCAAGGCTCGTGCCGTGGGGCAGGCCCGCGGCGTCGAAATACTCCTGCGGCTGGGCCAGGTTGATGCCGATGCCCACCACAATGCTGTGGCCGTCGGGGCCGACCTCGCACAAAATGCCGACAATCTTCTTGCCGCTCAGCAGCAGGTCGTTGGGCCATTTGATCTGGCAGTCAATGTGATACCGCTCCCGCAGGGCGTCGCAGACGGCCAGGCTGGCAAACAGCGGCAAGGTGGCGGGCTGGACCAGGTCAGTCTTGATGACCGCCGTGTAATACAGGCCCTTGTGGGGTGCGTCGAGCCAATCGCGGCCCAGGCGGCCGCGCCCGGCAGTCTGGTGGGTGGTGTACACCGCGCCGATGGGGCCGAACTTGTCCAGGTTATGCTTGGCCCACAGGTTGGTACTGTCTACTTCCGGCAGATAGATAACGCTCTCGTTCAAAATTCAGGCACCCTCTTCCAGGTAAAACTGCATTTGCCGTTGGTGATGGTAACGACGCCGTAGCTGCCGCCGTCGCGCAGGCTGCCGGGGTTAAAGACGGTGGCCGCCGTGCCCACGCCGCGCACCAGCTCGCGCCGGTGGGTGTGGCCGAACAAGGCGACATCCGCGCCACGCTCCCCGGCACACTCGGCCAGGCGTTCGCTGCCCATCTTGACGCCGTAATGGTGGCCATGGGTGTAGAAGAACAGCACCCCACCGAAAGGAACCATTCCCTCGCTGGGTTCGTTATAGTTCATATCACAGTTGCCCGCCACGCGGTAGATGGGGTAGGGGACTGGCTCTTTGCGCAGCTCCAGCGCGGCGTTCAGATCGTACAGACCGTCGCCGAGGTAGAACATAGCATCGGCGGTCTCGTTATTCAAAAGCCAACGAAGGTCACGCAGGCGGCCATGGACGTCGGAGACGACTAAGATTTTACACATAGGAAACTCCTGTTGAAAAAGGCTTCTCCCTTGGGAGAAGCTGTCTGCGAAGCAGACTGATGAGGGGCAGGCTTGCCAGGCTGCGCTTTTACGGCGCAGCGTGGGCATACGCGCCCCTCATCCGGCCTCGCGGGCTCGGCCACCTTCCCCCATAGGGGGAAGGCTTTTTATTGGATAAGCTGCTTATAAATTTCACCTTTACTAAACGGTGTCCCGGCGGCGGCCTGCTTGGCGGCGGCAGCGGGGGGCAGGCCGTTTGCCTGCAAGGCGCGGGCAGCGGCGACGGCTTCTTCCAAAGTCGGCGCAGCGGCCTGCTCAACGGCGGCGGGGTCGGCACCGGCCAGGACCAGCACATACTCGCCGCGGGGGTCGTTTTCTTTATAGTAAGCCACGGCCTCACCAAGGGTCGTTTTTTTGATCTCTTCGTGCAGCTTGGTCAGCTCGCGGCAGAGCGAGACAGAGCGTCCTGCGCCAAACGCCGCGGCCAAATCGTCCAGCGTGCCGCGCAGCTTGTGCGGGGCCTCGTAGAAGATCATGGTGCGGGTCTCGTTCTGCAAAAAGGCAAGGCGCTCGCGGCGGTCGCGCTTGGGCACAGGCAAAAATCCCTCGAACACAAAGCGGGCCGTGGGCTGGCCGCTGGCTGCCAGTGCCGTGACGCAGGCTGACGCGGCCGGGATGGGCACGACCTTGATGCCGCGCTCATGGGCTTCGCGAACGATCTGCTCGCCGGGGTCGCTGATGCAGGGCATACCGGCATCACTGCAAAGGGCGCAGTTTTCGCCCGCTTCAATGCGCTGCAAAATGGCCTCGCCGTGGTGGAGCGCGTGTTCATAGTAGCTGACCATCGGCTTTTTCAGCCCCAGATGGTTCAGCAGCCGCAGGGTCACGCGGGTATCCTCGGCGGCGATGAAGTCCGCCATGCCGAAGGTGGCAGCCACGCGGGGCGGCATATCGTCCAGATTGCCGATAGGCGTAGCGACAAGATATAAAGTTCCGGGCAAAACGAAAACCCCTTTTGATATTGATATAGTATTATTATAGCCGTAACAGCGGGTAAGTGCAAGCAAAAAAGCGGGCAGCGCTGCCATTCGGCAGCGTTGCCCGTAAATTTAATCCCCGCTCCGTTCCTCAAACCCGTACTCATGCTCCTTGAGGGGGAGGGTGGCGGTCTCGATGTTCTCGATGTGGGCCCAGCGGTTGGTACGCTCGATCAAAGGGACCAGCGCGTCCAGCGCGGCGCGGTCGCCCTGGGCTTCCAGCGTGACGCTGCCGTCCCAGTTGTTGGCGACCCAGCCGGTCAGCCCCAGGTGCAGCGCGGCGGCGCGGGCGTAATAGCGAAAGCCCACTCCCTGCACCGTGCCGGTGAACCGCCAGCGGCGGCGAAGGGTGCTCATGCGTTGATGCCGGTAACGGTGTAGTCCTTGGCCTCGACGGCAGCCTTCAGCTCGGCATCGGCCACGTCATGGGTCAGGGCGACGATGGCCGTGCCCTGCTCGTGGCTGACCGTGGCGCTGGCAACGCCGTCCAGGGCTTCCAGGGCCTTCTTCACAGCGGCCTCGCAGTGGCCGCACATCATGCCTTCAATGTGAATCGTCTTGTTCATGGTGATTTCCTCCGTTTTATCGTTGATTTCGGCAGGCTGTACAGGGCAGCTGCCGCTGGGGCAGGTGGTGGGTTCAGAAATGGGTTTACGGGCCGGGGCCTTGCGCTTCGGCGGGGCGTCGTGGGCGGCATTGCGCGGGTCAAAGGCGTTGAGCCGCAGCGCGTTGGTGACAACGCAGACGCTGGAAAGGCTCATGGCCGCCGAGGCGATCATCGGGTTCAGCGTAATGCCGATACCGGTGAACACGCCCGCCGCCAGCGGAATGCAGATGGCGTTGTAGAAGAACGCCCAGAACAGGTTCTGGTGGATGTTGCGCACCACCGCGCGGGACAGGCGCACCGCGGCGGGCACGTCGGCCAGATCGCTGCGCACCAGCACAACGTCGGCGGCGTCCAGCGCCACGTCCGCACCGGCACCGATGGCGATGCCGGTCTCGGCGCGGGTCAAGGCGGGGGCATCGTTGATGCCGTCGCCGACCATGGCGACGCGGCCCTGCGCCTGCAGGGCGCGGACTTCGGCTTCCTTGCCCGCAGGCAGAACGCCTGCAATGACGTGGTCGGCGTCCAGGCCGATCGTTGCGCCGATGTGGCGGGCCGTGGCGGTATTGTCGCCGGTCAGCAGCACGACCTTCAGGCCCAGAGCCTTCATCTGGTCGATGGCAGATTTCGAGGTTTTCTTGACGACGTCGGCCACGCCGATGACGCCCGCCGCCTTGCCGGCCAGCGAGAAATACAGCGGCGTGATGCCGTCGGCGCTCATGGCGTCGCCCGCCTGGGCCAGATCGTTAGGCAGCTCGCAGTGCTCGCGGATGAAGTTTGCGTTGCCGCCCGCGATGACTTTGCCCGCAACTTTGCCCTGTAAACCCTTGCCGGGGACAGCCTCAAAGTCGGCGACGGTGGTGTAGGAGAGCTTATCCTTGTCGGCACGTTCCAAAATGGCGCGGGCCAGCGGGTGTTCGCTGCGCAGTTCCAGGCCGGCGGCCAGGCTGAGCAGGAACTTTTCGGGCACGTTGCCGGTGCCAACGATTTTGACGACGCTCGGCTCACCGGTGGTGACGGTACCGGTCTTATCCAGCAGCACAGCGTCGGTGTAGCCGGTGGTTTCGAGGCTGGCGGCGGTCTTGAACAGAATGCCGTTCTTGGCACCGACGCCGCTGCCCACCATGATGGCGACCGGGGTGGCCAGGCCCAGGGCGCAGGGGCAGCTGATGACCAGCACGCTGATACCGCGTGCCAGCGCGAACGTGAAGGTCTGGCCCAGCAGCAGCCAAATCAGGAATGTTGCGGTGGCAATGCAGATGACGGTGGGAACGAAGATGCCGGAAACTTTATCGGCCGTCTTGGCAAGCGGGGCCTTGGTAGCGGCGGCGTCGCGCACCAGGCGGATGACCTGGGTCGTGTCCTGGCCGACGCGCTCGGCACGGCAGGTCAGGGCACCGTTCTGGTTGATGGTGGCGGCGCTGACAGGCGAGCCGGGGAACTTGTCCACCGGCATGCTCTCGCCGGTCAGGGCGGCCTCGTTCACGGTGGAAATGCCCTCGGCGACTGTGCCGTCCACCGGGATGCTCTCGCCGGGGCGGACCAGGAACAGGTCGCCGACATTGACCTCGCTGACCGGGACTGTGACCTGCTCGCCGTCGCGCAGCACACAGGCGGTCTGAGGGGCCAGCTTCATCAGGCTTTTCAGCGCGTCGGTGGTCTTGCCCTTGCTGTATGCTTCCAGCGTTTTGCCCACGGTGATCAGGGTCAGGATCATGGCCGCTGATTCAAAATAGAGGTCGTGGCGGTACTGCATGACCAAATCGTCATTGCCGGTGTACAGGCCGACGCAGATCATGACGATGGCGAACAGGCCGTAGGCCAGTGACGCGCCCGCGCCGAGGGCCACCAGCGTGTCCATGCCGGGGGCGCGGGTCTTGATGCCCTTCCAGCCCGAGATGAAGAAGGCGCGGTTGATCCAGCAGACGGGCAGGGTCAGGGCCAGCTGGGTGCCTGCAAACAGAATGGCGTGCCAACCGCCGCCGTGGAACACGCTGCCCAGCGGCAGGCCGATCATGTGGCCCATCGAGACATACATGAGGGGAACGAGAAAACACAGACTGGCAATCAGGCGTTTTTTCAGCTTCGGGGTCTCAGTGTCCTCCAACTCGGCGTTCTCGCTTTCGGCGGTGGCGAGGGATGCGCCGTACCCGGCGGCATCCACCGCCTTGATGATGCGTTTTGCGGTTGCGTCAGGGTCGGCATCGAGTGCGTAATCGACCTGCATGGAGTTGGTCAGCAGGCTGACAGCGACGGATGCAACCCCCGGCACAGCCGCCACGGCTTTTTCCACATGGCTTGCGCAGGCCGCGCAGCTCATGCCGGTGATGTCATAGCGTTGCATGGGGAAGGTCTCCTTTTGGTGAAATGGTAAATGCCTTCCCCCTTGGGGGAAGGTGGCCGCAGGCCGGATGAGGGGCGCGGTTGCCATAGCCGCCCGGGGAAGAGGGCGACAGCGGCAAGGCTGCCCCTCATCAGTCTGCTTCGCAGAAGGCTTCCCCCAAGGGGGGAAGCCTTTAGGTATCTACCTTATATTAAAACAGCTTTTCCGGTAAAAGTATGTCGCTTTTTGGCACCCTAGCCCAATCAAAAGTGCGGGCTAATTCCTGCGGGGTCGTGGGGGTGGGCTTGGGCTGCAAATTACAGGCAAAGGCCAGCTTGCCGATGATTTCCCCGGCAGTGTATTTCTCGCGCAGGTTTTCGAGGCTCTGGTCGCCGTCGCGCTTTGAGAGACGGCGACCGTCCGGTGCCAAAAGCAGCGGCAGATGGTAGAATTTCGGCGCGGTCAGCCCCAGCTCCCGGTAAAGCCAGAGCTGGCGCGGCGTGCTGGATAAGAGGTCACTGCCGCGCACGACCTCGTCCACGCCCATCAGTGCATCGTCCACGACGACGGCCAGCTGGTAGGCAAACACACCGTCGGCCCGGCGCAGGTAAAAGTCGCCGCAGTCGCGGGCAAGGTTTTCCGCGTAATGGCCCATATGGCCGTCCTCAAAGGCGATGACCTCATCGGGCACCTGCACGCGCCAGGCGGGGGCGCGGGTCTTGGTGCGCGCGGCGATTTCGGCGGGGGTCAGCCCGCGGCAGGTCCCGGCGTAGACGACCTGGCCGTCGCTGCGGTGGGGCGCACTGGCAGCGTGGAGCTGGCTGCGGCTGCAAAAGCAGGGGTAAACCAGCCCCCGGCGGGCAAGCTCGTCAAAATACTGCTGGTAGATGGCGCTGCGTTCGCTCTGATAGATTGGCGGCTCGGGGCCGTCGGCGGCCAGGCCCAGCCAGGCCAAATCGTCGATGATAGCGTCGGCGTAGGCGCGGGGGCAGCGCTGGGTGTCCAGGTCCTCAATGCGCAGCAGCACCTGGCCGCCCTTGCTTTTGGCGCTCAGCCAGGCCAGCAGGCAGCACATCAAATTGCCCAGGTGCATCCGGCCGCTGGGGCTGGGGGCGTACCGTCCGGTAATCATGCCAGCGTGTAGGTGCCGTCGCCCAGGGCACGCAGATGGACACGGTAGAAGGCGGCCACGGCCTTGGTCATGGCCTCGGCGTCGGCGACGCTGGCCGTCTCCACGGCGCTGTGCATCGCCAGCTGAGCCAGACCGATATCCGCCATCGGGATGGGCAGCGTGTGGCTCTGCAAATTGCCCAGCGTCGAGCCGCCGGCCTCGTCGGCGCGGTTGGTAAAGACCTGCACCGGCACGTCGGCCTTCTCGCAGATGGCGCGGAAAATCGCGCCGCTGACGGCGTTGGTCGTGTACTTCTGGCTGGCGTTGTACTTCAGCACCACGCCGCCGCCCAGGCGTACCGGGGCGCAGGGGTCGGACTTCTGCGGAAAGTTCGGATGGGTGGCGTGGGCGTTGTCGGCGCTCAGCATAAAGCTGTTTGCCATGGCGCGGTGCATGGCCTGCCCGCTGTGGGGGATGGCGTCAACAATGCGGTCCAGTACGTCGCGCAGGTAGCTGCTCTGGGCGCCCATCCGGCTCGACGAGCCGACTTCCTCATTGTCTAGCATCGCCCAGACCGGGGCGCAGGCACTGTCTGTCTCGGCGGCTGCATCCAGAAAGCCCAGCAGCGTCGTGGCGGCGCATTCCAGATCATCGATGCGCGGGGCCATGAAGAACTCACCGTCGGGGCCGATCTGGGTCGGGGCCTGGCGGGTCACAAGCTGCAAATCGCTGTCCAGGATGTCCGCAGTGTCCACGCCCAGTTCCTCCGCCACCAGGTCAGTCAGGGTGCGGCTGCCTGCGGGGCCCCACAGCGGCTGCATATCGACCTGCGGATTGAAGGTGTGGCCTTTGTTGATGTCGCGCTGGAAGTGGATGGCCAGCGAGGGGATGACGAGGAGATCCCGGTCAATGCAGACAAGGCGGCTCTCGATGCCGTCCTCGGTCTTGACAATGACGCGGCCGCCGACGGTCAGCGGGCGGTCCAGCCAGGTGGACATGATCATCCCGCCGTAGCCTTCGACGCTCAGGCGGCGGCAGCCGTCATTCTCAACGATGTCGGTCTTGATCTTCCAAGTGGGGGAGTCGCTGTGGCTGGCCACGATGCGCCAGCCGCCGATGGCGTGATCCGGCACGCGCCAGGCCACCACGGACGAGCCGTTGCGGGTGGTGTAGTAGCCCTTGCCGGGTTCCAGGTTCCAGTAGTCGGCTTCTTCCAGCCGGGTAAAACCGGCGGCGCGCAGCCAGCTTTCGGCCGTGGCAGCGGCGTGGAACGGGGTGACGGATTCCTGCAAAAATTCTACGAGATCATCGTACATAGGTTGGTTTCTCCTCTTGAACAATATTCCGCACGGTTGGCGGTGATACCGTGGAACGGCATGGGGGCATGCCGCCCTACGCTTGAGTTGCACACAACTATATTACCGCAAAAGCCGGTAAGAAACAAGTTGCAAACCTGCGAAAATTGTTCTATACTCAGTATAGCGAAATGGTCGGTTTTGACAAGTACGCACTTTTTGGAAACCGCTACCCAAAAGGAGAGTGAACCCCTATGCACCCGAACGAACACTGCAACTGCCGCTATGCCGATGTGGGCTGTGACAAGATGGAAGAGGTCATGGACCAGATCAGCGGCAAGTGGAAAATGCGCATACTCTTTATGGTAGGTGCCCACGGCACGCTGCGCTATGGCGAGCTGCGCAAGCTGCTGGACGGTGTGACCCACAAGATGCTCTCGAACCAGTTAAAAGAGCTGGCTGCGGACGGCCTGGTGGAGCGCATCGACTATAATGAGGTCCCGCCCAGGGTCGAGTACCGCCTGACCCCCAACGGCGAGGCGCTTATGCCGATTTTTGACGATATCCAGCGGTATATCCGCGGCCACGCCTGCAATGATTGCTGCGGGAGCGGCGCAAAGCACGCCTGCTGTGAATAATATGAAATAAACGCGTAGGGGGAATCGTTTATGCGTAAATTGATTGCTGTTGTGCTGGGGGCTGCCCTGCTGGCTGGCTGTGCCGCTGCCCCGGCAGCGTCGGAATCGGCGGCAGCTGCGTCCGGCACGGCGCAAACCACCCCGGCTCCCACCGAGCAGATCAATGTGTTGGATCAGCTGGTGGATTTTGGCGCGGACACAGCAGGCGGCAGCCTGAAGACTGCCAAAGCCGCTGCCGTGCTGGTAGAATATCTGAGCTGCTCGGATTTGGATGCCGATGTGATGGCTGACTGGTGCACGGGCCTGACCGACGACCAGAAGGAGCTGCTGGACCTGAACTGGCCCGGCATTTTGAGCGAGGCCGAGGCGATCTGCTGTGACCCTGCGGGCGAGGCTGATGAACTGATCACTGCAGGTGTGACGACGGATTTTGAAAACATGGCCCTGACCGAGGTGCCCGATAAGCTCGTGACGGTGAACACCGTGCTGACCGGCAAGGCGGGCTGATAGACAAACAAAAATGCAGAGGTGCGTTTTGTGCCTCTGCATTTTGTTTTTTGACATCACAGGACAACTGTCCCCAAAATAAAACGGCGTTCGGTCTTATAATGTGGCAAGATTCGACAGCGGAGTGTGATACGATAGGGCTGTCAGGAAAAACAAAAAGGCAGCGCCGCGCACTTACTAGGAGGAAGTGCGCGAGCGCTGCGGTACAAAACTACTTTCAGATTTTTAGGAGAAAACTTATGGAAAACGTAAAAACCAATGCTCTTGCAGCCTCTTACCGTGCGGATCTGCTCTACTATATCGAGCGCGCCAAACTGGGCAAGTGCCCGCCCCACTGGCAGGCCTATTGCTTCGGCGAAATTGCCGATGCCAAGGGCACAGACAACTACCCAGCTGATGGCGACGCACTGTTGGCCGAACTGCGCCGGCTGGTGGACACCGTACCCCAGATCACGAACCGTGACGAAAACGTGGCGGAAATTGCCGCCTACCGCGGCAGGATGCTGTTCTACTTTGACCGCGACTACTACACGCTGGCGGAGCTGGTACACCTGCCCGGCAAGGACAAGTACAGCGCCTGCGTCTACATTGATGCCGACGGCAGCAGCAGCGACCGCACTGCCTACGCGAAAAACATTGCCGTGCAGGTGGATGAATGGCGCAGGCAGAACGATATCCCGTTTGATAAGTCCACCATCGCCGCCCGCCCGGCGGACGCCGATGGCGGCGAGTTTGACACCATGGACGAGGCCCTGCGGTATCTGTACACCTGCCTGAATTTCCCGGACAGTGTGCTGTGCTGAAATAAAAAAGGCTTCCTCTTAGGGGAAAGGCTCTTTCAATTACAGGTTATACAGCTCCGTATACTTCTTCTTTAAATACTCGGTGAAATGGTGCGGGTCGAACTTGCCGCCGCACAGACTCTCGACGATCCACTGGGGCTCCTTCATGCTGCCCCACTGCCAGACGCGCTCCTTCAGCGCGGCTTTCAGCGGCTCCATGTCGCCCTTGGCCCACTGGGCATCAAAGTCGTTCGTCTTGCGCAAGTCGTCAATGGCCTGTGCGCCGTAGGCACTGCCCAGGGCATAACTCGGAAAATAACCGATGTCGCCCATGGCCCAGTGGATGTCCTGCAAACAGCCGTGGGCGTTGTCGGGCACATCGACGCCCAGGTACTCTTTGTACTTGGCGTTCCAGGCGGCGGGCAGGTCGGTCACGGCCAGCGTGCCCTGGATCAAAGCCTTTTCCAGCTCGTACCGCACCATGATGTGCAGCGCGTAGGTCAACTCGTCCGCTTCGGTACGGATCAGGCTGGGCTCGGCACGGTTGACGGCGCGCCAGATCTCCTCGGCGGAGACGTCGGCCAGCTGGGCGGGGAACAGCTCTTTCAGCGTCGGGTACAGGTAGTTGACAAAGGCGCGGGAGCGGCCCACGATGTTCTCAAACAGGCGGGACTGGCTCTCGTGGATGCCCATGGTTGCGCCGTGGGTCACGGCGGTGTAGTCGTAGTCCGGGTTGATGTTCAGCTCATACAGCGCATGGCCGCCCTCGTGGGCGACGCTGTACAGGTTGGAGAACATATCCCGCGCCATGTAATGGGTCGTGATGCGCACATCACCGCGCCAGAACTCGGTGGTGAAAGGATGCTCGCTCTCGGACAGGTGGCTGTGGGCGGGGTCCAGCCCCCACAGCTGCATGATCTTCTCGCTGATCTTGCGCTGGGCGTCGATGGGCCATTCCTGGTCGAGGAAGTCGGTGCGGACGGCGCTGCCCCGGGCCTGGATGTCCGCCAGCAGCGGAACGATCGTCTCCCGCAGGGTGGCAAAAAATTCGTCGCACTGGGCGATGGTCAGGCCCTTTTCGTAGCGGTCCAGCAGCACTTCGTAGGGGTCGCGGTCAGGTGCAAAGTAGTGGGCCTGGGCGCGGCGGGCGGCGACGATCTTTTCCAGATACGGCGCAAAGATGCTGAAGTCATTGGTGCGCTTGGCCTTGACCCAGGCGGGCACGCTCTGGCTGCACAGCTTGGTGAAGGCGGCGTATTCGTCGGCGGGAATCTTGGCGATTTCGTCGTACTGGCGCTGCAAATTGCGCACCTCGGCTTTTTCCTGCTCGGTCTCGGCATCGGCGGCTGCTTCTTTTAAAAGGGCAGCCGTCTTTTCGTTGACCAGCAGGTCAAAGTTGGCGCGGCTCAGCACCTCGGTAGCCTCGGCACGGCCGTCGGCCGAACCCTCGGGCGCGATGGTCTCGGCGTCAAAGTCAATGACGGTCAGGGCGTAGAGATACGCGTACAGTTGCTTTTCCAGCGCACGCAGGCGGATGATGGAGTCTTTCATGTGTGGTGTTCCTCGTTTCAACAGAAATGCCTTTTCCCCCTGGGGGGGAAAAAAGGTGGCTGCAGGCCGAATGAGGGGCAGCCGCGGGAAACGCGCCCCTCATCAGTCCGCTTCGCGGACAGCTTCTCCCTCGGGAGAAACCTTTACCCTCATCATACCACACCCGGCGGATTTTTTCCATTGCCAACTGGGCAAAATTATGGTATTGTGGATATACTAAGTAAAAAAGGAGGCCACCCGCCATGCCGGAACAGCCGCTCGTCAGTGTCATTGTGCCGATCTACAATGCCCAGGATCATATTGCACGCTGCGTGGAAAGCATCCGCCGCCAGACCTACAAAAACCTGGAAATCCTGCTGCTGAACGATGGCAGTAAGGACGTCAGCCTGGAAGTCTGCAAAATGTACGCCAACGTTGACCCGCGCATCGTCCTTATCGACAAGGCCAACAGCGGCGTGGCCGCCACCCGCAACATGGGCCTGCGGGAGGCCAAGGGAAAATACCTGCAATTTGTGGATGCGGATGACACCATCCAGCCCTACGCGACGGAAATGCTGGTGCAGCGCGCCGAGGAAAACGGGGCTGACCTGGTCATTGCCCACTATAACCGCATCACGCCGCCCCGCCCCCGGGCCGAGGATGACCCCCGCCCCGAGCGCCCCACCAAGGTGCAGACCTACGGCTTTTTGCTGGAAGGCCCCATGACCAAGGAGGAGTTCGCCGCGGGCCTGATGCAGGAACCGGCCAGCTTTTATTATGGCGTTATGTGGAATAAGCTCTACCGCGCCGATATCGTGCGCGCCCACGATGATATCATCTGCGCCGAGGATATGGACTGGTCGGAAGATCTGTATTTCAATTTGAGCTACATCCGCTATGCGGAAAAGTTCTACGCCCTCTCCACGCCGATTTATAATTATTTTAATACGCCCGGCAGTGCGGTCCACACAGCGCTGAACCCGGTCAACGTTGTTGCCACACGCGCCACGCTGTTTGCCTACTATAAGGAACTGTACGAGCACCTGGGCCTGTACGAGGAATACAAGCCGCAGATTTACAAATACCTGGTGGCCGTGGCGGAAGCGTAAAAGAATACCGTGTGTAGGGGCCGGGCATACCCGGCCCTCGGCCATAAAATAAAAGCGAGCAGCCGATGATGGGCTGCTCGCTTTTGTTATACCTTTTGCTCAAATAGTCCGTGACGATTGCAGTACCAGTACAGCTTCCCATGGCCCCGGCGGCCGGCGGCTCCAACAGGGTGATGTCGGGCAGGCTGCGGGCAGTCTCCCACTTGGAGACAATCTTGCCGCTGACGCAAAGCTGTGCGGCACAACCTGCGGAGCGTAGAGTTGTTACCAGTTGAAGGGCGCGGTGGTGATGTCGTACCACTCGCTGCGGTTGTTGACTTCCTTGGCCAGGAAAGCGTCCATGTCAGTGTAGTAACTGGTCGTGCCGGTGGAGACTTCGCTCAGATCATAGCTGCCGTCCGCGTTGACCTTGACGTTCAGCAGGTAGATACCGCCGACCGCCGTGCCGGAACCCTCGCCGGAGAAAACGTTGTAGGCAATCTCGTAGGGGGAAACCAGCATATTGTCACCGTAGTAGCTGCCGTTGTAGATGTCGCTGTCCTTGTCCACCAGCAGCGAGGCTGTGCCGGTCCAGCGGGGACCGCTGGCGCTGGACTCGCTGGAAACCGGAGAACTGCCGTCGGCGGCCCAGATGCTGGTATAGGTCATGCCGTAGTCGACGCTGCTGTTCAGCTCGTTCTCGACCAGGGGCTTCAGCTGGGCCAGCAGGTCGGGGGTCACTTCGTCGGCGGAGTTGAGGTAGTGGGGAACGTTTTCCAGGGAAACTTCAAGGCTGTCGCGGGAGAGAATGTAGTTATTGGTGAAGTCGCTGCTGAACTTGGGCGTGGCCGTGATGGTGACGACATCGCCCTGGGCATAACCGCCCTCGGGGCTTTCGGTCGCGACGGAGTAGGTCAGCGCCGAACGAGGGTCATCGGCGGGCAGGTCGCTGGAGACCGTGACACCCAGGTGCGGGGCACAGCCGCGGATGAGGATGTTGAGCTTGCCGCTCACGGTTTCACCTTCAACGGCGATGTTCAGCAGACTGTCCTCGAACGGGTCGATCGTCTCAGGCTCCTTCAGGCCGGAGACGGTCAGGGTCTTGCTGGTCTCGCTCAAGGTGATTTCGTGGTTCTTCAGGAAGGCGTCGTCGGCGCTTACGGTCAGGGTCACGGTGTCGCCGTTGGACAGCCCGGTCTGCGGGGTGACGGTGTAGTTGACGTGGCCCATCAGGCTCAGTTCGGTCTGGGCTTCGTCCCAAATGTCCTGGTCCTTGCCTTTGCTAAACAGCGCTTTGCCCAAGCCGTTGTAGTCGAGCGTTACGGTGGCTGTGGCGTTGCCGCTGGCACCGTCGAAGGTGACGTCGGCGTATTGCAGCAGGTCCACGGATTTGGTGCAGCCGGTCAGCAGAGCCATGACCGCCGCCAGGAACAGCGCAGGGAGCAGATGTTTGAGTGTCTTTTTCATGATTATCCATCCTTTTCTTTGTGGTGGGGGAGTGGAGAAGTTTTGCTTGAACTGTACACAGTATAGCACGGGTGGGGTCACTGCGGGGGAAAGTAGGATAAATGGTCATCGAAAGCGTATGAATGGCAGAAATGGCAGAAAACCTTGGCGGATGATTGACAACCGGGCGGGGAGTTGGTATAATACTATAAGTATCCCTGTGTGGGTGCGGTAAAGTACACAGGCAGATGTACTCAAGTGGTCGTAAGAGGGAGCACTCGAAAGTTTGCATCCAGCAGGTCACCTTGTCCGCAGGAAATCCCATAACGGCGGGCTTTATCGGGTGTCGCGTACCCAATCTTTCATCGTTATCTTGCATCGAAATCTTGCATTTTTCCAAACGCAGTGCGAGGCGGTGCGATAAAAACTAAATAAGCAGACGTATCGAAGCGGTCGTAACGAGATTGACTCGAAATCACACCCTACGGGAAGCTCCTTGCAACAAAATTAAATAGGCAGATGTACTCAAGAGGTCGTAAGAGGGAGCACTCGAAATGCTTTAGGACAGGAGACTGTCGCGTGGGTTCGACTCCCACCATCTGCGCCATATCCGTCGTAAAATCGAAAGATTTTATGACGGATATTTTTGTTTACGGCTTTGAAATGTGATGCTGTAAGTTTACGCAAGGACTATTACAAGCCAAAATCCACTTGCAACAATAATCTGCTGCAAAAAGCCATTTGTTGCCCGAATTGTTGCCCACAGTTCATGATTTCCTGCGCGAAGGGATAATAACTTATAAAGAGTTATCTCCAACAGCAGCGTTTTTCGGTGTTGCGAATACTGCTTGGTGGTATGCCGTCAGCACACTGAGTTTGCGCTGCTCCTGTACTTGTACATAGCGGGTCGTGACGGTGTTGATTTTCAGATTTACGCCCATTTGCTGGGAAAAATCGTCCACTGAATGTCCGAGAATTTGGCTAACTGCATAAAAATCACCTGTCAAATTGTACATATTGGTGCCCGCTGTGCCGCGTAGATCGTGAAATCGGATTTTCGGCATCCCAGTGCTACGCATAAATCCGTTAAACTTGACCGAAATACGCTTTTGTAAGTATGGCGAACCGTCCGGCTTGCACACAACAAGATCGTTATCGTAATACTTGACCCCACCGAGCTTGCACAACCGCCGCTGGTCGGCTTGTTCCTGTCTAAGCCGTAAAAAGATTGGCAGTGCTTCTTCTGTAATGGGAAATGAACGTGTTTCGCCTTCGTCACGGTCTTTCAATGGTTCCAAGTGCGGCACAATTTTAGCATCTTTCGGCAGGTCACAGGGAATTTGGCCTCGCAAGGTAATTTGCCTGTGCGTCAAATCAACATCACGCCAGCGTAACCCCAGCGCTTCGCTGAGTCGCAGCCCAAACAGAACAGCGAGCAGCACCACGGTCTCAAGTGCATTACCATGTACAAACGCCAAAAGCTGCTGCACCTGTTCCACGGTGTACTTGTCATATTTGCGCCCGGCGTTCTTACTAAACCGTGTCATAATGTTCTTGGCTGGGTTGTTTGGAATGTAGCCATACTTTACCGCCGAGGACAGCGCAGAGCTTAAAATTCGATGGCAATAACGCACTGAATTCTCCGCCAGTCCCTTCTCACGCAGTTGCGCAATCATATCGTCAATCATTTGGGGTGTCAGTTTGTTCAGAGATACTTCGCCCAGCATGGGAATTAGATGTATGTTTATGCCGCTCCAATAGCTGTATCGCGTACTTTTTGCAAGGTTATGGTGGTAGCTTTCGTACCACTTGGGCAGATACTCTTTTAGCTTTTGTTTGCTCTCTGGTCCATAGCCGACCATAGCGGCGCTGCCAGTCTGTAACTCCAGCTTGATCTGTGCCTCATACAATTCTGCTTCCCTGCGCGTTGCAAAGCCACGTTTGGCAATACTTTTCTGCTTGCCGTTCTCATAGACTTTCACATTGACATCGTAGACGATGCCCGGTCTGCCTGTTAAAATTCCTTGGCTGTTTCGCTTGTTTTTGACTTTTCTCTCGCGGATCGCCATATCAGCACCCACCACTTACAGACCTTGCCGGGGTCTTGGCACGGTTGTAATAATCCCAAATCGCCTGTTCGGAAATCAGGCGACGGTTGCCGTTCTGGATGAACTCCAACTCGCCGTTGTCCATCAACTGGCGCAGTCGATTTTCTCCGATGCCGGAAACAACTGCCATTTGTTCCACAGTTTTCAGCATCGGTTCAAACGGATTTCGCACAGCTTGCGGTGTTTTTTGCTTTGCATATCTTGCCATAACTATCCCTCCTGCGGTATAATTTATAAAACAAATTGTTTGTGGTACTTGTGCACAGCACAGGAACACGATCATTTGTAAGGCTTGAAGATTTGGTATATTCAGTTTTCAAGGTTCATCAGCACCACATTCAAAATGCTTGTGATGCCCGTAAGTTCATTATACCACAAGCGTTTTGCTTGTCAATATATATTTTTACTTTTTATTGCAACTTATTTTCTGTGGGAGGTTCTTTATGGATACAACTGGGAGACGCATTAAGCGTCTGCGTTTGAAAAAGGGAATCTCGCAATCTCAACTTTCTAAGCGCTCCGGCATTACCTCAACGCTTCTTCAACAGTACGAATATGGTACGCGCCATCCCAAGGAAGATCAGTTAAACAAAATCGCATTAGCACTCGGTGTAGCGCCTGCTATGCTGCGTCCATTGGACGTTGATACGGTTGACGGGCTACTTGCCATCATCTACGAAATGCATACCAGTTACCACGGCATAGAGATTGTCGAGGAAAATGGCACAACTTCTATCCGTTTACCCAACACGCTGCAAGCGGAGCCTGCCAAGTATGCGCTGCACTTAATCAAGGAATTTATGGAACAGCCGCCATTCGGTTCGGATAAAGAAAACTTGGTTACTGCGAATGGGGACGAAATCCAGCCTGATACTGGCGTAACACTTGCAGAAGAATTAAATTGGCACAATCAGCAATCGAGATTCCTGCATGACACCGAGGAACTTGGAACTTTATCCGAGGCTAGCTATGAAGAAGATACCTTAACACAAAATTATTCCAACATACAGGAGTAACAATAAATGGACAGTAAATTGACCGCAGAACAAGAAAAACTAGCTGCACTAATAGAATCCGACTACGCACTATTGAAATTCGGCTATTATGGGCAGGAATACGAGTTTGCTGTTGCTGAGCGAGACCCGCGCCTATACAGAAAAATGCTGAAACGCCCGGACTATCATCAATTTATCGCAGATAAAGACAAACAATATCGCCATGAAACCAGCGTGATGATGGCTGTACTGGCTGATATGCGCGGCATAACTCCAACGACAAAGCAGGAAAATGAAAGCGGTTGGTACAAAACTATGTTCTCGCTAAAAGCAAAAACGGAGACTTTCACGCGGAATAGTATCCTGCATGATGTCGAAACAGATTTTTGACGAGAGCATATTTTATCGTAAAAGCGCCCTATCAAAAGAAGTGGATTGGCTTCTTTTGATAGGGTGCTTTTGTCATATATACCAAATCGAATATTTAACTTCATCATATTTTACAAAAAGATGTACTTTCTATTGACTTTTTTGCAATAACAGAATACAATATATTTACATCATTTTAATAAATTTGATGTAAATAAAAATAAAGGTTCTACAATGAAAACATTTAACTTCAAAGCAGTATATTCTCAGCTGCTGACACCAGAGATCGTGTTCCGTCTGACGCAACTCCATGAATACAAAGGCCGGCTGAACAGACTCCTTGAAACAGATGCTGCCGCCTTATCCGAAATCAAAGAGACCGCGGCACTGCAAACTGTTGCCGCATCGAATCGCATGGAAGGCATCACCGTTGCCGAGGATCGGCTGAAAAAGCTTATCCTGAATAAAACCAATCCGCAAACCGATGATGAGAAAAAAGTGGCAGGTTATCGGGATGTGCTAACCTCCATAAGTGCCAATTATGACTTCCTGCCACCGGCACCATCCACTATTTTACAGTTGCATCGGGATTTATACAAATTCAGCGGTAAAACTGTGGGTGGCAATTATAAAGATACCGCCGGTGAACCATGCGCCGAAAACCTTGCTTCCCTATGCAATGCCTTTGAACAAGCCCTGCAAGACCCAGTCCTTGACCCGCTGCTGCTGATTTCGATGTTCATAGTGGACTTTTTGAACATCGCCCCCTTCGATAACGGCACCGAACGAATGAGCCGCCTGCTGCTGGCACTGCTCCTGTACCGTTCCGGCTATGAAGTAGAGCAATACAGCAGCATAGACGCAATTCTTCTTAACACAAAAGTGTCCTATGATACATCGCTGCAACGCAGTTCCCATAACTGGGCTGCCAGCACAAATGACTACGCACCTTTTACCGCCTACCTGCTGAGCACTCTTGTTACGGCATACAAAAACTTTGACGAGATTGCCACACAGCTAACCGCCAAGGGTCTGTCAAAGCCTGACCGCGTGCGCGAAATCATTAAATTGCACCAAGGTGAAATCACCAAAAGCGAAATCCTAAAGCAGTGTCCGGACATCAGCCAAATCACTGTCCAGCGGGCACTGGCAGACCTGCTAAATAACAAGCAAATCACAAAAATCGGCGGTGGTCGATACACTTCTTACATTTGGAATGGAGAAAACTAACATGATTACAGGAGAACTCAAAAACAAAATCGACAGCCTTTGGGATATTTTTGCGGCGGGCGGTCTTGTAAATCCGCTGGATGTCATTGAACAAATCACTTATTTAATGTTCATTCACGACTTGGACGATTCCGACAATCTGCGCGCCAAGGAAGCCGCCATGCTGGGGTTGCCGTACCAGAGCATTTTTGCGGACGAGGTGCAGCTCGGCGAGCGCACCATCGACGGTCAGCAGCTCAAATGGAGCGTGTTCCACGACTTTCCGGCGCAGAAAATGTACGCCACCATGCAGGAATGGGTGTTCCCGTTCATCAAAAATCTGCACGGCGACAAGAACAGTGCCTACTCCAAATACATGGACGACGCCATTTTCAAGCTGCCCACGCCGCTGCTGCTGTCCAAAGTGGTGGACGCGCTGGACGAAATCTACCGCCTGATGAATGAGTCGCAGGCGGTGGATGTGCGCGGCGACACCTATGAATATCTGCTGTCCAAAATCGCGCAGTCCGGCTTGAACGGTCAGTTCCGCACGCCGCGCCATATCATCCGTATGATGGTCGAGCTGATGGACCCCAAGGCGGACGAAGTCATCTGCGACCCCGCCTGCGGCACGTCCGGCTTCCTCGTCGCAGCGGGCGAGTACCTGAAAGAGCGCCGCAAGGAAGAAATCTTCTTTGACCGCCAGAAAAAAGACCACTACATGAATCATATGTTCTTCGGCTACGATATGGACCGCACTATGCTGCGCATCGGCGCCATGAACATGATGACCCACGGCATCGACAACCCTTATATCGAGTACCGCGACAGCCTGAGCGACCAGAACCCGGACAAAGAAAAATACTCGCTGATTCTTGCCAATCCGCCGTTCAAGGGCAGTCTGGACGCGGACACCGTGTCCGCCGATTTGCTGAAAGTCTGCAAGACCAAGAAAACGGAACTGCTTTTCCTTGCGCTGTTCCTGCGTATGCTGAAAATCGGCGGGCGCTGTGCCTGCATTGTTCCCGATGGTGTGCTGTTCGGCTCGTCCACCGCGCACAAGGCAATCCGTAAAGAACTGGTAGACGGCAACCGTCTGGAGGCAGTTATCTCGATGCCGTCCGGCGTGTTCAAGCCCTATGCCGGTGTTTCCACCGCCATTTTGATTTTCACCAAGACAGGTCATGGCGGCACGGATAACGTGTGGTTCTACGATATGCAGGCCGACGGTCTTTCGCTGGACGACAAGCGCAGCCCTGTGCAGGAAAACGACATTCCCGACATTATTGCGCGCTTCAAAAATCTGGACGCCGAGAAAAACCGCGCCCGCACGGAAAAATCGTTCTTTGTTCCCAAGCAGGAAATTGTGGATAACGGCTACGACCTGTCTATCAACAAATACAAAAAGACCGAGTACAAGCCTGTGGAGTACCCGCCGACGAGTGAGATTATGGCAGAGCTGCGCCGCTTGGAGAAAGAGGTCAACACGGCAATGGACGAACTGGAGCAGATGCTGAAATAAGGAGCGCACCATGACGGAAAACGACAAGCTGCAAGTATTTGAAGATCAGACCATCCGCACCGCTTGGGATGAGGAAAAGGAAGAATGGTATTTTTCGGTGGTGGATGTCGTGGTTGCATTGACAGAAAGCCCCGACTACAAGACCGGCAGAAAATACTGGAACAAGCTGAAGCAACGCTTGAAAGAAGAAGGGAATGAACTGGTGACAAATTGTCACCAGTTGAAAATGAAAGCCGCCGATGGCAAGCGCCGCCTTACGGATGTAGCGAATACCGAGCAGTTGCTGCGCATCATCCAGTCCATCCCGTCCCAAAAGGCCGAGCCGTTCAAAATGTGGCTGGCTATGGTTGGGCGTGAGCGCATTGAGGAAATTATCGACCCGGAGCTTACCATTGAGCGCGCGCTGGACACCTATGCACAGAAAGGCTACCCGCCGGAGTGGATCAACCAGCGCCTGCAAACCATCCGCGCCCGCAAGGAGCTGACCGATGCGTGGAGCGCGCACGGGGTGCAAAAGGGGCAGGAGTACGCCATTTTGACGGACGAAGTCACAAAGGCGTGGTCCGGGCTGAACACGCGGCAGTACAAGAACCTGAAAGGGCTGAAAAAGGAAAACCTGCGCGACAATATGAGTACGTTGGAGCTAGCGCTGAATATGTTGGCGGAAGCCACCACAACAGAACTCACCAAGGCTCAGAATCCGCAAGGGCTGGAAGAAAACCGCACTGTGGCAAAGCAGGGCGGCACGGTAGCCGGCAACGCCCGAAAAGAAATTGAAGCGCAGACCGGTCGCCCGGTGGTTACGGCAGAAAACGCAAGCACAATGCTGCTGGGGCAGGCTGTTGCCGGGATGATTGAGGGCGTTGTGAAAGATGAAGATGATAAAGAATAACTCTGCTGTGATGGCGGATACAACTTCGGATTTGTGGGAGAAAA
>ENA-ORUU01000640-ORUU01000640.1-human-gut-metagenome-genome-assembly--contig:-NODE-640-length-25288-cov-9.78968_pt1 | contig 25288 bp, 27 predicted proteins | sample MGYA00242085_ERZ509221 | MGnify/ENA primary metagenome ERZ509221 (study PRJEB26280, sample SAMEA2338809) | human gut metagenome | biome: human gut; feature: human-associated habitat; material: faeces... | reverse complement strand
AGTTCCATCGGAAGAAAGTGGAAATGATTATGCAGGCGGAAACAAAAGGAGAGATAACGGAAATACTGAAATTATCAAAACCGCATTTTGATGGGAACAAGTTTGTCTAGCAAAAGATATTTATTCTGGTGTTGCAAGTGCTGTTGGCAGACCTGAGAGAGTATCGGAGATACTTGTATATCGTAAGATGGATTTGTCAGCACATAGATTGGAAAATATGCCAAAATGCAGAGTTATTTTTGAAAAATATACTGAATCATATCCTGAGAATTACGCAAGGAAGATCATATGGGCATATAAAAAATTACAGGTGGAGAGTGATAAGCCCTTTTATTGGTCAGATATTAGAGCGTTATCTGGCGTAAAAAAGCATAATTTTCAACTAGCTCGTCCATATTGCCGAAAAAACAATATCATTTTTATGTATAGCAATATTATCCATGAATTCTTTAGGATTATCATAAACATACAATTGGTTACAAGATTTTTTTAAACTTTCAACTATTGTATCAAAATACAGTTTTGTAGAAAATTCGAGGTTATTCGAATACAATGTGACTGTTTCATCTGCCTCTCTCGTATCACATAGTAATACAATGTTTTCATTGATTTTTTCCATAAATCTCCCTCCCTATTGATAGAAAACTCTAGATTATCTGCCATGTTTAAATGATTTTGGATTTGAAGGGTTAACATATAGAAAGATTTCATAGGAAGACTGTGAATACTCTAGTAACTATAGTCGATTTATAGTATTGTTTCCTGCAATGAGTAGAAGAAATCTGGGAATGTCAAAAGCGTATATAGAATTTAACAGTCAGGGAGTAGAGTAACTATGTCGAATAATTGTTCTTAATTATTATTATTATCCGTTATGGGAGATTAGGAAGATGTGCCTCAAGAATGGCTTTTGCTATCTAAATTGATCATTTTGAATTGAGAAATGATAGAAATACCAACGATGATAGAGATGGGGGATGGAATATTAAAATAAAAGGATTAGCTTTTCGCGTCACTTTTTGTTGATTAATGTGTCTATATATATAAAAGGGTTATAGTATTAGCCACTTAAAAATACATGCACTCTATGAATGGAAAGAAGAGTGCATGTATAAATAAAAAATTCATGTCCTAAAAACATATCAGTTATGTCCAAAAAGATGCAAAAAATAATATGCGTGTTATAATTAAGAAAGACGCGAGGCAAGAAATTCTAATACATCCAGAATCTCTGCTTGCTTTTCAGGAGAGAACTTTTGGATGTTGATTTCTATTTTCTTGGAAATTGGAATGCTGTCATCTTTAGTATAGGTAAATACATCGCGGAGAACTTCTTGGCGTGTAACCTGAAGTGCATCTGCAATCTCACAAACGAAGTCCAAAGTGAGACTAGATGATCCATTTTCGATACGGCTCATGAAACTAGAAGAAATATGAAGTGTTTCAGCAAGTTTGGCTTGTGTAATGCCTTGAGATTTTCGTATTGTTTTGATTCGTTCTCCTGTTTTCATGATGAATCGTTCTCCTTTCGATAAATATATTGTACCAATAGTGATAGAAAAAATGAATTTACATATATGCAACATGTTTACATATAATAAAAACAACTGTACTATAGAAGAAAAGGGGGTACAGTTGAATGTATAATGAAGTTGAAGTAAAAGCGATTTTAATTGCAGTACATAATATTGAGAATGTTGGGTTAAATAGTAAGAAAGTGCTGCTAAATAGTATCGAGTGGCTTAGATGTCAGTATGAGATTACGCAAGATGAATCTTTTTTAATAAAAGCTGTTTGGCATATCTACGCTTATTTGGAATTGGGATATCCATACATAAGCGGTGAACTTGAATTTAACAGAATTTTAAATTGTTTGCAGTTAGATATAAATACTGTATTTCCTAAAAAAGGATGGGCATATAAAAAAGTGGCATTGAAGAAATCAAATATAAATCAAATATTGGGAAGATGGCATCCACATTTTCAATCTATGAAGATTGAAGCAGCAATTCTTGATATTATAGATAAGGTGGAAAACAAAAAAATAGGGAGTTTTATATACCATTGTGGAAAAATGCTGGAGCAGAAGGATAATAAAGCATTATGGGAGAAAACGTTTGTCTTACGTGTTACAGAGGATGAGGCTGTCCTTCAAGATGTGAATAAGAGCAAATATTATATATTTGATGAGGTGTGCAGATGATTAAAATAGCAACAATTGAGGATGAAGAAAATATAAGACAAGAAATAGTTCGGTATATAAAAAAAGGGATCGGTAGTATCGAAGGAGTTGAAGTTGATGTATACGAATCAGCAGAGCGCTATTTGCTTGTTGGAGGAAGATATGACTTGGTTATTTCAGATATAGAACTTCCGGGGATCAGTGGTTTGGAATTAGGGAAAAGAATAAAAGAGAACAATCCGGATGTGTACCTCGTTTTTCTAACATCACACTCTGAGTTTGCGTCAGAGAGTTATATCATAGAAGCATATCAGTATATTTTGAAAAAGGATATAGAAGAGAGACTTTCACCATTGATTGAAAGAGTAGTTCATGAAATAAAAAAAGGCTATGAAGAATATCGGTGGGTTGGCACTAACCAGAGAAAAATTAAAATATACTATAAAGATATTGTATGTATTCAAAAGATTAAAGGCTCAAAGTATGCAGAGTATATTACGGAAAATGGGAAGTATATGGAACGACTGTCTATGAATCAGATTCTTGAACAAATACACAGTAATGCTTTTATATTAGTGGATCGAGGACATGCAGTGAACGTAAATCATATTGTCAGAGTACGGGGGAATGTGATTCAGATGGTTAACGGTGAAGAAATTACAGTTAGCCGGGTACAGAGTTCACAGGTGAAAGAAAAAATAACAGCGTATTGGAGAGCATTAAGATGAATCAGATCATTCTTTCAGGAATACAGATTACAATATCTATATGGGAAATGTGGATGTGTTATGAAATTTTATACATGACGGTATTAGATAAAAAATACGCTGACAAAAAGGAGACCATTATCCGATGGGCGAACATATTTGTTGTAGGAAGCTTGTTGGGAATTAATAGATTAATTGCTTTTTTTTCCAGAACAATGCTGGGGCTTGTAGTTATTTTAACTATCATGTGTATGTATGGGATAAAGAGAAAAAAAGTAGTGTTAAGTGCAGGAATAGTATTCGTTTATTTTGAATTTATTGCAATTCTGGATTTTATTTTAGCATTTATAAGTATGGAGTTTATAAAAGAGCAATTTGAGCATGATATATATATATATGCTTTGACGTGGCAGAAAGTGCTTATATATTTTTTTACAAGAGGAATTATTCTATTAGGTATTGTGAATATAAAAAAAAGAGAAGAGAGCATACGCAGTATGATAGAACAATGCTGTGGAATTATAGTTATAACAGGGGCTTTACTATGTGCGGTACTTTTCAAATATCAGTTATGGTTAGATGAAATGGCAAATGGGAGTAAACCTATTCGGGGAATCAATGCAAGTATGAATCTATCAGCTATAAGTTTACTTATTGTTCTAAGCGGTATGTTTATAATCAAATATCAGGTGGTGAAACAAGAAAAAACGACACTTATATTGAGAGATCAGTTATTGGAAGAAAGATATGCAGAGATGCTGAAAAGCCGACAAATGATTCATGACATGAAAAATCATTTACTAGTGCTTCGAAATATGGAGAGAGCAAATCAGTGGGATAAATTACACGATTATCTGGAAGAAATAAGCAAAGATATCCTTGATGATTCAACAAAGATTTGGACAGGAAATAATATAGTGGATTTGATTTTAAATTCTAAGAAAAAGCAAGCAGATTCCGAAGGAATTGATTTCAGTATTGGTAGCAACATGATTGGGGATGTTCCGTTTAAGGATGGGGAGACGATTTCACTGTTGGGTAATCTGCTGGATAATGCAATAGAAGCCTGTGAGAGAATAAAATCTACAGAAAAATGGGTGACTATAAGAATTAATAGAAGGTATTGTTTATTATATATAGAGATAGAAAATAGTATTGAAGAGCACCCAAAAGAAAAAAATCATCGGCTTATCTCATGTAAGTCAGAAAAGGAGGTACATGGATATGGGTTGAAAAACGTGCGGCAGATTGTAGACAGATATGATGGTACATATTCTTATCAGATTAAAGAAAACAGCTTTTTGACGTGTGTTTCTTTTTTTAGTAATGAGGATGTTTCATAAAAAAGAAAGGGGGGAATACCATGGAACACAGAGAAGAAATGAATTGTGGCGGAGATTTGTGCAAAGAAATGTTGGAACTGGACAAATTGTTAAGAGCAAGTGACAGTGAAGAGATGATGGGGGGTACACATACAATTGGGTGTGCAGCGCTTTTGACAATTTATTGTTGTTAACATGTAAAAACAGATGTGATATCTATATTAGCACATCTGTTTTTTTATATCAATATTTCCAAAGGAGAGTCAATACTATGTATAAGCAGGAGCCTTATTTATCAGAATATATAGATGTGCGAGCGGGAGTCTATTTTAAACCGTTTTATAATGTGTTAGCAGATTGCGGAGTGAGAAAATTAAAGAGCAGTTTAACGGATATGCGAGAGACATATTCAGAAAATATTTATGCGGATTTTACACAGTATCTGGCGGAACAATTACAAGAAATCTGTATGAGAACATTAATTGTAGAAATGCATATATGCAAATCAGCAGGGAAACTGAAGGGAGAAAATAACAGAGAAGAATATGAATATTACTGTAATAAAATTGTAGGTGAAATGGTAAATATTAAGAAAATGTTTGAAAAGTATCCGGTATTGCATCAGTGTGTTGAAAAAAGAATTACATATAGCATTAACTTTTATAAAGAAATACTAGAACATTTTTCAAAACATAGAGCAACAATTTGTGATCAGTTGTGTAGAGCAAATTGTTTTTTAAAGATTGTCAGTATTGAAAGTAAGCATTCAGATGTGCATAGGGGAGGAAGGCATGTTGTTAAAGTGCGTTTAGATGATGGAAGTGAGATATTATATAAACCACACTCAATGGAAAATGAGAAGCAATTTGGTGAATTACTCCACTGGATGAGTCAAGGATTAAAAATAGCTCAATTGGATTATAAATTTTTATCTTATGAAGATCATAGTTGGTGTTCAATTGTGGAATATAAAAGCTGTAAAACTGAAGATGAGATAAAAAAGTACTATAAACGCATAGGTGTCCAATTATTTCTGGCATATTTTTTGGGAACACATGATTTGCATTGTGAAAATATCATTGCATCCGGAGAATATCCTGTACTTATTGATCTGGAAACCATAGTTAATGTCCAACCGTCAAAAAAAAGAGTTACTGCTGATGAAGAAGTGAATTATCAACTGGCTCATTCAGTTTTATATACAGGTTTGCTACCTATTTATACATGGAATAAAGATAAATGTGGAATTGATAATAGTGGAATTAGTGGTGGCACTGGAAACTATTATCCTTTTAAAGTACCTACTGTTTCTAAGGCAGAAACATCAGATATGCATATTGTTTATGATTATCCAAAGGCAACACAAAAACAAAATTTAGTTATATTGCAGGATAGATTTCCAGCTCCAGTCAAATATGAAGAGAAACTTTTAGAAGGCTTCTCGTTGGCTTATCAGTATGTGTTGTGGCATAAGGAAGAATTTAAAAAGAAGATAGAAAAATTAAGTTTTTTAAAAAGTCGTATGCTGGTTGCAGATACCCAACGATATAGTATGATTTTGTCCAGTTCTTATCATCCGTCTTTGCTGATGAATGAAAATGAACGTGAAGCTTTCTTTATATCCATGTTAAAAGGAAGAAATGAATCGGAAGATAGAATTGCAAAAGATGAGATGAATTGTCTTTCACATGGTGATATCCCGTACTATGAATATCATTTAAATGATAAAAAATTGTATTCGGGGATGGGAGATGAACTTGGAGAGTATTTTGAGGAAGCTCCTATTAATAGTTTGTTAAAGAAAATTGATGATTTAAATGAAGCTGATATGAAGAAACAGCAGCGATATATGCAAACAGCATTAGAATTAATGCCAAGTTCGCGAGAAAAATATGAAAATGGAACGTATTATGTGAGCGAAAATCCGATATCATTATGCAACAAGGAGACTAAAAATAAATATAACAGGCAAATAGAGCAGCTTATTGAGCGTGTGATAGAAGAGGCTGTCTGGAATCAAGAAAGAACAGAAGTAAATTGGTGTCAGACAAAACTTTCTACAGAAAAACAGATGACATGGAATATAGGAGCTATGGGAATGTACTTATATAGTGGATTGGCAGGTATGCTACTCCTATTTCATGAGTTAAAACAGTTTTCATATTCTGAAAAAGTTGAGGAAATTTATTATACATTACAAAAAATGCTTTTTAGATATTCGGATAAAGGTATGGAATCCATTAATAACTTACAATCGGATGCAACGGGAGCATATGATGGGGAAAGCTCTATCGTGTATGCATATTTAATATTATACGAGAAAAGTAAGGACATTCGTTATCTAAAATATGCGGAACAGCATGTACAGATTGTGGAAAAATTAATTGATCGAGATAAACGGTATGATATGCTCTCAGGAAATGCCGGGGCAGCATATGTATTATTAAAATTGTACAAGCATACAGGTAATAGTCAGTACCTATATATAGCGGAACAAGCAATAGAAATATTGCAAAAAAATAGTGAAAAACAACAGAAAGGAATAGGATGGCGAATAGTAGATGATCTACCGCCAATGTCAGGAATGGCACATGGGAATGCAGGGATACTTATGCCGGTGATTGAACTGTGGAAAGAAACCAGAAAAAAGAAATACAAAGAAATGGCAGAAGAAATATGGCAATATGAAGAATCACTATATGATGTAAACATCCAGAACTGGTTAGATGTGAGATGTGGTAGTTCTGATGAAGAACAGATTGGAGCAGTGGCATGGTGCCATGGAGCAGGAGGCATATTGATTTCAAGAATATATTGTAATGCACTAGTGGATGATGAGATGTGGAAGAAGAGATTCGAAAAAGATATTTCCAGAGCATATGAAAAATTAAAAAGGTATTGGAAAAGAGACAGTTGGAGTTTGTGTCATGGTATTTGTGGTAATCTCTGGATATTAAATCAAATAGATGAATTTATGGACATTAATATTAACGAATGTATAAAGCTGTTACCACAAGAAATATTGAATCCGGGATTCATGAATGGATATGGGGGAATTATATATTATTGTTTGATGGATACAATTAATAAATATGAATCGTAAGCTGGAGTTTTATAGCTGATATTCTGAACAGTATAAGCAGTTAATAGTTTTATCTTTAAAAGAAAGAAGGGGATAGATTATTAACAAATAGAAAGAGACTAACCACAGTGTTGGTCTCTTTTTTGTGGTTGGAAAGGAGTTTCAATGTCATAATTTTTATTATACAGAAATTAAAAGTATTCTTTTGACAAGAAAAATGATTACTCTGTAAGCGCTTAAATTTTAGACATGGATACAAAAATCCCCGGCCACATTTCTGCAACCGGAGAACCTTGACAATTCACATATGATCCTGTTTGTGGGATGTAAGATCAAGAGTGTTGGCTCTGCCAATCGGATCTGGTATCTGGCAGGCTTTTTTGCGTAGACGGGAAACAGCATTATAGAAGCAACTTGGAGAAATACCTTGTGCTTTACACCATGCAGCATCGGTTAATCCACTTTGCCTGCATTCAGTCACCAGTTCCATCCAGTCATCCAAGGAACGCCTTGGGGCTCGTTTATCACTCATAATGAAACCTCCAAATGTAGTGAATTTCTACTTCCTATCAAAGAAGTGGAGTAAAAATCTATCTGCTATCATTATGAGTTAGGAACCGGCGAATATCTAGTTACCCAAAAACTAAGCGCTTACATTACTCTTATAATTCGTATATGTTTTGTGTACATGAAAAAATTGTGTGAAACTAACTATAAATACTAATCGGAATATATAATTTTGTTTTAATGCTGCACTATTTTGTTAAAAAATGTCTATTTGGTAAAGAGCTGAAAATTTATTTATAAAACAGTGAATTAGGACTGCTGTTTACTAAATCTGAAAAAGTTATGGTCAAAAAACACACTGTTATGGCCTAACAATGGAAAAGTACAAAATTAAACGATATGATGAAAAAAATACAAGAAATGTTAGAAAAGACATTGCGAGGAGGTAAAAAATGAAAAAGAAAATTCTATTGAGTGTATGTTTTATTCTTATAGGATGTTTTTTAGGAACAACTATTGGTGAACTAAAATACAGAAATATGAACGAAAAAAAAGAGTATTCGGAAGAAATCCTATTGGAATATGGAGATAAATTTCCGCTAGATAAATTTAAAAAATTGGAAAAAGATAACAAAGAAAATGAAGATATATATAATATCATTTTATATGTTGATCCTTATTGTGATAGCTGTATCGAAAATTACATAGTCGTAGAACGAATGTATAAAATATTATCCAAAGAAAAAATAGGTGTCAAAATAATATGGAAACAGAAGCCTAAAGAGAAGGCTATTGATAATATTGATGTACCAAAAGAAAATCAATATATGGTTAGAAATACAAATTTATTAAATGAATATCCCCTTTTTTTTATCACAGATAAAAATAGTAAAGTTTTAATGATGACAGATAATATAAGTAAAGTGATGAAAAAGATACTTGAACTTGAAGAAATAAATAGAGATAAGATAATTGAATCATCAAATATATATTTAGAAGGTTTGATTGATAATCCGGATCGCAAAAAGCCATCTTTAATTTATTTTGCAATGGAGGGATGTCCAGATTGTGAAAGTGCCATGGAAATATTGACTAAAAATAGCATTTTAGACCATTATAATATTCAGACGATATATACTAAAGACTCATACGGTGAAAAGGAATTTGTAGATAGTGGAGATTTTTTTATGTCAATATATGGAATAGATTGGTATCCTAGTTTTTTGATTTTAAAGGAGAATGAACATATATTTATTGGACAAAAAACGGAGCAAGAGTTAGTGGGGATTTTACAGAAATTGGAATAATCTCTTTATTGTTTAAAAATGGAAAACACTTCACTATGGGAAAGGAGAAAAGTTATGGTAAAACGTAAAATGAAAACAACACTTTTGATAACAATTATGTTGTTGTCTATGACTATTGGTACCAGCGTTCAGGCGGCTGGTTGCTCAGATTACAAGTTGTCTGCTAAAGGAACTGCACAATGTACCAACAAATTATGTCCAGGTGGACTGAAAAGAAAAGAACGCCAAGATTTGTATAAACAAACATGTGTAAGAGCTGACGGTTCAATTTATTACAATAAGGATTATAGGACAGTATACGTCAGCTGTAGCTGTTTGTAAGATTTAAGATAAGTATTGTGAATGAAAATATTAGTAATTATTAATTGAGAAATATAGTGAAGTGTTTTCCAAAAAGGAGAGTTGTAATATGGGAAAAAGAATTATTTGTGGATGTGTTGTGCTAGGGATAGTTGCGTGCTTGATAGGCTGTCAAAAAAGCGATAATTATGAGTTGATGAAAGAATCCAAACAGCAGGTGTTACCAATTTATGAAAAAAAAGATGCTGAAGTGCAAGGTGAAAAGTGTGCACTGGAAACTTTGCAAGATGTTTATAAATCTGATTATATATTAGAAGAATGGAAAATAGAGAAAATTGGAGAGCCGGGAGGTATTTTCTGTAATGATGAAGCAGTGCTTATTTCGGATAAAAAAACAGATTGCATTTTTGAAGTAGACTATGCGGGTAATATACTTAAAGAAGTTGGTGGAACTGGAAGTGGTGAAGGTGAATTTATATCTCCAAGTGCAATCACTATGTGCAACGAAAAAATTTATGTGCTGGATCAAGGAAATAATCGAATACAAGTATTGGATAAAGAACTTGATTATATTGAAGAAATAAAATTAAAAAATACACAATCAACAGATCCTAATTATATACCAGAAGTGCTTTCTGTAAATCAAGAGAGTATATATGTTACCGGTGTTTCTTTAGAAAATCCAGTAGTTGACAAGTATACAGATGGAAAGTTGAAAGAGATAGGAAGCAATTTTATAGGTTCTATTTATTCATGTAATAATCAGATTTATTTAATCAATTCTATGGTTAGATATTATGATGAAGCGAATGATAGTTTTGGAGCTTTAACATCTTGCCCGGAATGGCTTATGACTATTAAAGATAATAAATTAAAAAAATTATGTGAATTACCAAATGGACTTAATATATCTAGTTTTCTCTTAACAGATAGAGGTATTATTTGCGTTTCATGTGCTGGAGCAGCTGTTTATCGTTTGAGTGAGAATGGTAAATATGAGGAAACAATAACATATATTGATGGATTAGAGGATGAAGAAATACCCCAAATATCTATAAATGAAAAGGAAGAATATTTTATTGTAATGCCAAATGCAAGGAAGATTTTCAAATGCTTTAAGGGTGAGAATTGATAATGGATAGAGTCAATTATTTGTTTTATCAACTATTTCTTAAAATTAAATATGAAAAGAGAAGATATTTTTTATATGTTTTGTCTTTTTATGTAGGGCTATTATTGCCTACATGCTGCATTGCAAATACAAGGTCGGTTGAACAAGTTATTTATTATACTACTTTTAAAGGTATGGAAGATTCTTTTCAAGTAGACTGGCTTAGCAGAACCTTTAATACTATTAAATTAGATAAAGAGATTTCTTATTCTATAAGTGCATTTTATGAAGAATCTTTCCCAGAATGGGAGAACCAATATGTTTCAATAAAGGGAATTGATGAATCTTATTTTTATCCACTTCCAAAAATTGAAGGAAGAACATTTAGTAAAAATGAACTACAAGAAGGGAAAGATGTATGTCTGATGAATAAACAATATGCACGTATGCATGCGTGTGAAATTGGAGATATGATTCAAATCAGAGATAAAAGATTAAAAGTTATCGGATTAATAGATAATTCGGTTTATTCGGGGATGATTATACCTTATCAGACAATGCTTAATGTATATAAGGAGGAAAAGGATATACAGTTTTCAGGGACATTTTTTTGCGAAAATGAATTGCAAAAACAAAAAAGAATTGACGAGGTTATTGAACAAATAAAAGAAAAAGATAATCATGCAGATATATTAGGAGTTACAGAAGGAGAAGAATTATATAAAAATGCACTGTACACAAAGATTCAGTGGCGAATTGTTAGGGGAATGTGTGCTCTGGTAGCAATATTATTTTTCATGATTAACGAAACCATTGTGCTAATGGCAAAGGCAAAAAAAGAACGGAAAATCATGGGAATCAATCTGGCACTTGGTGCTACAGAAAGAGATATTAAATATTGTTTGTTTTTTGAAACATTGTTGGTGACTTTATTGGCAGTATTTTTGGTTATGATTACACTAAGACCATTAGCTAAATTAGCATCTTTGGAGCATATTATTATTTTGGACAGTATGGTTATAGTGGAAACAGTTATATTAGCAGTTTGGGCTTGTGAAATATTAACATGGATAATAGTTAGCAGAATTAAAAAAGAAAACATTGCAGATATGGTGAGGACAACGAGGGATATATAATGAAATATACTATTGCAAAAATGTTTCAAATATTGCGACATAATAGATGGGTTTCAATTCTTATGATTATTGAAATTGCACTTGGGATGAGTGTGTTTACATATTCTTTAAATATGTTTTTCTCATTGTCGCGTGAAAAAGAAAATCAAAAAAATCAAGAGAGGGATTTAGTTTTGGAAATTTCAGGTGGTGAAGGTATGAATGATATAGAAAAGCAAGCCTTTACACTGAAGGACTATGAAAAAGTGGACGAGATAACAGATGGTCAGACTTTTTTATATGTTGTATTGCCACAGTTCTATTCTTATAAAAATGAAAACTATGAATTCGTTATGATTTTAGTGGATTATAAAAAGCTTGATTTGAAAAATGGCTATACATATTGGGGAAATGGTCTTCAGGATATTATGAATTGTGAAATGAATCCCATCCCGCAGCTTGAAAAAAAGCAGATGCCCACCAAAATAGCAGAATTAAACTGGAAGACGGAAACAGATGAAATTAAGTTAAAAAAGTGTGTGGTAGCACCAATTACATATATGGAGCAGTATAAAGAGGAAATATCATCGGCAGCTATCCATGTGGAATGGAAAAAGAAGTATTTAAAAAATGAGGAAAAAACAATACAGAAAATAGAGACATATTTATATAATTCACATGACCAAAGTTTTCGTTATCGTATCTACTCTCCAGAAATAGAATTAAGGAATAATACAATAAAAGTGATGACATCCTTACAGGCAATAAATAAGGTAGCATTACTTTTTATGGCGGTTTTTTTGACTGGTATGATTGCTATTTATCAACTTCGATTCGAGCATAGAGAAGAATCATATGGAATTAGTCTGGCATATGGTGCACAATACAAGGAACTCTACTGGGAAATATTTTGTGAGATTTTATTATTAAACAGCATAGGAACGATCATAGGAATAGTCATTGGTTATTTGGTTACTTATTATGTGGATTTTGGAATTATGATCAGTGTAGTGAATGTGCAAGGGAGCTGGTACACATTTCTGAGTGCATATGGGCTGTGTGTAGTACTAAGTAGCTTTGTTTCGGTAATTACTTTTAGAAAACTAAAAAAGAAAAAAATTATTGAATTGCTGAATGTCTATTAGGTGGTGAATTACATGATTATGTTAAAGGGAATAGAAAAAACCTATTGTGGAAAAGAAATTAAGACTAAAGTATTAAAGGGGGTTGATTTGTCAATTTCTAAAGGAGAATTTGTTTGTATCTTTGGGGAATCCGGAAGTGGGAAATCTACATTGTTGAATATTTTAGGGTTATTGGACGATGCAACGATAGGAACTTATAAGTTAGACGGAGTAGATATTCGAAAGTTATCAAAAAAGGAAAGTGCATTTATCAGAAATCAAAAAATTGGATTTGTATTTCAGGCATACCATCTTATACCGGAATTAAATGCGTTAGAAAATCTGGTTGTTCCGTTAGGCTATGCCGGAATGCGGAAAAAAGAAAGAGAAAAAATAGCTTATGAGTTGCTTACGGAATTTGGTATAGATGATTTGGAAAAAAAACATGTCTCTCAAATGTCGGGAGGAGAACAGCAGCGTATAGCAATTATGAGAGCAATAATCAATAAACCACAGATATTGCTTGCAGATGAGCCAACAGGAAATCTTGATAAAGAAAATTCTCAAACCATAATGAATCTTTTTGAACGCTTAAATAAGCAAGGAATGACAATTGTTATGGTAACACATGATACTTCATTGGCGAAATATGGTACGAGAGTGGTCCGTGTGGAGGATGGTCGAATCATTGAAAAAGGGAAGGAAATCTTAAAATAAAACGATTATTCTAGTTGCTAATAGAAAGTGTGAAACATACGAATAAAAAAGTCAAAAAAATACTGTTGAGAAAGAAGTGAATGTAGTATATGTATACTAATACTATTTGAAAAAGGCTGGGCATTCGGTATCTGCAGTATGTAGAAGATATGTGCGGATTTTAGAAAAATTGCTGGATCAAGATGACGAATTTAAGCTGAAGTATAACAATATCAGAGATGAAAAAACAAATTTGACGTGTGATATCTGATGTTATAAGAAAGTGATGGCCTAAAATCGCACTGTTATGGCCAATGTATTGAAAAATAAAGCTGAAATAATATAATAATTAGAAAATGCGGAGTAAAACAATTATTACAACAATATTAAGTATGCTGGATATGAACGCAATTTATAATACTAATTGTTGTATAAAAAGGAGATAGTTGATGGAAGAACAAGAATATACTGTGGGAACAATGGAGCCAGAATGGGGAAATGGCGATGTGCAAAATATTACATTTATAGTTACAGAAGATTGTAATTTGAGATGTAAGTATTGCTATATTACACATAAAGCAAAAGGTAAGAAATTGGCACTGCAAACAGCAAAAAAATTTATTGATTATTTGTTGAATGATAATAAAATTCATAGATGCCAATCGATTATACTAGATTTTATTGGTGGAGAACCGTTACTTGAAGCAGAATTAATTGAGGATATATGTGACTATTTTAAAATTCGTTCTTATGAAGAAGAAAATCCATGGTACTGGAGATATAGAATTAATATTAGTACAAATGGTGTCAATTATAGTGATAATGCCGTTCAAAGGCTTATTGAAAACAATAAAGGTAAGATATCAATTGGAATTACAATTGATGGAACAAAAGAAAAGCATGATCTTCAGAGAGTATTTCCAGATGGGACAGGATCTTATGATGTTGTCAATAAAAATATTAAATTGTGGTTGGAGCAGTTCCCAGGAAGTACTAAAGTAACTTTTGCAAGTGATGATTTGAAATACTTAAAAGAGAGTATTGTAGAACTTTGGAATAAAGGTATATATCATGTTGCAGCTAATGTTGTTTATGAAGATGTGTGGAAAGATGGAGATGAGCAGATTTTTGAAAATCAGTTAAAAGAATTAGCAGACTATATTATTGAAAACAATTTATATAATAAAAATTATTGCAGTTTGTTTTTGGATCATATAGGAATGCCATATGATGAAAAGGATTTAAGTAATACTAGTTGTGGCGCAGGAAAAATGTTGGCATTAAGTCCTTCCGGAGACATATATCCATGTATGCGATATTATGACTATTCTTTAAATAATAAAAAAGGATATATAATAGGAAATGTGGACACTGGTATTGATTTTGAAAAAGCTAGAGTCTTTTTATTAGCAATGTACAAATATCAGTGTGATAAAGAATGTTTAGAATGTTCAATAGCCAAAGGATGCGAATTTTGTCAAGGCTTTAGTTATGATGAGTCAGAATCTGGAACAAATTTTCAAAAAGCAAAATATATTTGTAAAATGCATAAGGCAAGAGTACGGGCAAATAATTATTATTTTGCAAAGCTATATCATGAAAAGGGAATAAAAAGAGAAAACTTTTATTGGAAAAAGGAATTAATATTTATTTTGGATGATGATTATAGCTCTTACTGTTCTTATAATAATACGAAGAGTGTAGGGGAAAAATATATGAGAACAGATGAAATTCTAAGAGGATTGGAATTTGCCGAAAAAGAGTTTATGCATCCTATATTTATCCATTCAAAAAACATTCGAGAAGAGCATTTGAAAGATTATAGAGATATAGAGATAACACACTATATTCCAATTGAAGCTTTTAGAAAGGAAATGCCATTTTATGACTATCAAATCATAGTGGATTATTCAACTTTAAATTTAGTGGATATGATTCCTAATCAAGATAGTATTATTTTTAATATTGAAGAAAAACAGATGAATCAGTTTGCAAGAGCGATACAGATATTGTTGGAAAAAAGCGATAGAATAAATGTAAATTTCTTAGATCTTACAGAAAAATTTGATTATGAGATTTATGAGAGGCAACTGGAAAAATGTAATGAGAGACTGAAAGAAATTTATCTTCAAACAGGGAAATTAAAAGAAATCAATGTTATTACTGATATACTGTTTATAAAGAAGCATGAAGGTTGTCCAGCAGGAAATACAAGTATAGCATTGGCACCAGATGGAAGATTCTATATATGTCCAGCTTTTTATAGTCAAAAGATGCAAAGTATAGGAAACATAGAAAACGGAGTGGAAATAAAGAATCAAGAGTTGTATACGCCTCAATATATGCCGTTATGCAATATGTGTGACGCATATCAATGTGAAAACTGTAAATATTTAAACTATATGAATACAAATGAAATTAACGTTTCGCCCTCTTTTCAATGCAAAAAAGCGATAGTAGAGAAAAAAGCTGCCGAGTCATTATGCTTGGTGTTGAAAGACAGCATTTCTTTTTTGAATATTCCAAAAAATAATGGAGATGTAGATCCTATTAATGTACTTTTAAATAACAATAGAAACAGAGGATATTATTAAGGAGGGCATATTAATTATGGAGGAGATATGTAGGTTAACCAATCATGAAGCAACGCAAGTTTATGAATTGATTGAAAAAAGGAATGCATTGTCAAATTTAAAAAAGCTACTAGAAGGAAAAGAGAAAAATAAATATTTATATTGTCAATGTAAAAATGATTATGACAAAATAAACGAAATGTATCAAATGTGGTGGGAGAATATAATTGAAAAATATCAATTAGGTACATGTGTAGAAGAGAGATTAATAGTTGATGTGGTTGGAGAAAAAATAATGTATCAATAGGTTATATAAAAATTCATATAACAATATTGGAGTAAAGGGGGTGAAATCATGGGAAGATATTCATCAAAAGTTAATTCGACTACAGGTGTGGAAAATCAGGCACGTATATGTGTTGGATGTCAAAATTCGTGCTTTTTGACGAGTTGCAAAGGATCTTGTAGTAGCACGTGTACTGGTACTGGTATCTCAAGACCTGCAGTACGGAAAGAAGTTGAAAAGTAACAAGTAGAAATAAGATTGCCGAGTTTTACGCAGCAATCTTATTGTGTAATATAAATTATTAGGTAGGAATTTAATATGTTTTATCACATAATCATGAAGAATTTTAAAAGCAATCTAAAGAATTACATACTTTTTTTCGTGAGCAATATTCTTGCGATTGCAGAGCTTTTTGCATTCTGGGGATTGAATGATGTGGTCAAGAAGGCTGTAAAAGATGGAGTGACTGCAGCAACGCTTAAGTCAGATTTCGTGCTTGCGGCAGGGCTTATTACATTTATTACGGTCTTCTTGATGATTTTTTCTATGAAATACTATATGAAGCTTCGTATTAAAGATTACACAACGTTTATTGTTCTTGGGATGAAAAAGAAAACATCGTATCTGCTCCTGTTAGTAGAGTATACGGTGGGATGTGTATTTTCTCTTGTGTTCGGAATTTTAATGGGAAACGGAATCTTATATGGAGCACAGACCGCACTTCATAAACTGTATCCGGAATTTCTTAAGGTGACAGCACCGGGATGGAAGATTTACCGGAATACCTGCGGGATGAGTGTTGCAAACATGACAGGTGTATTCCTGATCTTATTGGTCTGGATGGATGGAAGGAATCTAAGTACACTCATTTCAAAGAGTGAGTATAACGAGAAGCGTCCGGTCGGAAAGAAATGGATACTAATGGTATTGATCGGGATTGGCGTTCTGGTGTTAGGAGAAAACCAGTATCAGGGAAGTGACCTGTCATATATGTATTCCCACATTATCTTTATTGTAGGGCTTTTTCTGGTGGCTGCGTTTGGCGTGGCATTGATTCTGGAAGGGCTGAAGCATCGAAAACAGTTTTATCATCGGCATATTTTACAGATGAATCAATTGTACAGTAAATACATGAATAATCTGTTGATTCTGCTGATTCTGCTGGTCATTCATTTCTTTGCGCTTACATATCTGACGGTTGAAATTGCAGAGGTGCTTCCATTGGATAAGTATCGGGAAAACTATCCCTATGACATGGTGTGGATGGCAAAGGAGGAAGATGAAGCATTTGCGGAAAAACTGGTCAGAAAGTATGATGGAAATATGACAGAGCTTCCGATGATCCGGGTGACGACATATTATGGAGCACAGCATATAGGAGTTTCAGCTTCAGAATATGAGAAGCTGACCGGGAAAGATGTGAATCTGTCGGAGCGTGAAATTCTGGTGGGCATTGAGGATTCTGAGTATCAGAAAGAAAAAAAGATTACAGATGAGGATTATTTGAATACGTATAGTTTCTTATTCACAGGAAAGTATCAAGAAGATATGGCGGAGATTTCACACACAGATCCGCAGTACCTGTACGATATCAAGGACATATTTACCCAGAATGTGATCGGACAGTATTCTACAGATCAGTGGCATGAGAACATTATCGTGTTTTCGGATACATATTTTCAGAAGCAGTGGGAAGCGATGCGTGGAGATGATCAGGAGGCAACGGTATTAAGATTATTTACATTTTCGGGAAAACGTAAGGAAAATGCATGGAAGGAACTGTCGGAGTATCAGAAAGAATGTGGCGTAAAGAATGACAGCGATACGAGGATGGAGAGTTATCTCTACGGGACGGAGGAGTATCTGATCGGGCAGAAAATGCGTGTGTTGTTCAGCTTATCCAGTAAATTATTCCTGATGATGGCGCTATTTATCAGTGCATTCTTTGTGAATGGGATTAAGATATTGTCGGAACTTTCGGGATATGAGAGACGCTATGAGTTCCTGCGATGTATGGGCATGAAGCAGAAGCAGCGCAGGAAAACCATTCGCTTTGAAACCCAGATGTTGTCGGATATTGCTTTGTTTGCCACGGTAATGATGGGTATTGTATATGTGCTCTCTTATGAATGGCGGTGTGCATCAAAAGATGCCGGAAGTCTGGACGTAACATTTTGGATGTACTGGATTCTGATTGTTGGAATATATCTGTTGGCAGATCGGCTAGTACAATGGCTGTTTGCACAATATGTTATAAAGAGAGTAGAGAAGGGGAATGATTAGAATGAAAGTATTGGAAGTGAAAAATCTGATCCGGAATTACCGGAGGTCATCGCTCAAGAAGAGTGAAGAAGACGTGAAAGTGTTAAAAGGATTAAACTTTGCAGTAGAAGAGGGCGAATTTGTCGGAATCATGGGAAAATCTGGCTGCGGAAAGACAACACTGCTAAAGGTCCTCGGAATGATCGACAAGCAGACTGGCGGGACGGTACGGTTTATGGAAGAAGATGTTAGCGAAATCTACGGAGACCGGCTGGCGGATGTACGAAGAAAGCAGATCGGCTTTATATTTCAGGATTTTTATCTGATGGACAGTTTGTCCGTTGAGGAAAATATTATGCTTCCGATGATCCTTGGGAGGGAGAAGGAAAGTGTCATGACAAAGGCGGCACAGGAGTATGCGGAAAAATTTCTGATTTCCCATCTGGTGAAAAAGAATCCTTATGAATTATCCGGCGGTGAGAAACAGCGTGTGGCAATCTGCAGGGCGCTCATTAACGATCCGGATCTGGTGCTTGCGGATGAGCCGACGGGTAATCTGGATTCCAAGTCGGGTAAGATCGTGATTGATGCGCTGACACAGATTAACCGTGAATTTAAGAAAACCATTGTTATGGTTACCCACGATCCGCAGATGGCAAGCTACTGCAGCAGAATCATCCTGCTGAAAGACGGGTTGATTCTGGATACTTTGAAGCGTGGAGAAAGCCAGGAAGCATTTTATCAGGAAATTATTGGACGGATGGCGGAATTATAGATGAATAGTAAATATTATAAGAATGTTTTGAAAAAAAGGATTGGATATTTAGTGCTATTAGTTTGTGTTATAGCTATAGGGGCAATACTGTCTAGTGTTTCACCATATATTTTCGGAAAAACGATAGATACTATTTCAATAAAAAATCAAAGCGATTTTCATATTTGGATAACGGGATACATAGTTGTTTTGTTAATGATACAGCTATTTTTAACTGTTGAAACTTTAATTGGGCAGTGGGTAACAATTACAATAGAGAATGATATAAAAAAATCTTTAATGGAAAGCATTCTTTATATAAAAAATAGATATTTAGAGCAATATGAAAAAGGTGCATTGCTAAATAGAATAGAGTTCGATGTTGAGACAATAGCGGGCTATTATATCGATTTAATAGGTAGCATATTGATGATAATTCTGAATTCATTAATAGCAATTTATTTTATTTTTCAGATATCTATAAAGCTATCATTGGTTGCCATAGTGTTTTTACCATTTTCATTTTTAGTAAATTATTTTTTTAGGAATAAAATACGGATGATTGGGATAAAACAAAAAGAGATTAATGATCAATATTTAAGCTATAATGGTTGGATTTTTATAAATATAAATTCATTAAAAGCCTTTGGAAGACAAAAAAACATTTTAGAAAGATTTTCTTCTTTTTTAAATAGTAAACTTGATATTGATATGAAAGGAACAAAATTATCTTTACAGGTTTCTGTTATACGTGCAATTTTGAGTAGTGGATTGAATGTGGCACTTTTGACTATAGCTGGCATTTTGATAATGGATGGAGAAATGACTATTGGAAATTTAGTCGCATTTAATTCATATTTAGAAATGCTTTATCAAGCAATTTCTAAAATGTTAGAATTAAATCTAAATAAACAAGGCGTAATAGTTAGTTGTGAGAGATTAGGAGAAATTAGATTTGCAGAATCAGAATTAAAAGGGGAAAAAGGTAGTATATTAGACGTTCCAATAAAAGAAATAGAGTTTGATAAGGTTTGCTTTTCATATAGTAATGAAAAATCAATATTAAGTGATACTAGTTTTACAATTAAAGAAAATGGCTTATATTCATTTGTTGGTGAAAACGGGTGTGGAAAAACAACGATACTTAAATTGTTGGAAAAATTTTATGATGTGGAACAAGGGCAAATAAAGATAAATAAAATAGATATTAATGATTATGAGATTTTTTCAGTCAGAGAAAATATAGCATATATGAGTAAAGAACCATTTTTTATATATGATACGGTTTATGAAAATATTCGATTAGCCAATAATCATATATCTGAAGATGAGATAGAAGATATATGTCGACAGGTTGGATTACACAAAGACATTATGAAAATGCAGCAACAATATAGATCGCTAATAGAATCGGATGGTGGTAATTTATCTAATGGTCAAAAACAAAAATTAAGTTTTGCAAGAATTATGGCATGTAAAAAGGCATCGCTATATTTATTAGATGAAATAACATCCGATTTGGATGGGATTGCAGAAAAAAATATTTGTGATTTGGTAGAAGAAATAGCTAAACATGCAATTATAATCTGTGTTAGTCATAAGGAAGAATTGTTAAAACGTAGTCGGAAGATTTTGGTAATAGAAGAAGGAAAAGTTATGGATACTGGCACACATGAAAGCCTTTTGAATTCATCAATAACATATAAAAAATTATATGAAAATCAAAGAGAGGGTGAGAGATAATTTACGAAAACGTAAATGGAAATGTATTATATATAACCATGATTATGGCATAAGTTAATTCATAACATATTGTTAATGATTTCCTGAGCTGTCACCATTGGACAATTCGAGAGATCATAAACAGAAGTATACAGAAAGAAAAATTATGGAAATAGTCCTTAAAAAGTTGCACTTTAAGTATCTCCTACGTACAGAATAAGTATCAAGTACAAAGGAGTGAATATAGCATGATAAAAAAATTAAGAGTAGCCGTGGATCACGGGAACCGGAACATGAAAACCTGCAATTTTGTATTTACCACTGGACTGACAGAACAGGACAAAAAGCCTGCCAGGGGAGAGAAGTATCTGAAATATCAGGGAAAGTATTATACCCTTAGTGAGAAGCGGATTCCGTACCAGAGGGACAAGACGCAGGACAGCAGGAACCGATTCTGGATTCTGACGTTATTTGCGATTGCAATGGAGCTGGAGCAGAAAGCGCAGATTCAGCCGGAGGATGTCATTCAGGTGGAACTTCCGATTGGGCTTCCGCCGAAGCATTTTGCAGAGCTTTGTGAGAGATATGAACGCTATTTCAAAGGGGACGGGAAGGTGCAGGAACTGTGCTTCAACGATAAAGTCTATCACCTCTGTATTCAGAATGTAATGGCGTTTCCACAGGATTATGCAGCAATGATGACGAGGATGACGGAAATCCGTGAGATTCCGAAAGTCGTAGGGATTGATATTGGCGGATTTACTTCTGATTATCTTCTGATGAGAAGTGGCAGACCGGATATGGATTATTGTGATTCTCTGGAAAAAGGTGTGATTACCATGTATAACGATATCATTTCCAGTATTAATAGTGAATATGACATGCTTCTGGAGGAGGCAGATATCGACAGTATCATCAAGGGAAAAACGCAGTATTATGAGGAAGCTGTTGTACAGGCAGTAGAAACCATGGTTCAGAATTTTGTTACCGATCTTCTGAACAGCATCCGAGAGCGGGGCATTGATACAAAATCTACTTATACGGTGTTTATCGGCGGCGGAGCAGTGCTTCTGGAACGATTTTTGGAGCAGGCAGATCGGTTGGGAAAACATACCTTTATCCGGGATATGAAAGCAAATGCCGATGGATATGATCTTTTGTATCGCATGACACAGGCTGGAGTGTGATTTTATGGGAAAGAAAAATCCGTTTATATTCACTATTGGTTTTGATAAGTCGGACCCGGATCATGTGTATGTGACAGAACTTCTGAATACGACAGAGAAAAAAGCAAAACTGATCGTTGCGGCAATTCTGGCATATACGGGAAGAACGGATGAGACAGGTAATGGCAGTATAAGCATGGAACCGGATATGCTCCGACCAATGATGCAGCAAATCATCCGGGAAGAAGTAAGAAAGGCATTGGAAGGGCAGGATGTTTCTCAGATAAATAGAGAAATGCCCACAGAAGTTGATCTGATGGAGGAAGAGCCGTTGCGGATGGATCAGACTATGAGACAGAATGTAGTGGATGCTATCAGTGCATTTCGCAGGGCATAAAAAAGCAGGAGGGATACACATGCTTATGGCAGTGTACTCTCCTGTTCTTTGTATCAGAATGGGAATAGACAGAAAACTCACAGACTATTCAAAGATTACTCACAGATTGTCTTTGTATAATGTGTAGATGATGAAGGATACGGGAGAGCCTTAACTTAGGTTCTTGAATCCATCCAGAAGTCCACGCAGTGTAGAAAGGGCAAGCTGTTTCTGCTCCTCCGGGCAGGAATTTAGTTCTGCTATGATTTGTTGCATGGTAGAATCCATATTCGATTTTTTGTCAGAAAATACGGCATCGATGGAAATATGCAGATAATTCGCCAGAGCATACAGCGTATCAAGCCGGGGATTACCGTTATATGTTTCAATATCTGAAACTGTTCGCAAAGAAACCTTTGCCTGTTCGGCAAGGGCATTTTGTGACAGATTGAGTTTCAGGCGTTCTTGTTTTACGACATCTCCCAACCGTTTATTTACCATCTGAATCACCTCACTTATTGCGTATATTTTATCGTAATATGACACCATATGAAATGCGTTAAAATACATACTAATACGCAACATACCACACGCGAAAAGAAGACACAATTTACGACTAGAAAAATGATTTTTTATATGGCAAGAAAGAGTAAAGTAAATGAATATCTGTTAAAAAAATCTTACATCCCAAGAGGGGAAGAAAGAAACGAAAGTACGCAGAATATGAGTTGCTCTTGTTGCATATATCACACAAGTTCATACGAAAAGAGTTAAAGGCTGAACTGCTAGAACGGTGGTTCAGCCTTTCTTTTTATCATAAATTGGAAGAGGGTGTCAGAAGATGCTGCCGTTCACCGCCTTCCTTCAGGATTTTCAAGCAACTTTTTAACAAAAATTCTGGAGGAAAACGAAATGAACAAATATACATATACAGGATCAAAGATACAAAATCACTTTACAGCATATCTGATACAGTTTGTCCGTGGAAAACGACATGATTATCTGGAGAAGAAAATCCAGATGGCTGATGCAGAAGAACTGCTGGAGGATATTGGACAGATGGAGGCAAGAATTGTAATCGAAGAATTGATGGAGAACCAAACGAGGGAGCAGCTTTTATTGCAGGAGGCACAGGGAAAATATCCGGAATGGAATAAGATGTCAGATGAAAGACTGATGAAAGCGCTTCATACGCTGCGGGATGAAGAACGGAAGCTGATTTACCAGCATGTGTTTGAAGAACGTACTTTTGAGGAAATGAGCAGGCTAAACGGGTTATCAGAGGAGCGATGCAAGGGTATTTATTATTATGCAATCCGGAAGATCCGCAAGGTGATGGGAGGTGAAAACTAATGAGTTTTGAACGATTACTTTTACAGGCAAAAGAAGGAAATGCAGATGCGGTACTGGAGATTTTAGAGATATATAAGCCGCTTTTAATTAAGAATGCGATTGTGAATGGCAGATTTGATGAAGATCTGTATCAGGAACTGGTAAGTACATTGCTTCAGTGTATCCAGAGATTCCAAATATTGGAATAGAATGGATAAGCCCGGCGGGAAACTGCCGGGCGGATAATATATTGAAACCGTGAGAAAAGAAGGGTGATTCTTTAGTTGCCTGAACAACAAGGAGTCTGTACGTCCAGTCCATCCAGATAACCCTTTCCCCAATCACACATCGACTCCAAAACAGGAATAATACTTTCGCCAAAAGCAGTTAAGGAGTAAAGAGTTCTCGGTGGCTTTTCTGGAATGACCTCTCTGCGAAGCATCCCAGAGTTTTCCAGATCCCGAAGCTGCTGAGAAAGCATTTTCGGGGTTGCACTGGGAATCAGCCGCTGTAATTCCATATAATGCAGTGGGTGGTTAATGAGATGCCAGAGAATTAAAGGCTTGTATTTTCCGCCAATCAGGGAAAGCGTTGCTTCCACAGGGCAGTTAAAGGATGTGGTCTGTTTCATGATCATGTCTCCCTTCAGGTAGTATCATTTTGGAAAGTATCTTTCCGGAAAGTGCAGTCTTGCAGGACAATCCAATCGTGATACAATCAAATTGTTGATCGATATATCGTAATCATAAAAGAAAAAGGAAGGATTGACAACCATGGATTTTATTGAAATTGCAAAAAAGAGATATTCTGTCCGGAGCTATATGGAACAGAAAGTAGAACCAGAGAAATTAGAGAAAATTATTGAGGCGGCACATGTGGCACCAACAGCAGCAAATCAGCAGCCGGTTCATTTGCTTGTAGTGCAGAGTGAGGAAGGTCTTGCAAAAATCGGAGAAGGAGCGAATATTTACGGAGCACCATTGGCAATTATCGTTTGTGCCGATCATAACAGGGCATGGACAAGACCATTCGATAAAAAGCAGACAGGAGATATTGATGCTGCTATACTGACAGATCACATGATGCTTCAGGCAACAGAACTGGGATTAGGTAGTGTTTGGGTTTGCTATTTTAAACCGGATGTAATCAAAAAGAAATTTCATCTGCCGGAAAATTTGGAACCAATCAATATTTTGGTAATCGGATATTCGGATGAGACTGGAGCTGATCCGGAAAGACACGGCCAGAGTCGGATTTCAGTGGAAGAACTGGTTTCCATGGAAACATTGTAAAGATATATTTTATACATCACTCTCAGGGGAGTAACATCCTCTGGGAGTTTTTTGTCATATTTGTTGCACTTT
>ENA-ORUU01000598-ORUU01000598.1-human-gut-metagenome-genome-assembly--contig:-NODE-598-length-26337-cov-3.37387_pt1 | contig 26337 bp, 19 predicted proteins | sample MGYA00242085_ERZ509221 | MGnify/ENA primary metagenome ERZ509221 (study PRJEB26280, sample SAMEA2338809) | human gut metagenome | biome: human gut; feature: human-associated habitat; material: faeces... | reverse complement strand
TCCTGTGATTCTTCTTGGAAGAATTTTTCCTCTTTCAGAGATGTATTTTCTTAATTTTGCTACATCCTTGTAGTCGATTTCGTTATTCTCTTTACCGCAGAATACACATACTTTTTTTCTTCTACGTCCACCGCCTCTTCTCTTGAAGCCGCCTTCTGGACGATTACCTTTATCGAAAGCCATGTTGCTTTACCTCCTTATATCCTGTCTAGTTGAACGGTAATTCTTCATCAATTCCATCTGGAATATTCATGAAACCGTCGCCTGCATCAGATACTGGTGCCGGAGCCGGTGTGGGAGCTGACGCGCGGAAGTTACCCATGTTCGCATCGCTTGTCGCTTTGCTCTCAGCAAATTCCTGATCTTCTACCACAACGTCTGTTGTGTATACCTTCTGACCGTCTTTATTTGTATAACTGCCAGTCTGGATACGTCCTGTAACAATTACTTTCAATCCCTGACGGAAATATTTCTCAGCGAACTCTGCGCTTCTTCCAAACGCTACACATCCGATGAAGTCTGCGTTCTGCTCTCCATCTCCGTTACGTCTGAATCTACGGTCTACTGCAAGTGTATATCTTGCAATCGCTGTAGAACTTTCACCCTGTGAATATCTCACTTCAGGATCTCTTGTTAAGCGTCCCATCAAAATTACTTTATTCATATAATAACCTCTACTTCCTGCTTATGCTTCCTGTCTTACGCATAAATATCTGATGACATTGTCCATGATGCGAACTCTCTGCTCGATTTCGCCTGGAGTCTCAGCATCAGACTCGAAGTGGATGAAATAATAATATGCTTCTTTCATCTTCTGAATCTCGTAAGCTAATCTTCTCTTACCCCATTCATCAACGTCAGAGATCTGGCCACCAAAACGCTCGATTAAAGCTTTTACTTTTTCGATAACCTGTGCTCTTTCGTCGTCTTCGATTTTTGCACTGACAACAACAGCTAATTCATATTTATTCATGTCGTCTTGCACCTCCTTCTGGTCTTTTGGCCCCCGCTCAACTTATGTGGGAGCAAGGATATCCGCACATTCTACGCGGATTATAGTGTATCACAATTTAAGATGATAACACATCTTCGCTCTTGTTTCAAGCGTTTTTTCAAGAAATTTAAATGATTTTTCAAGAAATTTAAACGATTTTGAATACACTTGTTTTTCTAAAATCTGAGCTTCATCCGATTAATAACAGACTTGACCGTATCCGGTTTTTCTTCTCTTCCTAATATCTTAAGAAGTAAATGATCTGTATCTTGATAACCTTTTCTCGCAAAATTCCCAGAGCAAGACGCACAATAAGAGTATACTCGTCCATGTTTTTTAATATCTTCGATCATTTCCTCCACAAGCTCAGACTCATTTCTGGCCGCACATCCTCCAAGACCGCAGCACTGTACGTTATCAACAAGCTCTACCTTTCCTTTTAAAAACGGACGCATCCCTTCCAGAATTTCTTTGCTTTCCCTATCCGGACACGGTGGAAATATCGTCACATCCTCTTCCACCATTCTGCCCCATCCAAGTTCTTGCAGTTTATCATAAATACTTACCATTCGAACATCCAGATATGGTTTTAAGAACATATAACAATTAGGACAGAGCATAATCAGTTCTTCTATCCCCGCATCCTGAAGTCTGCGATTTAACCGTTCAATAATTATCTTCTCAGATTGCTCCATGCCCAGCTCGGCAATCGGCTTTCCGCAGCAATCGTAAACAACCCCAATTCCTGCTTCTTGCAGCTTTTGAACCAAATACTTTGTCGTCTCCGGATAAAAAGATGGAAAATTACATCCCGGAAACAGCACACTCTTTGTATTTCCGTTCTTATAATTTTTAAAAATATAATTTTCTTTTTCTTTTATCAACATCTCATAGCCGGATGCTTTCAGCTTATTTCCATTTTCTTTTACTTGCCTGCGGCGCATGTCAATAACCATCTGACGCCCATCAATCCTCTCCGGACATACCGCAGTACATTCTCCGCAAAGGAAGCAATGATACAGAAGATCTTCCCTTTCGGCAAGATCTCCTATATCAATCCCGTATTTTTCCAAAAAACGACAGTTAGCTCTACATGCTCCACAATGTGTACACGCTTTGTTATCCATCTACCTTCTCCTAATCCTTCCTCTTACTTATCCAGGTCAAATATCTCCCGTAATCTGTTCTTTCTAATGGCTCTGCCAGCTTTCTTAACTGGTCTCCATTGATGAATCCCTGACGATATGCAATCTCTTCAATACATGAGACATAAAGTCCCTGCCTCTTCTGAAGCGCCGCAACATAATCCGACGCATCCTTAAGAGCACTGCAATTTCCGACATCAAACCATGCGACTCCTCTGCCCAACGGTAAAACGTTAAGTTTACCTTCCTTCAGATATTGTTCATTTACAGAAGTAATTTCCAACTCTCCTCTTGGTGAAACCGGAATTTTTCTCGCCACATCCACAACATCTGCATCGTAAAAATACAGTCCCGGTATCGCATAATTGGATTTCGGCTCATCTGGCTTCTCTTCAAGTGACACCGGACGCCCACTTTCATCATAATTAACTATTCCGTATTCTTGTGGATTATTGACATAATAATCAAATATAACCGCTCCTGACTGTTCGCCTGCTTTTTTCAAAACTTCCGAAATTCCTCTGCCATAAAACAGATTATCTCCAAGAATCAAAGCCACTCTGTCTGAACCAATAAATTTCTCTCCAATCAGAAATGCATCTGCCACGCCTTTCGCCTCTTCCTGAATTGCATAACCGATCCGAAGCCCAAGCTGACTTCCATCTCCAAACAATTCTTCAAATAGCGGAAGTTCTCTTCCCCCGGAGATAATCAGAATATCTCTGATTCCGGCAAGCATCAGAATCGAAAGTGGATAATATATCATCGGCTTATCATAAACAGGAAGCAACTGCTTAGATGTCGCTATGGTAAGCGGGTACAGCCTCGTCCCTGTCCCTCCCGCCAATATGATACCTTTCACTATTTATCACTCTCCTGTATACGATCCAGGAACAATTCCTTGTGGATATCCTCAACATCTTTCTCCAGATTCGTTCCTTCTACTATTTCTTCAAAATCTGCGAACTGTACGCCTTCCTTCTGCGGCTGACGTACCTGCTCTTTGATCGTTCTCGGAAATGCCGGAAGTAGAGATACTTTATATTTTTTTGCATCTGCTCCATAAGAAATGATATCGCCATTCTCAAAATTAGTTTCTACATTCGGCAAAACAATATCCATACACTTATCTACCTGCTCAAACCCAGAAGTTGTCAGCTTCTCCAACATTTTGTTGATCACTTCCATCTGTCTGCTTCCGCGCTTTACATCTCCGCCCTCTGTAACGCGGATACGACAGTAACCGGTTGCCTGTACACCATTGAGTGTCTGCATCCCTGCTGCCGTAACGTCCGGTGTATCTTTGCCAAGGGCCTTCGCGATTCCCTGCGCATATCCGTTGATATGTGGAATTTCTTCTTCCGTTACTTCAATCTCAATTCCGCCAAGCGTATCGATCATATCAACCATTGCCGCAAAATTTAACGTAACATAATCTTTGATATTTAGATCAAGATTTTCATTCAGCACTGCAATCGCTTCTTCCGCACCGCCTTCTGCATAAGCCTCTTTCATTTTCACCGATTTACCATTATGCTCCAGCATTGTATTTCCGTAAACAGAGAAAATCTTCACTTCTTTCGTCTTCTCGTTTAAACTTGCCACATAGACAGCATCACTGTCCACGGCTTTGTCATCTGCACTTTTCGCATTTACACCAAAAATTGCAACATTCAGATAATCCGCCCCGATTTCTTCCTCAACCTCTTCCGAAATCTCTAATTGATCTTCGTCTACAGTCGTCTGTTTTACCTTCGAAAGTTTACTGTTCGCATACACGCCAATTCCGATTGCAACCGCCGCAAGAACCGCTATCACTCCAATAATGATCTTCTTTTTCGAAGTCGTTTTCTTCTCTTCCGGTTTTGAATCTACACCGTTCTGCTCTTCCACGCCTTCTACCTGTTCTTCCACTTTCTGCTCTTCCACTTTCTGCTCTTCTACTTTCTGCTCTTCCACTTTCTGTTCTTCCATCTTATCTTCTCCTACTCTCTTATCTTCCATCTTCATTCCTCCTCCAGTAATATTGATCCCAACTCCATTTTTTTACAAGCCACATGGGCAATTTATCATAACGCTTTCCCGCTTGATATCCCAGGAATTTTACCGCGCTTAAGCAAAATAGCCTTGGCAGGAGCCGAAGCCTCTTTTGTTTTAATAAATGCAAGGCTGTTCCTTTAACCAGCTCCACTCCCTCTTTTTCCGACGACAATCTGCCGAAAATTTCATCATACATCTTGTGTACAACACCAATATCAAAATTCCGCTTCCACTGCACCCTGTATCCGAAATTATGTGCATGTATCACATGTGCATCTGCATTGTAGATCACATCAGCCCCGGCAAGTAATGCTTTCGCGGCATACACACTATCCTCACTAAGAAGAATATGTTCCTCAAAACCTCCAATTTTATCATACCAGTCTTTCCGGTACATGGCGCATACATTGGAGGTAAAACAATCCTTCACTCCACCTTTGATAAATTTTGCTTTTGTTTTCTTAAGACTGTAGGACGGATAATTAAAATATCTTGTATATTCTTCAATCTCATCACAGCCAAATCCGGGAATCTGCCTTGCATAAGCCACTGCATGATTGGGATTCTCAAGACTTCTCACCAGTTCCCTCACCAGTTCTTCGTTCTCCGGAACTGCATCCTGCACCAGAAACAACAGATAATCCGCATCATTTAACCGCGCCCACTGATGTCTAGTGCCTCCATGATTAAACTTTGCACGCGGTATTTTTATAATCTCCACCTTATTATCATAATCTGCAAACCACTTCTCTGCCTTTCGGTCATCCCACATCTTATCAATCGAAAAAACCAGTGTGATTTTTCGTGGCTTACAACTCTGGTGCAGAAGACTCTCAACACTCTGCCGCAAACGTTCATCCGGATTCCACACCGGAATCATCACATCTATTATACACATCTTTAAGCTTTCCCTTTTCTTCTCTGTCAGTTATAATAATAATAAATCATTTTAAAGGAAAAATCACTATGAAACTGCATATTATTATCCCCAATTATAATGGCGCACATTTTTTAACGAACTGCCTTAATTCACTGCGCCGACAGACCTATCAAAATTTTCGAATCACAGTGGTTGATAATGGCTCATCTGACGAAAGTGTGACTTTGCTTCAAAGGCATTATCCGGAAGTAAACATTTTAAAACTTCCATACAACAAAGGCTTTGCCGCTGCTGCCAACGTCGGCATTCAAGAAAGCAAAGAACCTTATGTCATGTTACTTAATAATGACACAATCGTTAAACATAACTGTATCGAAAAAATGATGAACGCCATCCTCTCTGACAACCGGATATTTTCTGTAGGCGCCCATATCCTCTCTATGAACGCTCCGCACCTTACAGATACTATCGGAGATTTTTACACCCTCTTTGGCTACGCTTTCTGTCGGGGACAAGGCTTAGCCTCCGCCCGTTTCGCTTTACACCACAAGAACCACATTCCGTCATTCACAAACTGTGGATGCGCCGTCATTTACCGCCGGTCTCTTTTAGAGAAAACCGGTCTTTTTGACGAGCATTTTTTTGCCTATCTGGAGGATGTGGATCTTGGATTCCGTGCCCGAAAAATGGGTTACAAAAATGTAGTCTGTCCGGAAGCCCACATATTTCATTATGGAAGCGGAACAACCGGTGCAAAATATACTCCGTTTAAAGTATACTTATCTGCTCGGAATAATATCTGGCTTCGCAAAAAAAACCTAACCTTATTTCAAAGACTGTTCCGCGCGCCTTTTTTTCTCACAGGAACATTGTTAAAACTCTTATATTTCCACAAAATAAACCTTGGACGTTTTTATACAAAAGGCATTCTGGACGGGACAAAAACAAGGCGCCATCTGACTTCTCACATTTCTGGCAACACACTGTCCTATCTCCGGACAGAATCTTGGACGATATATGGAAGCATTCTTTATGCCTTTCAGTTTCTCCAACGGCATTTATAGCATTCACTGCCTCTTTCTTAACTTTTCAACGAAAAATCATGCCGATCCAGAGCCAGATTCGGATTATAGGACGGATCTCCCCAGTACAGAAAATTCGCCCATCTTCGCTGGAAATATTCAATTTCTCCACGAAAACGTTCTATTTTCTCGGGTGTATCCTCCGCCCCTCTTGTCTTGGATTCATCATGATACCAGATTGAAAAAGGATTGTATATGATTTTATATCCCGCTTCTTTTACACGAAGACAAAAATCCACATCATTAAACGCAATCTTCAATTCGGTATCCATTCCTCCCACTTCCATAAAAACAGTTTTCTTTACCATCAGGCATGCCGCTGTTACTGCACTGTATTCCTGCGCACAAATTGCGCGACAGCAGTACCCCGGGTCTTCTCGATCCATTCCTACAAATGCGTGATCTGCCACACCGCCCAATCCCACGATAACACCAGCATGCTGAATCGTATCGTCCGGATACAACAATTTAGCACCTACAATCCCCACATCATCTCTCATACAATATCCCAGCATTTCTCGAATACTTTCCGGTCTTTCCAGCCATGTATCATTATTCAACAGAAGCAGATGATCTCCTTTTGCTCTTACTGCCGCATAATTTTGAATATCCGCATAGTTAAACTCTTTCTCATACCGAAGCACACGCACATTGTCATATTGCCTCTGCACCTGATCATAATATGTAACTATTTCTTCTGATACGCTATTATTTTCTACAATTAAAATCTCCAGATTCTTATACTCAGATTCTTGTTCCAGCGACTCTACACAACGCATAAGATCTTCTCGGTGATCCTTATTGGCAATGATTACAGACACAAGCGGCTCATAAGGAAGTTGATAAACCGTTCGGACTACTCCCGGAAACACAGCCTTCACTTCTGCCTGTATTCCCATCCGATCATAATGTTCTCTCAAAATCTTCTGAAACAATTCATAAGTATAGGGCTTATTGTCTGTATCTACAGCCACCGATCCCGGACACATACGCCAATGATACAATATCTTGGGAATGTGAACAATGCGATTCGTCCGCTCCACACACCGCAAAATATGATCATAATCCTGCACCCCACTGTAATCGGAATTCAGATACCCGACTTTATCAAGAAACCTCTTCTGGATAACCGTAAGATGACAGATATAATTCTGGCATCGCAAAAGCTCCATATTAAAATCCGGTTTAAAACAAGGCTCACTGTATCTCTTTCCATTTTCCGAGAGTTTATCAGAATCCGTATAAATCACTTCCACATCCGGTTCACGATTCAACACTTTCACACACTCATACAATGCGTCCGGAGCCAAAGTATCGTCATGATCCACAAATACAACATAGCCTCCGTCTACCTGTTCTAGCGCCCGATTGGTATTATCTGAAATATTCAGCCTACAATCATTTTCAATAATATGTATCCTTTTTTCTTTACGCGCATAGTTCCTAAGTACTTCCTTAAGCGAAGACTCTTTCCCACTCCCATCCGAAAGATATAATTTCCACTTCTCATACGTCTGTGCCTGTATAGACCAAATCAGATCCTCAAGATAAGGTAGTGGCGTTTTATACAGCGGAACTACAATTGAAAAGAGTGGTTCATACACAAACTGTTCTTTTCTCTGTCTATTCAACTCTTTCTTATCTGGGAAATACCTTCTTCTGAACGCTTCGTAAGTCCGACCCTCCTAGCTTCTCTATCGCTCTTCGAACTGTCTGTTTTAATCCAAACTGCTGATAGTACACCTTGACTTTCCACCCTTGTTCCTTTATGCTCTTACCTATTTTCATCGGAAGTGCCTGTCTAAAGGAGTGTTGCACAATCTCCTTCACACCGTCACAATAGACTTCAACTGTCACCTTTCCTTCGATCCGCTCTTTCGATGTAAATAAATATCCATGAATCCATTCTTTTTTGCACTCTGGATACGCCTGTTCTACATCCGTTCTTCTCCGGTCCATGATTTTTCCGGAAATGACAGTCCCTGATGCATCTTTGAGGCATATACTATAATTTTCTCTGGCAATACACCATCCACTCACGCTGATTCCACGATCATCCAATACAAATTCATCTACAGACATCGGGATCTTATCCTTAAGCTTTTCTATCTTCTTCGTCTCTATAGCATAGGCTTCTTTCAGATTCGCACCATCTCGTTCAAATATTCTAAGCTTTTTATACGCCCTATAACTTCCCGGCAAAGTGATCCACAAAAAATACCGCTTCTCGCACACCCCCAACGTACGCACCGTCTCTTGAACTTTAATATCCGTCTTTACCGGCGTGTAATCCAAAGACACAAGAAGGTCACCACTCCCTCGGTCTGTTCCTTTCCAAAATCCGCAGACCAATACCTTATTCTCTGCCGTCATATGCGCTCTGCAATGCAGAATGCAAAACTGATGATCCATTTATTTTTCTCCCCTTCTTATATATTCTTCTGTCACTTCCATACACGAGCCATCCATCTGAACAACTCCCTTTTCAAGCCAAACTGCTCTGGAACAGATTTCCCGAACTTCACCCACACTATGAGATACCAGTAATATAGCGGTTCCCTGTTTTCTCAATTCTTCAATCCGCTCTCGGCATTTAGCCTTAAAAACAAAATCCCCAACCGAAAGCACTTCATCCACAATAAGAAGATCCGGCGTTCCAAACGTCATTACTGAAAAACCAAGTCTCGCAAGCATACCCGATGAAAAATTTTTAAGCGGCGTATCCATAAAATCATGAAGACCGGAAAACTCTACGATCTCATCATAATGCTCCCTCATAATGCTTCGATTATATCCGAGAATTGCTCCATTGAGCCACACATTTTCCCTGGCAGTCAGATCCATATCAAATCCGGCGCCAAGCTCTATTAAAGGAGCAACACTTCCTGCCACTTCCACCTTTCCTTCTGTCGGTTCCAGTACTCCTGCCAAAATTTTAAGGAAGGTACTTTTGCCGCTTCCATTCAGTCCAACAAGCCCAACACTTTCTCCTGCATCCATCTGAAAATTCACATTTCTTAACGCCCATAACGTATCATAAGAAATACGCCCTTTTACTTTCTTCACAAAATATTCTTTAATATTATCAATCTTTTCCGTTGCCATGTTAAATTGCATAGATACATTTTCTGCCTTAATTATCTGCTTTCCCATTCTCACGCAATCCTTCCTCTCGCTATAGATCCAGAATAAATGTCTTCTGTCGTTTTTTAAACACCGCTCTGCCGATAAGCAGCATCACAAAAGATGTTCCCAGGCTATAAAACATGCGCCCTGGCTCCGGATTCTGTCCTTCCAGAACAATCATACGAAACACCTCCATGATCGCCGTTAAAGGATTATAGTAAACAACCCCTTGCACATACTCCGGCAAAATAGAAAATGGATACATGATCGGCGTTAAATAAAACAAAGCGGTACAAAACACACCGTACAAATGCATAACATCACGAAATCTCACCGTAATCGCCGCCAATAAAAGCCCCATACCAAACGAAAAGATCATTAAGCTAAAAAATACAGGAACTACAAATAACAGTGGTCCCGCAATTTTGCTTCCCGTCACCGCCATGACAACAAGAAGCGCCACGAATGATGCCAGAAGGTACACTGTACCAGAAAGAATTTTAACCAACACAAGCATATACTTTGGAACATATACCTTTTTGATCAATGTTCCATTATTCAAAATCGCCATCATTGCGTCCGTCGTAGACATTTGAAAATAATTAAAGATCACTTGTCCGCTCAACACATAAATCGCATAATTCTCTATATCAAATCGAAAAAGCTTAGAAAACACAAAGCACAACACAAGCATCATGAGAAGCGGATTCAACACCGTCCATAATAAGCCCAGAATCGAGCGCCTGTATTTTACTTTAATGTCTCTTACTGTCAATTCATATAATAATGCCCTAAATCGTAAAAATTCCTTCACCTTTTGCCTCTCCTATACCTTTGCTGCTGTCTTTTATCATAACATTTTAAACTAAAAATGAAAATATTTTAAACCAAATAGCCCCCGCTTATTATAAAAGCAGGGGCTGTACTTCATCATTCCATCAACTATCTAATGCTTCTTTTTTTGTTTTTAACATACATAATAACTGCACATGCGATAACCACTGTCATTGCAAATGGCATCAGCGGCGCTTCATCAGCTGTTTTTGCAGCGCCACTGGAATTTCCTTTACCGCCTGCTGCCGGCTTCTTATTACCAGTGCCGGTTCCCGGTTTGCCATCGTTTCCGGTTCCCGAATTGCCACTGTTTCCGCTTCCCGAGTTGCCACCGTCTCCGGTTCCTGAATTACCACCATCTCCGGTTCCCGGATTTTCAGACGGCATATTATTTACTTTTGTCTCTTCATCAAACGCATTGTCAGCAACCTCTTTGATTGAATCCGGAAGAGTAACTTCTGTAATACTATTACCTGTAAAAGCTCCCTCTTCGATCTTTTCGAGTTTTTCAGGCAATGTTATTTTCGTAATGCCCAAATCCTTAAATGCATCTTTTCCGATTGCTGTAATATACTTTCCATCTGGGTTCTTATCCGGAAGCACAATCTCTGTTGTATATTTCAGATTTTTCAAACCTTTCTCAGAAAGTCCGGTAATTGTTGTCCCGTCATAAGTAAAGCAGTCTACAGACCATTTTGCATTAAATACTAATTTCTGATATACATTTCCATCCGTACTTGTCATACTTCCATCTGTACTTACTGCCGGAAGCTCCATATGATCTGGATTGGATGTATTAAGAACTACCACATGATCATTATTTGTACCTGCATTGCCGATAAATGCATCCGGTGCAAGCTCTTTCAAAGATTCCGGAAGAACTACACTCTCAATATATCCCTCTTTAAATGCCTTTTCACCAATCTTCTCAACGCCTTCTTCAAGAACAAGCTTTTTCAGTGTAATTGCCTTAAATGTTCCTTCAAATGCAGAATCTCCAATTTCCTTTACATTTCCCGGAATTGTAAGCTCTGTCAAATGGTGAAGATGGAATGCCTTTCTTCCAATCTTAGTTACAGACTTCGGAATATCAAGGCTTGTTAATCTAGCGCCTGCAAATGCAGTATCACCGATTTCTGTTACTGTCTTCGGAATATCTACATGCTCGAGACGGATATTCATAGAGAAGATACCTTGCGGAATTTTCTCCAGTTTACTTGGAAGCTTAATAGCAGTAATATTATTCTCTGAGAATGCGCCTCCGCCTAAATCTGTTGCGTTTTCCGGAATATCTACCGCCTCTAATTTATTTCCGTGGAATGCATGGAATGCAATCGTCTTTAATCCATCTGGGAAGTCTAATGTCTTGAAATTATTATATTCAAATGCTTTCTCCCCAATCTTCGTAACTGTCTCCGGAATTTTCACAGTCTCCATACCATTTGGTGAGTCCACGCTATCCTTTAACTGAGTCACTTCATCATCCGGAATCTTAAACGCTCTGTCGCCGATTTCTGTAATCGCCTCTCCTGTTTCCGGATTCGTTTCTGGAAGAACAAGTTTCTTATTTTCAAGTCTTGTCTTATTTCCTTCTTCTGACCAGCCCACTAATTTTGTACCGTCAAATACAAAATCACTAAGTTCCCAACCGGTTCCGATCAAATTATTGTATACAACTGTATGATAGTTAGAATCTTTATACCAATCTAAATGATTTTTATTGGATGTATAAAGGGTTACTTTTCCGCCATTATCACGGAATGCATCTTTATGCAAACCAGCATTTCTACCATTCTTCTCTACCATTGTTGTCGGCAGCTTCACTTCTGTTGCAAGTGTATAGCGGAATGCCCAGCGTCCGATTGTTTCCAGTCCTTCCGGAAGAATAATCTCCTTCAGTGATCTCGTTGCTTGCGTCTGCGCAAATGCAGAATCCCCAATTGACTTTACGCCTTCCGGTATTTCAATCCGTGAGAAATTATTTCCCGCAAAGGCTGCAGTTCCGATTCTTGTAATTCCTTTTGGAAGTTCAATCTTCGTAAATTTCTCTGCTGCAATCTGACCAGCGCAACTAAACATTCCATCTGGAATCTCTGTAATATTAGCCGGTAATTTCACATTCTCAACTGTGAAAACTGATGCAAAGGCAGAGGAACCAATCTCTGTAACACTGTCCGGAAGAATCACATCCACCAGATTCGTCATTTGGAAAGCCTGCTTTCCAATAGTTTTTAATGTCTCAGGGAAAGTCACTTCTGTAATATCACTGTCATAAAATGCTTTCTCACCTATTTTTTCCAATTTATTCGGAAGAACTACACTATTTAATTTCTCATCGTCTGTTGTAAACAATCCGTCCCTCTCTGTGTCTGCGATTGCTGTTACTGCCTTTCCATCCGGCGTCTCATTTGGCATCACCATATTCGGGTCATTTGCTCTTTTCTTAGCACCAGATTCCGAAAGTCCCGTAATCGTTGTTCCATCAAAGGTAAAGTCATTCACGTTCCATGGTTTTAACTCTTCCGGCATTTCTTCGTCTGTAATCAGCTTCTGCACATTTGATTTATGACTACCTACACAATCCAAATGGTCTACAAAACTCTCCTTTTCCACAGATGGGTCTGCGTACATATATACGATTCCGCCCTTTTTCTCGGCTGTTGTACCGGACGTTACCGGTTCCATTCCTGTATTCTGCATGAAAGCCCATTTATCTAATTTTTCTGTTCTCTTTGGAAGCTGTACCGCCTTGATCTTATTGATAGCAAATGCCTGTCTGTCAATATTCAATTTGAAATCACAGTCTTCTGGGAACTCTACCGATTGAATCGCTCCATCAGCAAATCCTCCATTGGAAATTCTCCACAAAGTATGTGGAACTACAACCTTTGTTAACTGTTTATTTCCTTTGAAAGCATATGTTCCAACACCAATTACACCTTCCGGCAAGGTCAGCGTCTTCAAATTGTTACCAAAGAACGCATTACTCATAATAACGAAATCACCGCGCTCTGTAACGCCGTCTTTAATGACACCATCCGGACCATCATACTTCGTCATTACACCTTCCGGGAAAGTCACAGACTCAATGCCCATCTTATAGAAAGCTCTCACTCCAATTCCTGTTACCTTCTTCCCATACGGATCTGTTGCAGGAATTACGAGATGTTTATTTTTCTCAAGTTTTGCCTTTCCAATATCAGAAAGACCAGTAATATAATATGGGTTTAATACAACTTCTTTATCCATCTCGTGTGCAGGATAGAACGTAACTTCAACCTCATCTACGTTAGAATCACCCCACTGCTCATATGTAAAGTCAAAAGCATCCCACTGTGTATCATTTTCATCAATGGTAATCATATACTCATGATAGTCTGAATCCGGGAAGTTTTGCTTATCTGCGAACTGCGTCTTACTTACGTATACTTTTGTCTTTGTGGCAACTGTATCATCAGAATATTCTTTTTCAAATGTATTCTTATCCAGACTCTCAACTGTTGTCGGAAGCTGTACTTCTTTGATCACCTTATTACGGAACGCTCTTGAACCAATTGTCTTAAGCCCTTCCGGTAAGGTAAGCGTACATTCATCTTTCAGATAATTCTTTGTAGAAAATGCAAATCTTCCAATCTCTGTTACGGTAGATGGAATTACAATATTTTTAATATTATTACCTGCAAAAGCATTCTGCCCAATCTTTGTAACACCTTCCGGAATCGTCAATTCTGTAAGATTCGTCATATACAGATCCGCAGTACTGCATCCGAATGCACCGCTTGGGATTTCTTTGAGATTCTTACTAAGAACGATGGTCTCAATCTCTGCATTAGAACCAAATGCGCCACCGCCCAATGTTGTAACACTGTCCGGCAAAATCACAGCTGTCAGATGATTCATCTGGAATGCTGCAAGTCCGATCTCTTTTAACGTATTCGGGAAATTCCCGATTCTCTTAAGACCACTGTCTGCAAACGCTTTATTTCCAATCTTCTCAATATGAGACGGGAATGTAACGCTTTCAAACTTCTCTTCTTTTGTTGCAAACAATCCATTAGCATTTGTTGTATCGCCAATTTCTGTCACCCATTCTCCCGATGGTGTCTTGTCCGGCAATACAAGGTCTTTTTTGTCCGCGCGCTTTTCAACACCACTTGCCGAAAGTCCTGTAATCTTCGTTCCTTCGAAAGTAAAATCAGCACTTGTCCAAGCCCCCTCTTCCTCTGGACGGGAACCTACGATTAATTTTTGATGCCAGGACTTCTGAGACTCTGCTGTCCGCTCAATATGGTGGATTCTCTCCATATTAGCAAGATTCGGGTTATCAGTATACATATACACTACGCCGCCAAATCCCTGCTCTTTTTCCGGTGCATCTGTTGGACAGTCTTCCATCCCCGGATTCCAGTAGAATACCTTCTTCTCTACCACTTCACAATAATCCGGCAATCTCACGGATTTAATATTGTTATGAGAAAACGCAAACGCATGAATTTGCATCTGAAAATCACAAGTTTTCGGGAAGCCTACTGTTGTGAGATTATTACTATCAAAACATGAGTTTTCAACCCACCAGACAGTATGTGGAATACTTACGTTTTCAATTTTATTATTTTTAAATGCAGATGGCATAATTGCAATAACACCTTCTGGAAGGTATACATCTGTAAGATTATTTTTTGAAAATGCTCCTGTTCCGACGATATAGTTTCCGCGTCTTGTTACGACATGTGTAACTGTATCATCATAATCTACCATCATGCCTGTTGGAAATTTAACACTTTCCAGTCCCTGTTCTCTAAATGCATTCTCTGCAACACCGACAAGTTTCTCTCCCTTATCATTCACAGACGGAAGAACAAGGTTTTTGTTCGTCTTTACTTTTTCCTTACCGCTTTCAGAAAAACCAGCAACCGCAGATCCTTTAATCACGATCTGTCTTGTATAATCACATCCGTTTAACGTCTGCTCCATCTCAGTATAAGTAAAGTCTGCAACTGTCCATGCATCTGTGACAGCCTTAGCAGACGCTGCCTTGGGCTTTGCTTTCTCCACATCAGCCTTCGCAGTATCTTTTGCACCTTTCTCAGCTGCTTCTTTATCTTTCTCTGTTACCTCTGTTTCAATCGCTTTCTCAGAATCTTTCTCAGAGTCGTTTTCCTTTTCATCGGTTTCCTCCTTTTTAGGTTCTGCTGCGTCTTTTTCCTGTTCTTCCTGCCCTTTTTCTGCTACTTCACTTTCCACCTGCGTCTGTGGAAGTTCTGCTGCAAATGTTGTCGCACTCATAGATATGCTAAGTGCAATAGCGAGAAGTCCAGCAAGAAATCTTCTTTTCATAACCTACCTCCTATTACGCTTTAGAAATATTTTCCTCTCATAGTATCGTATCACGTTAATCTCTCCTCATCTAATTGATTATAATGATAAGCAGACTATACTTATTTATTTTATCTATATATTTTTGCAGTTTTAGCGCAAAAAAATACCCGTCACAAAAATGACAGGTATTTTTTATATCACGCATTTTTATTTTTCCACTTCTCCAACTACAGCCCATCTCCAAAATGACTGACCATAGCTGTATGTATGTTCATAACCGCACATCTCCAATACAAGTTGAACGTATGCGGAGCGAATCCCTCCGGTACAATAAGTTACTACTTTATCCTCCTTATGGATTCCTTTTTCTTCGAACATCTTCGTAATTGTCTCATTATCTTTTAATGTTCCGTCACTCTGGAACAATTCTGTATACGGAAGATTGACCGCTCCCGGAAGGCGTCCACCTTGTGCCTCATCATAGAGGACTGCACCTTCATATTCTTTTGGTGTACGTGTATCTACAATCTTGTAATCACCATAATTCTTCTGAAGTTCCTCTGTCATAATATCGTGAGACTGGTCAAGCTTCGTGACAACCATATCCGATTTTTTCGGTTCGGCTATCGGAGCCTTAGCTTCTACACCAATATCCTTCATTGCAGTAAGACCGCCATCTACAATCTTCACATTCTCACAGCCTGCCTGTCTTAACTCCCAGAGAATTCTCCCGTCTTCTCCCCAACCATTTTCCGGTTCGCCTAATACGATAATCTCTTTTTCTTTATCAATACCAAGCGCTTGCAAACGATTTGTAAGATCTGTCGGTTCCGGCACCAGTCCCCAATTCTCGTCTCCCGCCTTTCCCTCTTGACAAGTAGAAAGACTTGTCCAGTCTGTCACCGGAGCCCCTTCTATTGTACCTTTCTTAGCGGAAGGTTCCCCTCTCCCATCAATAAACAGTACATTCTTATCTCCCAGCTTTTCTTTCGCTTCCTTGGCGCTGATTATGAATTCCCCCTTAAAATCAGACGTTCCATCTGTTTTTTCAGTCTTTGTAGTTTTACCGCATCCACCAAGCATCATAGCACTCAGCAAAACTGTTATTCCTATAACCGCCACTGCCTGTTTCCATTGTTGTTTCATCATTTCTCCTTATCTCCTTTTCCACTTTTCTTCTATCTTTAATTTTTTTAACAACGCTTCATTTAAAATTGCTGTCTTCTCTTCATTTTCTATTTTGATTTCTTCCAACACTTTCTCCTTAATATCCAGTGTTCGTTTCATCATCAATAATTTTTCTCTATTTTCTTCCAATTCACTGCGCATTTTTGATAGTTCTTCTTCCAAATCCCTACTCTGTTCTCTCTGCACAGCCAGAAGTTCACTAAGTTCTTTCCTATCCTCTGTTATTGCAAGAAGATTCTTGTTCAGCTTATAAAATTCATCCTGCAGCCTCTGAAGTTCCTTGTCTTTTTCTGCAAATCGGTTATGAATCCCATAATCCATATAGAAATGCTGAAAATTCCACTTATAAATATCCTGCGGTCTAATCTGATAAATTTCTTTTAGTACCTTAACAGCTTCTGAATCTCTGAGAAGCTCCTCGAACTTCTCCATACCAAGTACCCATAGATTCGGCAAATCTTGGATGCAGTGCATAAGTAAAAATGCCTTTTCAATTTCCAGTTCCAAATGCGAATATGCTTCTTTATAGCGAAACTTATTGTCAAAAAATTCCAACATTTCTTTATCTGTCAAATCATTGATAAAATTACGCCTAATAATCATATGTTCATTTAAACTTCGTGTCACCTGTTCTTCACTTACACCGCTGATCTGGTCTTTTGCATTTTCAAAATACCGATAACTGACTAACGGTTCTTCTATCATATGGATCGAATAATATCTTAGAATTCGAAGCCAAAGATCCATGTCAGCCAAATGACCATAATACAAATGATATCCTCCGACTTTGTCCAACACTTCTCTGCGAACTACCGCAGACGGATGACAAATACAGTTTCCTTCGAAGATCAAGCGCTGGATCCAATCTCTGCGTGTATAATAATTTTTCTGAAGCACTGACGCTAACCCAGCATATCGTTCATCAGCCGCTTTCCCATCTTCATCAATAATGCCTGCAAACGTAAAGCAAGTTCCACACTCTCTACATTTCTCCAGATAATCCATCTGTTTCTCTAATTTGTAAGGACTCCAGATGTCATCACTGGTCGCAAATGCGATATATTCCCCTTGGGCTTTCTCAATACCAAAATTGGCTGCCGCACAGTAGTAACTATTTTCCGCTAATACAAAACTTCGAATCCTTGCATCTTTATAGTGCTCTATCAGCTTCTGTGTATCATCTGTTGAACCATCATCTACAATTATCAATTCAAACGCCGTATACGTCTGCTTTAATATACTGTCAATCGTTGCTTTCAAAGTATGTGCACGATTGTATGTACACAAAATAACGCTAACCATAACTTTCCCTTACCTATCTTCTCTATTATACATACTTCCTATATTATTTTACAGAAAAACGACTCAATTCCTCCACATAACGTTCTACCGTTTCAACCACAAAAATATCTGGATCTTCTTTCTTAAAATCTTCATAGGAGTATGCAAGGTTATATTTCATACAGCTCTCCTGATACTGAGAGCCAATATAATCTGCAATTACTATTCCAAAAGAATCTCCAAGTACGTAAATCTTTCTTGGATCTGCGTTTTTCGTCTGATAACAACATTCATCATCTAAGTCCCACTGAATCGTCCTAGCATCATGAGTATCATACCCCTCTACCCGATATTCCACATCATAGAACTGCAATTGCTTACTTAATCCGAGCATTTTCGCCAGATCCCCCGATCGATTCTCTCCCTTAGAAATCTTTATCCGACTTTCAGTAATCTCTGGCATTTCTATTCCAAGTTCCCCCAAGAGGGCTCTTGCACCCACATAGCCCCCAATCTCATTCCAGTGTGAATCTGTTTTACAATAAATATTTTCTTCTAAAATCTTTTTTGTCTCCATTAGTTCTTCATACGGATATACTACTCGTAAGTCCGTATTTTCCCGAAGATACTCCACCACCTGCATTGTCCGATATCTATCCGCAGGTTCCCCATATCTATCTGGAAGATATTCACAATAAATGCGTTCTTTGTTTGGCACAATGAAAATGACAAACTGGCAAGAAAATCTCTCTGTGCAATACAGTTATTTTTAATCGCAAGCAGATCAGACTCTGTAAAAAGATTCGTCCCTTGATAGCTGCCAATCGGATCTCCGTCGTCTTTGCAGTCATAAAACAACCATTGATCCTCACCAAGAATCACTCTTTTGTTAGATGCTTTATGAAACACAAAATAATCAATGGAATTATTTATCGCAATCAGTTGATTCTTAAATGGAATATTATCAGTTTTATATCCTTTCCCTATAACCCAGGAAGAACACAGCACTGCAAATGCTGCCAAAATCAAAACCGAACTCTTTCTTTTTTTCAACGTCTATCCCTCCTAGAACTGAAAGTATATAAATGGGTTATAGGTATCACTTGCAATAGATGCTAGAGAAAGCACCAACAGTATGATGATATATAATGCTTCTACAATGGAGTTTTTCCATTTTTCTGCTATTTGTACCGGAACAATTCTCTTTAAAATCCCCGAACCTGCAACAGCACACACTCCTATGAAAAGTGTTTTTCTATCCATATAATTCCACGGTTGTATCACGATATCTAAATATCGCCAAGGTATGATCATTCGGAGCATATATTGAAGTGCATTTCTAATACTGTCTTCCCGAAATATTACCCATCCAAAATTCACCACAGTAAAACAATACCCTACAGCAAGTACTTTTGATTTATCCAACCATTTCTGCAATCCTGCCTTTTCCAGCAATACAAATGCACAATGATACAGCCCCCACAATACAAAAGTATAACGGGCGCCATGCCACAGTCCCGTCAAAAAAAATACCACCACAAGATTCCAGTATGTCCTATTTCTTCCCTTTCTACTTCCTCCAAGAGGAATATATACGTATTCCCGAAACCAAGAACCCAGCGAAATATGCCACCGTCTCCAAAATTCGGAAACCGATTTTGACAAATACGGATATCGGAAATTCTCGGGTATCGTAAAGCCAAACATAGCGCCAAGTCCAATTGCCATATCTGAATACCCTGAAAAATCATAATAAATTTGGAATCCATATGCAAGGGCGCCTACCCATGCCATTATTCCATCCACCGCAGTCACTTGATAACCGTATATCGTATCCGCACATAACCCTAAGGTATTAACAAGCAAAACCTTTTTAGCAAGACCATAAACAAATCTTTTAAACCCACCAGCAACGCTCTCTGCGCTAATTTCCCTCTCCCTGATCTGACTGTCAATGTCCCGATATTTTACAATAGGCCCCGCAATCAATTGTGGAAAAAAAGATATATAAAGTGCAACATTCACCAAACTGGATGCAGCCTCAGTCTCTCCCCTATACACATCTATAATATAAGATATTGCCTGAAATGTAAAAAAAGAAATCCCGATAGGTAATGCAATCTCTACCAATGCTCCAAAATATTTGTAATACCCTAGCATCCCCAAATCACAGACAATTCCTGCAATAAGCACTGCACGTTTTTTCTGCCCACTACTTTTTCCAATAATCTTCCCAATCTTCCAATTAAACAAGATAGACAAAATCATCAAAAAAACCGCACGAGGCTCTCCCCATGCATAGAAATATAAACTGGACAAAAGTAATAAAATATTCCGAATCTTTTTCTTAACCAAACAATGCAGAATAAATACAACCGGCAGAAATAAAAAGATAAAAATCGGTGAATTAAATAACATATAGCTCCTCTTACTAGTGCTCTCATTCCAACAAGCACATTATTATACATTTTTTATAACACAAACATATCGCTTTTTCAAGATTGACACCATTCTCGTTTCAGCTGACAAAGGCGCCGGAAAATCCGACGCCTTGTATACACTATCTTATTTTACTTCTCGTTTTTTCTTGAAAACAACTACAACACCTGCTAAAGAAATAACTGCTACTGCTGCAATTGGAAGAATCGGATTTGTATCTCCTGTCTTCGCTACATTTCCCTTATTAGTTGTAGCTGACAGATTTTGAGCATCTGGTTTCTTATTATGACTTCCAGAACCATTCTGTCCGTTAGCTCCTGAACCACTCTGTCCGCCATTTCCAGTATTTCCGTCATTTCCTGATCCGGAACCAGAACCATTTCCGTCTCCTTCTCCCTGACCGCCTGGGTCTGTACTTCCCAGTTTTCTATATTTGAACTGGAAATTATAGTCTTTCTTATTTCCGATAAAACCTTTGTACTGACTCATATCCGGCGCACTGACAAGTTCATAACCTTCAATGTCTTTTGCCTGAATACTTGGTGTATAAGTCTCCCATTCGGAAATGATATATCCCTGTGCTTTATAAGGTGATGCAATCTCTTTTCCTGTCTTTTCATCGACATAAGTTGCTGTAATGTTAAATAAATCAGCTTTTCCACATTCTACCCAGTTCATACCGTCAGCGCCTTCACCTTTAACCGACTCATTATTAACTGTCAGCTTAACAGTAGGAACATCTAAGAAGTTTTTACCATCTAATGCTACCTGCAGTGTATATGTTTTGTTAGTTCCTGCCAAACGTGGTGGAAGGATCTCGATATACTGACTGTTACCATCTCCAAACACACCATTTTTGTTAATCCCTGCGACTCCAACGAAGCGCCAAGTGCCATCTCACTCAGGTACGTGCGATACCGGCCAGATAACTCCGTTTTCATCAATCGCACGCACTTCTGTCTTCGTAGAGTCAAAGTTTGCTCCTGCAAGTTTTAATTCTACTTTTAACTGTCCCAGACCTTTTTCAACATCAACTGCAAGGTCAGTCAAGGTACTTCCTTCCACTTTTCCGTTACCGGTAATTGTCAAAGCACCTAAAATTGGGGCTTTCGAATCTGCATCTTTCGGTAATACAGACACGATCGCTCTCTTCGCCTTATTAGAACCTGTTCCTTCATATACCGGAGTTCCGTCCAATTCAAGGCTGAGCAGATAAGTCTGTGTCTTATCTGTCTCATTTTTAGGCACTGTGAACGTAATCGTCGGCTCAGTGCCATTCTTTATAGTAAGTGGAAGATTAATTTCTTCCGATGTCTGAGGATCTAAAATCGTTGCTTTTAAACGTTTAGGATCTTTTAAATCAACCTCAGCTAATCTCACACCTGTCAATGTAGCAACTGCAGTTCCACCATTGTAATCGAATACGTCTTTTTCATAATCGATACTATAGATGCTTGGATTAGACGTAACTGACCAGTGCACCTCTTTGAGTGTAACTCCGTCAGTTGTCTTAAGAGAGCCCTGTTCAAAGTATATAGAGGCTGCTCCTGCTGACAATTTTAAAATATGATTCAATTTAATTGTTACAGTATCTCCCTTTGCTGTAACTACATCTTCTTTCTGCAAATAATAAACAGAATTTTCTGCCGGCTGACCATCTATTTCAACAACACCGTTAATGTGAATCAGTTTTCCTAATTCCTCTGCTCCTAACTCAGCTACTTTAACGTCTTTCTCAAACTTTGCGATAATGGTCTGTCCATTCGGCTGAGAAGCTTCCACAATATCAACTGTCTCTACTTTGATATTCTTATCCTGATAGATAACAATTTCCTTCTGTGGCTGCATTTCTCCCTCAACAATCGGACCTGCCTGAATGGTCCATTGGATACGATTAGTAGAAATCATATTTCTGCCAAAATTAAAGATTGCTCCATCTGCTGTAACATCTACAGCGTCTACAGTTCCTTTGCTAGCATCTGTTCCTTCCAGAACTCCAACTGCCTTTGCTGTCCAGTTATCGGCAGTCAGATTCTCACCTTCAACAGACAACTTCACAGAACCACCCTTTGATGGAAGGCTGTCCGGTGTAGCAGTAATCTTTGTAATCTTTGCCTCTGCCTCCGGATCAGTCGGGCCTTCGCCGCCTTCTTCTTTACCGGCAACAGTCACCGGAATGTATTTGTTCTCCAATGCACTCGCTCCTACGATACACTGTACACTGTAGTACTTTGTCTGTGTCGTTTCATTTGCCGGGAACTTAATCGCATAGGAATGTTTTGTATCTGTTGAATCCACGGACTTCTCAGCCTGAATATCAGTCACCTGACCTCCAAGCTTCACTACAACAGATAAATGCTTGTCTAATTTTTCTCCCAGAACAAGCAGTGTGGCTTCACCACCCTCTGCTGTAAATTCTTCAGGTGCTAAGATAGCACTTGTAATCTTGCCTTTTTCTTCCTCGACTTCACCACCGATTTTCTTTACTGTAAATGTATATTCTTTCTTTCCATCATAGGCTTCGCCATTTACAGTCTGAATCTCACCCTTATTTAAAACGAGTTTTAATTCTTTTACTGCTGAAGTCACTTCATAACTGTCTTTTGAAGACTCCTTTAATCTAATAATCGCTGCTACTTGACCCTTATCAGCAAATGTCGCTGTAAATACTCCATTTCCCTCAGTCTCCAAATCCACTTCAGCCTTTGGATATAATGGATCAACACTTACAAATTTACATTTATCGTCTGTCACCGGCATTCCAAGTTCATCTACAACATTGATCTTCAATGACTTCTTACTAGCTTCTGGCTCCTGTGGATCAGTTTCTCCGCCACCGCCAATCTTCTTGGCTGTAAATGTTGGAATTTCTTCATTATAGTCTTTTCCATCTACTGTTACTTTTGTTACTTTCCCGCCAGCAACATGATAAGTATAACCCTTTGTCGGAGCAAACGTATACTCAGATGTTGTATGTATTGTTAAAGTAAATTCTCCATCATAAGCATTTTTTACGGAATACTTAGTTTCTCCTTTTGCATCTGACGACGGAATATCAATTGTATCTGCGGTAGCCTCTTCAATCAATTCAAAATCTATACCGCTTAATGGTTTACCCTGTTCATCTACAACCTTCGCTTTAATAACGGAATCATCTACCGCCGGTTTACCAGCAGCAATTGCATCATTAAGCGCTTTAGTTGCATCCTTTACCGCTTGTTCTGTAGCCGCGCTATCATTTTTTACTTTTCTAGCTTTTTCCAATGCAGACTGAAGTGCAGCCCATGTCTCTGTTGTATAATCTGACTGTTTACACTCTTCTGCCGCTTTAATCGCATTTTCAAGCTCTGTCTTGTCTACAGTTGGTGTCTGTCCACCAGCAGCAAGCTGTGTGATATCGGTTGCATTTTTATAAGATCCGAATTCATTATCTGTATCTGTAATACCAATTCTAAGAGTTCTTTTTACCCCCTCTGTATTTTCCGGAACTGGAATAGAAATAGTTCCTCCTTCTGCACTCGGGCATGCAATCGCTGTATGCTTTACAATCTTGCTAAAATATGAATCACTTTCACTTTTAGCCATGACCCTATAATACACATTGCTGCCAAGATTCTCACCTTTGATGGTTATATCTACATTACCACCTTGACTAGAGAATTCTTTTACCGTTGTTGTGACACTGAAAATTTCTGAAATGCCCGCCGCTTTCGACGTTGTCCCAAGACCGGTAAAGTTTCCAAGGATAAGTGCAAGCGCCATAACAAGTGCAAGCACTCTTCTTGTGTTCTTTCTCATGTCCTTCTCCTTTCTCAATTTTTGACATACTTTTACATTTTCCGTTAGATATCGTATCCCCCCCCCCGCGGTATGTCAATATTTTTTATCTATTTACTTATTGATTATTCTGATAGCTTTATAGACAAAATCTATATTAACAGCTTATTTATAGACACCTTCTATATCAAAGTGAATTTTCCATTATAAAAGCCAAGTTTCTAATTCTCTGTATAAGGATTAGAAACTTGGCAACCATCTTATGCTTCCTTCAATCTTCTATATATTTTTTCTATGTCATAATCTGGACTCTCTGCAACCGCAGCATCGTAAATTTTTGTACGACATTCTTATCTTCTTCCAATATATCCGCAATCTCTATCGCACTATATCCTTTTCGTATCTTACGGAGAACTAACGAAATTATATTTTTACATCGTCCTTCTTCTCGCCCTTCTTCTCTTCCTTCATTTATTAACATCGTCCCTAACTTTGTCATCTTAACTGCCTCCCTGACTTCTTCCATATCTACTTCATTCAAAAATTTCTCTGCCATCGCATACATCACCGCCTCAATCTTATTTATCTCTTCCTTCGGGATGTCTTTCTCTGCCTGCCTTGAGAACTCAAACGCTTTTGTAATCCGCTCTTTCTGGCTGAGTTTCCCGCCCATTAAAGAGCAAAGCGTCATTGGAACTAAATCTTGTTTGGTCAACTTTTCTCCTGCTGCTGTCTTTTTCTGCAGTTTTTCTACAAGTTCTTCCACTTGCATATTCGTCATAATCACCGGATGAATCCGATAGGTATTCATCCCTTCTGTAAATTCTGTCATCGGATTCTGAATCGTTCCCGAAAACAATACATATGTGGTAACTTCCACGTGATTCTGATAACTTGTAACCGCTTCATATGCCCGAAATCGTTTCAAACCTTCCAGACCTTCGTTTTTACTTTGGAATTCAAAATGACTCCACGAGCCATCTTCCATAACCAGATTAAAATCCTGCAAAAGCTTCTTCAATTCGAGGTAAACTACTTCTGTTGCTGCGATTCCGACCGCCTTTCCCTTGATTCCTAGATAAGGCAATAACTCATCCTTGAAGTAGTGTATCATTGTCTTAAGCACTGCATCCTCGGTCTGACTATAAATTTCCTTTTTCACATCTGCTCCAGACGATATAACTTCCCGATATTCATTTGTCCCGCCGCGTTCATTCATATAGCATCCTTTCCGTAAGGCTATATGAGAAACTATCTTTATAAAAACATAATAGCAAAAATGCCTTTCCCAGACAATGGATTCCCTACTTTTCGTTTTTTCATTTTATTCTTCTTTCAAACGAGAATATATTCCGATTTGGAAGATTCTTCATAGAAATATGATTCATATTTAGATTCTAAGAATTGTGATAGTTCCTCGATACAGCAACCATCATCTGCGTTGATTTTAATATACGTCAATTCAGAATCTCTGTCAAGAAAGGGAATCATAATACATATATCTTTTCAATGCGTCTCTCCAGGGAGGCAGCACTTTAAATCCTTCTTTTTCCAACTTCTTCTTTGCAAGCCTGCTATTCTTCGGTCTCATTGCTTTCTTAGGGTATTGCTCTGTTGTCACCGGATGCACCACCGCTTCTATATCTGCGTATTTTAATATCTCACATGCAAATTCATACCATGTACATTCGCCTGTATTCGTCACATGATAGACTCCATACCGTTCAGTCTCTATCAGCTCGCTAATTGTCACTGCCAAATCTTCTGCATATGTCGGCGAACCGATCTGATCATTTACTACTTGAAGCTCTCCTTCTTCTTTCGCCCTCTTAAGAATTGCTGTGACAAAATTTTGTCCCTCTCCATAGAGCCATGAGGTACGTACAATATACCACTTCTTCAAATTCTTTTTTACAAGTTCCTCTCCCTCATGTTTGCTCTGTCCATATGTGTTTAACGGATTCTTTTCATCCTCTTCTCCATGCGGCACCGTTCCTTCTCCCGAAAACACATAATCCGTGCTAACATATAGAAATTTTGTATCATGTTCGCCGCACCACTTTACGAGATATTTCGTTCCACATACATTCACCCGACGACAAACCTCTCGCTCTTCTTCCGCCCGATCCACGTTTGTATACGCGGCACAGTGTACGACTGCATCCGGTCTTACTTCTTCCAATACTGACCAAACAATATCCTCTTTTGTAATATCCATATTTTCATGGCTTT
>ENA-ORUU01000593-ORUU01000593.1-human-gut-metagenome-genome-assembly--contig:-NODE-593-length-26505-cov-3.85486_pt1 | contig 26505 bp, 17 predicted proteins | sample MGYA00242085_ERZ509221 | MGnify/ENA primary metagenome ERZ509221 (study PRJEB26280, sample SAMEA2338809) | human gut metagenome | biome: human gut; feature: human-associated habitat; material: faeces... | reverse complement strand
AATGTATAAAAGAAGAGAAAGTCATACAAAAAAGTCTGGCTTTCCCTTCTTTTTTGTTTGTGTGCAAACTTTTTTTAGCTGTTAACTTAAACGGTTAAGCAAAAACTGACGAATTTGCTTATTGGCCTGCGGAATATGCTTCAAAAGCGAAAAAAATATTCGAAAATATGGAAACAAAAATTGACAAAGTGTACGAAATATGTTAACTTTAAACCAATAATATAATGTCAGATAAAAAAAGGAGAAATTCCTTCTTTTTTGTTGCTGATATTACAGTAAAATCTGAAGATGAGACACCAACAGATGATTTGTTCTGTAAACAGTGAACACTCTGTTGTGTTCGGAAAAGAGATACACAGATGGCATTAAGACGTGAGAGAATGAGGCTTGGTGACATGCTCATCAGGCAGAATGTACTGACTGAAGATGAATTAAAGAAAGCCCTGGAATTGCAGAAGGGAAGCGGCAAGAAGATCGGTGAAGTTCTGGTAGATAATGGCTTTATCACTGAGGATATGATCGTTCGTGCCCTCCAGATGCAGCTGGGGCTTAAAGTCGTTCAGCTGACAGGCGTGACGATCCCGAAAGAAGTCCGAAACCTGGTCAGTGTAGACATTCTTAAGAAATATACCTGCATTCCTTTTGAACTGGATCCCTACAACGCCAATATCCTTCATCTGGCAATGGCAGATCCGATGGATATGGCTGCAATCGATGACATCTCTATCGTGACAAACCTGCAGATAGAGCCTTACATTGCTACAACCAGAGATATTCTTGCGGCAATCGACAGATGCTACGGCGCATCGGAGACACTGGATGCAGCCAGACGATTTACTCAGGAGAGGGCACAGCTTCGTGGAGGAGCAGCAGACGACGATACAGATACAGATGTAAGTGATGCACCTATTGTACAGCTGGTGCGTTCCCTTATTGAACAGGCAATCCGCCAGAGGGCCAGTGATATCCATATCGAAGCTCTGGAGAATAAAGTCCGTGTCCGTTACAGGATCGACGGCGCACTCTATGAGCGTATGGTATATGACAACAGCCTTCTCCCTGCGATTTCCACCCGTATCAAGATCCTTGGGGGTATGGACATTTCAGAGAAAAGGAAACCTCAGGACGGACGTATGTCCATCATGGTAGACAGACAGGACTATGATATCCGAATTTCCTCTCTGCCCACTGTACACGGAGAGAAGATCGTAATGCGACTCTCTTCCAAACTGAACCTTACACGTAACAAGAAAGACCTGGGACTTCCCCCTGATGAAATGGCACGTTTCGACCATATGCTGGCAAGTCCTTTTGGAATCATTCTTGTAACAGGACCTACAGGAAGCGGTAAATCTACTACCCTGTATACAGCATTAAGCGAATTAAATAAAGAAGCAGTCAATATCGTCACAGTAGAGGATCCTGTTGAGGCAGACATTGAGGGCATCAATCAGGTACAGGTCAACAACAAAGTAGACCTGAATTTTGCCTCAGCCCTTCGTTCCATTCTTCGTCAGGACCCGGATATCATTATGATCGGTGAGATCCGAGACAGGGAGACAGCCACCATTGCAGTACAGGCATCCATAACAGGACATCTGGTTGTATCTACATTGCATACAAACAACGCAGTAGGTACTCTGAACCGTATGGCAGACATGGGAGTGGAGAGATATCTGATCGCAGATTCTGTTGTAGGGGTTATCGCTCAGCGCCTTGTGCGTAAGCTGTGCAGCCACTGTAAAAAAATGCGCCCTGCCACCTCTGAGGAGAAGAGAGTGCTGAGGATGAACACACAGGAAGATGTAAATGTCTATGAACCCTGCGGCTGTGATTTCTGCAGCCATACAGGATATTACGGGCGTATCGGTGTGTTCGAGATCATGGAGGTCAATGACGAGATCCGCGACCTGATCGCAGAGAATGGCACAACAGAGGAACTGGAACGTGCAGCCAGAAACAGCGGTATGCGCACACTGAGAGAGAATGGTATCAACTATGTGCTGAACGGTACCACTTCTGTGGAAGAGATGCTTAAGGCATCTTATGAATGATTGAGACTTATAGATTATTAATTTTACGACTATTAATATAGAAGGAATTCCTGCGGAACCGGAGTTCTCCGGAGATTCTCAGGGAGTTACGAGGCAGATTAGGAAATATGTATGATTTAGATGAAATACTGATACAGTCAGTGAAGGTAAAGGCTTCCGATATCCACCTGACAACCGGTCGGCCGCCCAGCTACCGGATCGATGGTGTACTGACCCCCATAGAGGGAGAACGCCTTACCCCGCAGATGCTTGAAGACATTCTCATGCCCCTGATGGATGTCCGTCACAGAGAAGAATTACAGAACAATGGACAGACGGACTTCGCATATGCCATCTCAGGTGTGGGACGTTTTCGCGTAAATGTGTTTAAACAGAGAGGAACACTTGCTTCCGTTATGCGAAGCCTTCCTTTCAATATCCCGGAACCTGAGGAGCTTGGTATTCCTGCAGAGGTAGTGGAGATGACCACGCGGAAAAGAGGTCTCATTTTGGTAACAGGACCGACAGGAAGCGGGAAATCAACTACACTGGCTTCATTGATTCATGTGATCAACAGGAATTATCCTTACCATATTATTACACTGGAGGATCCAATCGAATATCTGCATAGACACGATAAATCTGTGGTAAACCAGAGAGAGATTGGAAGTGATTCTACAGATTATGCCCAGGCATTAAGAGCAGCACTTCGAGAAGATCCGGACGTGATTCTGGTAGGAGAGATGCGAGATCTGGAAACGATTTCCACTGCGATCACAGCAGCAGAGACAGGCCATCTTGTTTTCTCCACTCTGCATACGATCGGAGCAGATAAGACCATTGACCGAATTATCGATGTTTTCCCTCCAAACCAGCAGCAGCAGATCCGTATTCAGCTTGCTTCTGTGCTGGAGTGCGTAGTGTCCCAGCAGCTTCTTAAGAAAGCAGATGGAAGTGGGCGTGTGGCAGCATTGGAGGTACTTTTTGCAAACAATGCAGTGCGAAATCTGATCCGTGAAAGTAAGACGTATCAGATCGCATCCATCATGCAGACCAATAAACGTGCAGGTATGCAGACCATGGATGATGCGCTGTATGACTTATATATGAGAAAGCTTATTGATGCGGATAATGCGGTAACTTATGCGCAGGATCCGGTCAGCATGAATAAAAAAGTCAACTTTGACTTCTAACAGAGAATGATCTGGCAGACGACAAATAATTGACTGGACAGAAAGAAGTGATAAGATGCCAGGTTTTTCCTACGTGGCAGTAGACAAAAAAGGAAAAGAGAAGCGAGGAAGTATAGAGGCTGATACCAGGGAAAAAGTTGTAGACATTCTGAAGAATGACGGTCTCATTCCTGTCTCTGTCAAAGAACAGGGAGCCTTGAATAAAGAAATAGATTTCTCCATAGGAAAGAAAGTAAAGCCGCGAGATCTGAGTGTATTCTGTCGCCAGTTTGTCAGCATTACCCAGGCGGGTGTGCCGATGAAAGAAGCCTTGCAGATGCTCTCAGAGCAGACTGAGAATAAATGGCTGAAACGGGCGATTTCGGAAGTACTTCTCAGCGTGGAGAAAGGTAATACGCTGGCAGATTCCATGAGAGGACAGGCGGATGTATTTCCGCCGATGCTGATCAACATGGTAGAAGCCGGTGAGAACTCCGGTAGTCTGGAGATGGCTTTTTCACGAATGGCAGTACAGTTTGAGAAGGAAGCCAAGCTGAAAGCTACCATTAAGAAAGCAACTATTTATCCGATCATTCTGATCATTGCAGCGATCGGTGTTGTTGCGGTTATGATGTTATTTGTTATCCCGATTTTCATTGATATGTTTGCAGATCTGGATGTGGAGATGCCGGGAATTACCATGTGGGTTATGAATACCAGCAAATGGGTAACAGCTAACTGGTACCTGATCCTGGCAGGAATTATTATTGTAGTTGTGGCATACAAGCTGATCTACAAGACAGAACAGGGCAGACTTACCATTGATAAAATCAAGATGAAGATGCCACTGTTCGGTAAGCTGACAGTGAAGACCGCATGTGCGCAGTTTGCGAGAACTATGAGTACGCTGCTGTCATCGGGTATTTCTACGATTGATGCGCTGGAAACAGTAGCGAAGATTGTCAACAATATTCATTATACAAATGCGCTGATGAAAGCACGAGAGGAAGTTATGAAAGGTATTCCACTTTCCGAGCCTCTGGTTGCATCCGGGATCTTTCCTCCGATGGTATGTCATATGACTGGAATTGGTGAGGAGACTGGTAATATTGAGGACATGCTGGAGAAGCTGGCGGATTATTATGATGAAGAAGTTGAGATGACTACTCAGAGCGTGCTGGCGGCTATGGAACCGTTGATTATTGTATTTATGGCGCTGGTTGTTGGTACGCTGGTTATCGCGGTTATTTCACCGATTGGGGCTATGTATAATGGCTTGGATAATCTGTAAGTTTCTTGCGATTGGGAACCGCATTAAAAGTTTCTGAAGAATTTGGATGTTTCACAGCTTGCATAGGGGCTGTGTTCATCATAGAAATCATGTAAATGTCGTGTTTTCTTAATGACATGGAAGGGGGCGCGTGGAAAAAGCGGGATTTAAGTGATTTTTGATTAAAAGAAGAAATGATATTGCCGGGTGGACGCTCCGAGACGTAGATGTATTTGCCTACGGCTTCGGGGCCAGTCATGCTAAGTATGACTAAGACTCCTGCAGATGTAGGCAAATACATCTACATCTCGGAGCTGGTATTGGTAATATCTCAGTAAATGATATTTCTTCTTTTAATAAAGCAAAGACAAAATGTAACAAGAAAACTGAATAACGAGTTTATAAACATAACTCCCTCCCTCCTGGAAAAGCGATTTTTACAGGGGGGGGGTGGAGAGCCCGTCAGGGTTCTCGCTCGTTGAATCAATCACCGGATAGTGACATTCGTGATGACAGCAACAGGAGAGTTATGTATTCATCGAAAAGTTGAATATATTGTCTGGCATGTAAAATGTGCTGCTCTTGTATCTTTCGACACGATATGACTCTATCCGGATTGAAAAAGAATTAATTATTTTTTTGAAGGAGAATGAGTTATGTTTAAATTTCTGAAAGACAGAAAGAAAGATAACAAGGGATTCACTCTTGTTGAGTTGGTAATCGTAGTTGCTATCCTGGCAATTCTGGTTGGATTACTGGCACCGCAGTATACTAAATATGTAGAGAAATCAAGACAGTCTGCAGATGTAGATAATCTTGAAGAAATGGTTAAAGCTGTCCAGGTTTATGTGGTAGATGAGCGTACTGAAGCATCCGGAACTACAACTTTAACTGCAACTATTACATTGACTAAAGATGGAGTTACTATTGTTGATGCTGATAATAAAGTTGGAGTTACAGCTGCTTTAGAGGAATATGTTCCTAATTATTCTAAAACAACCAGAAAAGCGAAACAATGGAGTGCTGATCCAAATGTTAAGTTGGAAGTAAAAGCTGATGGTGGAATAACCATTACGTATGGTCCAGACGATTTTGCAGAAGCAGCAGGACAGCATAAAACTGCATAGGTTAACTATTAAAGGATGTTTTAACTTTTCGATGAATGCATAACAATTCTTTGCTATGCATGAACGAAGTTACTATCTCAGTATAACGAATGTTAAGGAGATAGTAATATGTTAAAATTATTTAACAGAAAGAAAAAAGATAATAAAGGTTTTACATTAGTAGAACTTGTAATTGTAGTTGCTATTCTTGCAATCCTAGTTGGCTTACTTGCACCACAGTATACAAAATATGTTGAAAAATCCAGAAAAACAGCCGATGCTAATAATCTTGAAGAAATTGTAAAAGAGATTAAAGTTGTAGCTAGTGATCCATCATATGCAATTCCTCAGGGAAACTTTCATATAGTTATTAAGGATAATGGTGGAACAACTATTACATTTAAACCAGATACAAATGGTGGAACTATTACAGGTAAAACTTGGACAGAGGGTATGTCAGCGTTATTAGAAGGCACATGGACAGTGGGAGCTGATGCTGCAGCCAACACTATGACAAATACTAGCTTAAGCTTAAAGTCTAATAAATGGGCGGCAACTGGTGGCATCGTAGATGGAATTGCTGCTCAAGCTCATTACATTGGTGCAAAAATTGAGGTAAAAGCTGATGGTACAATGATCGTATCATATGATCCTGCTTCAATTAAGGATGGAAATTATTAAGATACAAAATTGAAAGGAAATAACCTATGCTATTTTTCCTAGAACTCACCCCCTACATAATAATCTTCATATTCGGAATCACCATCGGCAGTTTCCTGAATGTCTGCATCTATCGAATCCCTCTCGGGGAGTCGATAGTGACGGCCCCCTCCCACTGTATGACCTGTGGGCGGAAACTGAAGTGGTATGATATGGTTCCGGTGTTTAGTTGGTTGGTGTTAGGCGGTAAGTGTCGTAACTGTAAATCAAAAATTTCAGTACAGTATCCGATCATAGAGGGTGTCAATGGCATCCTCTATGTGATGATATGTGCGGTGAATGGCCTCGAATGGAGCAGTGTGATTTATTGCTTCATGGCGTCAGCCCTTCTGGTTCTGAGTATCATTGACTGGCGTACTTATGAGATTCCGTTTGGAATCAATGTATTCCTGTTCGTACTTGGCATAGCAATGACAATCCTTGACAGAGGAAATCTTGTAGAGCATCTGATTGGAATGATCTGTGTCAGTGGTCTGCTGGGGATTTTGTATCTGTTAACTGGTGGCAGAGCTATTGGCGGGGGAGATATCAAGCTGATGTTTGCCTGCGGCCTGATCCTTGGATGGAAGCTGATCTTGCTCGCTTTTTTCCTGGGATGTATTATTGGTTCAGTGGTTCATATCATTCGTATGGCTGTAAAGAAAGCAGGACGTATGCTTGCGATGGGTCCATATCTGTCAGCGGGGATTTTGCTGGCTGCTTTATGGGGCAATGCATGGATCAACTGGTATCTGTCATTACTGGGACTGTAAAATTTTAACTGGAAATCGAAAAGTTTTTCAGTTAGAAAAATATATTTTAGCCGTGAGTTAGAATGTATTTTTGTAACCGAAAAATACGAGAGCAGCTGTTTGAAAAAATGGCAGGCTCTCATACGGAGGAACGCACAAATGGCGAAAATTTTAAGCATAGAAGTAGAGGCATCTCAGGTCAGAGTTGCGGAAATCGAAGTACGTGGTAAGAAAGGCAGGATTTTTAACTGTTTCTGCATTCCGGCACCTCAGGGAGCGGTGGAAGATGGACAGATCCGGGATACCAAAAGTCTTGCAGAAGTTTTGAGGGAAGAACTTTCTCAGAGAAAGATAAAGACAAAAAAGGTATATTTTGCAACTGGTTCTACCAGAATTGCCAGCAGAGAAGTTCGGATTCCGTTTGTAAAGACAAACAGGATTCAGAGTATCATCGAGGCAAATGCTACAGATTATTTTCCGATTGATGTAATGAAATATATCTTATCTTACAGCGTAACAGATGTAGAGACTCAGAAATCAGAAGATGGAAAAGAAGAAACCAAACAGTATCATCTGATGGTTTATGCGGCGCCGAAAGCGATTTCTGCAGCTTATAGTGAATTTGCTGAGAATGCCGGACTGACAATGGCTGGCATTACCTATACAGGTGACAGTGTTTATCATGCTGTCAGGGGAGAATATGCGACAGGAACACATATCCTGGTGAAGATTGAATTAAAAGGAACCAGCATCAGCATTATCAATAATGGAGAGCTGGCTTTGCAGCGTAACATCAACTATGGTGTGGACAGCGCTGTTGAGACAGTGAGAGCTTTTCCGGAATTCGGAGACAGACTGGATGTGGGAGAAGCGCTGGAAGTACTTTGTAATAGAAGATGTATCAATTCTGCCCTTGACATGATGCCTGCAGATGAAATGGCTTCTGATGAGGACAGAATGCTGGAAACAGCCAGAGCAGAAGTAACAGAGAGCCTGAGATATATGATCGGAAATATTTCCCGAATCATGGACTATTATATTTCCCGCCATACAGATGCGACTTTTGAAACGATTGACTGCTGTGGTCTTGGTGCGCAGGTGCAGGGATTGATGGAGCTTCTTACCAATGAACTCGGTCAGACTGTAAAAGTTCTGGAAAAGGTGGAGAATTTTGCCCTGCCGTCCAGTGCTGAGAATGAGGGCGCTTACCTTTATGCTGCAGTTATGGCGCCAAGTATTTCAGGTGTAAACCTGATGGAAAAGACCAGCAGAAAAGCAAAAGAAAAGAAAGATACTTTAAGCGGCGCAATCGTTATTTTTGTAGTTGGAGCTGTTGCGGGCGTTGCGCTGACAGCTGCGGGATATGCAAATCGTATTTATCAGCAGCATGAGCAGGATCGTCTGAATCAGAGGATTTCAGAAGAGAGTTCTATAGAAGATATTTACAATGCTTATAATACAGCGAAGTCACAGTACGACAATTACCAGAATATGTATCAGTACACAAATACTCCAAATGAGGGACTTAAGAACTTCATTGAGGAGATGGAGGAAAAAATGCCTTCTGATATTACGGTGGAGAGTTTCAGTTCTACCGGAAGTCAGGTCAGCTTTTCCATGCGTGTAACCAGTAAATCAGCAGCAGCGAATACGATCATGCAGCTTCGTACTTTTGAGAGTCTGGCGACCGTAACGACTACAGGTATCGATGAGGCAGAGGACGGAACCGTGTCCATGAGCGTAGCTTGTACTTATGCAGACCCGGCACCGCTGGATCAGAGCACAGAATAAGGAGGCAGATATTATGGACATGAATATTTCTATGCGTGATAAAAAATTACTGCTGATGTTTTTGGGTGTAGGGATTTTTGCATGTGGATATTTCTTTGGATATCGTCCACAGATGGAAGAAGCGGAGAACATCCAGGCATCCAATGTGCCGCTTCAGGAACGCTTAAATGACCTGCTTGAACTGGCAGAAAACAGAGAATTTTATCTGGAAGAAACGGATTCGATCAATGCAAAGATTAATGAATATACAGCGGAATTTCCATCGGACATTCGTTCCGAGGATGGAATCGTGCTTTCCAAGAATATGGAAGAATCTCTGGATATGAGCATTTCCAACGTAGGTCTTGGAACCAGGGAGTTTATCGCAGCCTTGGACGGAAGCACAGAAGATCCACTGATCGACATGCCGGATGAAACTCTTTCTGAGCAGGCAAACGCTCAGACTCAGGCACAGATTGACGAGATTGAAGGTACAGACACACAGGGCGAGAAAGACCTGCAGAATACATCTGACGAGGAAGTCGAAAATGCTGCCATGACTCTGACAACACCAGTACTTTACCGTACACAGGACAGTATGCAGTTCACAGGTACATACGCAAGCCTAAAAGATATGGTAGACTACCTCGCAGATCAGAGTGGCAGAATGACACTGGACAATGTAAATGCTTCCTTTGATTCCACAACCGGAAATCTCACCGGAAGCATCACTGTAAACCTCTTCTCCATGGCAGGAACCGGCAAGACCTATACAGAACCGGATGCAGGAAGTGTGGCATACGGAACTGATAATATTTTCGGAACCATCGAATCAGGCAGGAAGAGTAAGAAAAACAAAAAGAGCAAGAAAAAAGCAGCAGAAGCGGAGTCTGCACAAAGTATAGATAACACAGCAGATCAGACAGCTTCCAATACTGGCGCTGACGGCCAGAACACCAACAGTCAGGAAGGAGAAAATACGCAGGATGCAGCAGCCCCTGCTGATACCGCCGAACAGGCACAATAAAGGAAAGTATGTTAGAGGGGAGAAATACAGGGCCCCTCTATCTGTGTTTTTATATTAGAAAGAAATTCCACTGAGATTTTCCAAAAATGACGTAAAAGAAGGGAGCATACACTTGGACAGAAAAAAGAATAAGAACTCAAATGCAGGTATGACACTGCTAGAAGTAATCATTGCAGTGAGCATCTTTTCCATAACTGCGATTGTGCTCCTTCAGAGCTTTGTGACTTCAAGCAGGATCAATAAGAAATCGAATTTATATCTGGAAGCAACGACTGTAGCACAGAACATTATGGAGGAAATCAAGGCGAAGAAATTCGAAGAAGTTTCTCTGGCATTCAATTATCCTCTGGACAGCAGCGGCTCTTCCAGACTGACATTCCTGGATCCCCAGAAAAGCAGAATCAACAGTGGTGCTGCGGATGAACTGGGCGTAAGGGAGGTACTGGCAGCCAAAGATAACAGCGATTCAGTAGTATATAATCCTGTGCGAAAATATACCGATGGTGTGGATGAAACAAACGTAACAGCATCTGTAATATCTACAGATAATGGTAAGACTTATAAATTCAATCCAAGAAAAACTGGTGACAATGCTTCGAAATATTACTTTGAACTTACTAATGTAAACAATAACCATGAAACATTTGATGCACTGGTGACCTTTGATGGAAGCCAGAGTTCTGGGTATAAAAAGAAAACGGCTACTACCAGTGAAGAAGGGAAGAATGATTATCTGGCACCGAATATTTCCAAGCTGGACACGAAATCGAATGCATTTTTGATCATGCCTCAGGCATGGGATGAAAATGCTATGCGGCAGATTGTAAACGCTCAGAATGCGAAAGCTCTTGACAAGTGGAGAGAGCAAGAAGAACGTGATGTTGTTCAAGGTACAGATGAAACAGATGAGGATTATGCACAGAGAAAAGCAGAGTATGAAGCCGCTAATCCACAGCCTCGCCTGCTTGATCCGGAGGATGTATACAAAAATACCAGAAGAACCCTTTACATTAAGATTGAGGAAAATAATGGAACAATAAAAGCGGAAGCAAAATATACGCTTTGTGCCTACAATTATACAAAAGAGGGTGGAAGTACTTATGAAACTATGAGTTTTTGTCCTTGTAATGGAACCGGTGAAGAGGGAAACGATATAAAAGAAGGATGTTTTTGTACATATAAGAGTGCCTATGTACCTTTCTACAGTTCTGAGACGGGAGAAAGTTTGAAGAATTTGTTTGTATTTTATTATCCAAATTATAACTCTAAAAGTTCAACAAACCCATACGACAAAATCGTATTGGATAATACAACAAATTATGAAGTAAATTTCTATGTAACAAAGCAGCGTGACGAGGCGAATAAGATTCCTTCTTATACGCAGGAGACAATGTACCGTATGTCTCTTACTATTCAGGAAAATCCGACAGCACGAGGTAAATCAAACTGGAATACAAACCCAAGCCTTTATCGCGCAGTGACCAAGCTTCGCACAAATCTGGATTATAACATCAGTGATATGGATGAGGTACTGAATCGTCCAAAGATTACTCAGATGTCTCTGACCTATCAGGCTGTAAATGACAGTGGTAGTAGTGGTGCAAAAGTAAGCAACAGTGCAGCTAAGAAAGTTCTGGAATATAATGGCCTGGATGACAGAGAAGAGGAAGATCGTATTTATACTGCAAAAGTAGAAGTATATAAGGCAGGAGCAGCAGCTAAGAATTTTCAGGGTGAAACGCCTATAGCTACGCTTGATGGTTCAAAAGAAGACTAATCTTTCAGGAGGAATAGATGAAAAACAATAAAGGTTTCTCGCTGTTTACAGTTCTGATAGCAGTATCTTTTGTGGGAATTTTGGGATTGCTTGTTTTGTACATGGCTCTTTCAAACTTTAACATGAAAGTTACGGACCTGAAAGGTAAGGACAGTTTTTATACAGCGGAGAGAGCAATAGAAGAAATCAGGGCCGGTTTGCAGGAGGATGTGGGTGACGCCATGTCTAAGGCATATACACAGGTCTTAGAAACTTATAATAAGAATACTAAACTTGAAGATACATCTTTGGATAAACAGCGTCAGAGTGATTTTGAAGATTTATTTATTAAGGAACTTGTCAAAAAACTTAAAATTACTTCCAGTGATGGCAGTGTTACAGGAAATGAAAATCGTTATAGTCTGCAATATTTAAGAAATTATGTGGATCTGCAGATTGATAATGATAAGGAATCTTTGATCATTACGAATCCTGCTGGTACAGATCCAGTAATGAAAAGCAGCAAGAAATCTGGTGTATCACTTAAGAATCTGAAAGTGATTTATGTAGATCCAAAAGGAAGAGCTTCTATCATTGAAACGGATATCCGTTTAAAAATTCCGGATGTACAGTTCCCAACTCCATCTACGTTGCCAGATCTTATGAATATGATTGTTGTAGCAGATCAGGGAATTGTAATCAAAGGAGCGGCAGGGCAGAATTCGACGATTAATGGAAGTATTTATGCCGGCCTGTTGTCGGATGAACTGGCGGGTGGTAAGAGTGGCGCAAGCATTTATGTTCAGCCGAGTGCAAGCTTAAATATCAGTTCCGGAGATAAAATAGTAGCCAAGGGATCTGTTGAAGTGGAGATAGGTTCTTCGTTTACAACTGGCTCAGGAGTAAATTTGTGGGCGAAAGGTCTGAATACGAATTCATCAGAACTGGTAAGTTTAACCGGTTCTACATATTTTGCAGATGATCTTACAATTTCAGGACGTAACAATAATGTGACACTTGCCGGAAACTATTATGGATATGGTTCTACAGAGTCTGCACAGTCTGATGACTGCAAGTTCAAAGACAGTTATGTGGGAGCAAGTCCTGCAGAGTTAAACAGTGCAATTACTATTAATGGAAAGAATACGACTCTTGATTTGTCAGGAGTACAGAAACTTATGCTGGCAGGAAAGAACTACATTGCAACTTCAAAGATTTCTGCTGGTTCTATGAATAAAGTAAATTCTACAGATATTATGATGGGCGAGAGTCTGACTGTAAAGGGAACCCAGCTTGCATATCTGGCACCTACAGAAATTCTTGGAAATAATAGTATGACTGCTGATGACAGAAACGCTATGACAAATCCGATGACTTTTGATGAGTATAATACATATTATTCCGAGAAGGGCTTGCAGGAAGACGGAAAAGATCAGGTAGCTGTTCAATGGGATACGCCGGTAGAAGCATGGAACAATAAGACACTTAGAGAAATTGGTGTAGATACATCGGAACCTGTAAAAACTGTATTCTATAATAACAGTGAAAACGGTTTTGTGTATTTTTATCTGAACTTTACAGACAGTAAGAAAGCATCCGATTTCATGCAGTATTTTTATCAGGGTCCCACAAAAGAAAAAATGGATGAGTATCTGTCGTTCTATTTTGGCAGTAATGGTTCTGGAATTAATCTTATGGATCCGCAGGCATATCTGCGTTATGTTACTAATGGTAATGTTCTTTCTTATGGCAGCAGTAAACAGACTGGAAATATGGAAGTGGCAACCAGTGCAGGAAACCCAGATACTAAAGTACTTCAGGAACAGGTCGGCTATCAGAATACCTGGTACGCACTGAACCGAAAAATGATCACTAGCTATGATCTGCTTAATACAAAAGTAGAAGAGGATGGTGGTGATACACATGATGAAACAAGAGTAGATAGAAGTGTGTATGACAATCTTGTAAATGAGAAGAAGATGGTTCAGTTTATACAAAGACAAGAAAGCGCTAACTTGAAAGCATCTTGGGAATATGAATATACTGCTGATGAGGATAATGGTGGATTAAAAGCGATTATGTATCATAATGGTGAAAGTAGTACATTCAAAGTAAAAGAGAATGATGTAGAGAAAGAAATAACTGTTGCGGGGGCAAATCAGATATTACACATTACTAAGAATGATGAAGATAAGCTGCGTCTGGTTGTGTGTACTGGAAATGTAGAAATTGAAGATGGAGTTCATTTCAAAGGAATCATCATGGCAAAAGGAACTTTAACTCTTGGTATTGGTGCAACACTGGAATCTTCTCCTCTTGAAGCAGCAAAAGTATTCCAGGCACAGATTAGTTCCTTAGGAGATGGTGAAACTGCCAAAGCGCAGGATTTCTTCTGGGACGGTGATAAATACGTTCTTGGAAACTCTTCATCTTCAACTACAGGCAACAATACAAATAATTCAGATGTATATGACCTGGCAGATTGCGTTGTCTATGAAGGATGGAATAAAGAATAATGATGGAATATTTTTCAGGGAACATGTTAGAGTATCCCGAAAAAGGAGGCGAATAGAAGATGAGACAGAAGAATAAAGGTTTTACTCTGGTAGAAATGGTTATTACAGTTGCGATATTTGCCATACTTCTTGGGATTCTCGTTCCATCATTGAATTCTATTCTGGGATTCCGGGTGCAACGAGCAGCCAATTCCATCGCAAGTGCATTGGACAAAACAAAAATAGAAGCTTCTAACCGCCTGGTAGGTGAAATGAAATTGGAAAAGCTGGAAGATGGATATTATATTACTTATTATCTTGACAGAGGAAAAGTTGAGGGTGAATCTAATGTGCAGGAGGATCAGGCAGAGAAAATTGCTCCTGCGAAAACCTTAATCAGTTATACTACAAGTGATGGGGACACTCATCAAATGCAGCCAGGTGATAGTATTGTTTTGACATATGATCGTGCCACAGGTGGATTTCTTCCACTTCAGGAGAGTGTCTGGACACAGAAAGAAATTCTGGCACAATTGGCAGCAGGCAATGATATTCCACTTACAAGAATCGGAAATTACTGTACATCAATTATTGTGCAGGGTGGTAGAAGGATTAAGACCATCAGTATGGATATTTATACTGGAAAATATACAATCACATCAAGCTGGGCTTCAGAATAGTACAATGAAAAGAGGGAGAGCATTCGATGAAAACAAAAGGAAAAGCATGGAAATTAAAGAATAAGGGATTTACTTTGATTGAAATGATCGTGACAGTTGCCATCATTGCAATCTTTTCGGGAGTAGTAGTGACCTTTATCGGTACTGGCTCCGGTGTGTACAGAAATACTTCCAGTAACTCCAAAGTCCAGATGGAAACACAGGAGACTTTTGATAAAATCGAAGACTTGATCATTGATGCAAACAGAAGCCTGTATTATGCAAACGGTTCTGGTAGTGAGATAGGTGCGGAGATTCGAAATGACATAAAAGAAAAAGGCGGCATAAACAGTACCGGAAACAAGACTTTTATTGCATGTAATGAATATGAGAATGGTGATGGCAGCAGCCAGTATATTTATGATGTTCTGGACTGGCAGGCATCCGATGCGAAAATTTATTATAGTCGCAGAGAGTATACAGCGGCAAGCAGTACAGACACAGATACTAACGATGATCAGGAAACGGAAACCTTTTCAGATGAATCAGGTGAGAATCCGGTAACTGACGGAAACAGCAGCACTACATCAACAAAGGCCAGAAATGCTAAAACTCTGGTAGAGCGTTCCGTTCTTGCAACTGGAATCCTTGATTTCCGTGCTGATGTGTCTAAGGTAGAATCCGATAAAATCGTAAGATTCCAGCTCAGCACAGAAAACGGAAAGAAACAGATTCAGACCTTACATAGCGTAAGTCTCAGAAACAATGTAGATTTAAAAAAACCGTCAGATGCATTTGACAAAGCGGAATCAACAGACGTAGGAATCCGAATCATCAACGCTCCAGAATCCATGGATCCGGGAGAATCCACAATGCTGGCTTACGGCTTAACCGGAAACGGAAGCATCGACCCAACTACTGTTACATGGCTAGTAGTAGAAAACGATGCCAATGGCAGCTTTCCGCCTCAAGACCATACGAACAGTCGCCTAACAATCAGCGAGAACGGAAGCGGATATATCAGAGTAAAAGTAACCGCAGTAAGCACAACCGGACAGAGGGTGGAATCGCAGGTTGTGACGATAAAAATTAATGCGAAACCGACTAGTTTAATTTCTGATGTAAAGAAAACTTTAATTGCGGCAGGTGCAAGCTACGATTTAAGTAGTAATATTACTTGGAGTGTTTTATATAGTGATATGACAACTTCTTCAACTGGAAATTTGTCATGGGATGTAAAGGGATGCAATTATGCAAGCATTACCTCCTCGGGAGTTCTTTCCGTTAGTGCCGATGCTGGAACTGCTGATAAAGGAACTGTGCTGGTGACAGTAACTGATGCGGAACATGAGGATGTGTACGGTACATTAGAAGTGTCTATTGCTAGAATTGATCTGACACTTCCAGGTAATGGTGCAACGTATGAGGTTGGAAATAATAAACAACTGAAATGTACATATATGGAGGGTGGAAATGTAGTAGAAACGGTTGAAGATAACAGGACACCGCAGATAATAACAGTTATTACTGAGCAGAAACCAAACAATGCGTCTGAATATAGTGTAGATGGAACCTTTACACAGAATGATATTGGAACTTGGACAATCAAGGCAGCAGTGAATCTGTCTGTACGTGAGAACCAGGGTTATGATCTTACCTTTGGTATAGTAAATGTGGCGAATACATTTAGAGTAGATTCTCGAAACTCTGGAACAGGACAGATTATTGTACATAGTGATTTTGCATATGATACAGTGATTGCTGGTAGAGAGTATGACTGTTCTGGTTACAATCCAAATGATTTTTATTTTTCTACTGCGGATACTAATTTGAATATTAATAATGTTCAGTCAATCAACTGGTCATTTAAAGGGGATCATCCAGGAGTTACATTTAAACCTGAAAGTGCTGGTGCTACTAACCAAACACTTGTAATAGATAAAAATGCTTGTCATGGATTTACTTTGTGTGCGGATTATGTAGGAGTTCTTGGATATGATAATGATAAGGCGATTACAGTGCAACTTTATGCAGAAAGAATTTTTAAAGTGGCAAATGGAATTGAATTTAACTCTTTAAGTGGTGATACTGCTTATGTTTATGGACCAGATGAATCGGAGGATTATCTGACTCAGGTATTACTTGATGTTTATGATATTAATGGAGTTAAATCACAAATAAACGTTTCCGAGACTAATGATACAATCCTTCATTGGGAAGGTCTGGGATCAGACGGAGCGAAAATGACTTTTGATGGAGAACATTGGAGGTTCCATGCATCAGCTACGGATGTTGGTAAAACACAAAACATAAAGGTAAAATTGCAGCAGTTTAAAAATGTTTATGATACTAAGAATACTTATTATGCTGAAGACAATGATAACTTCATTAAGAAAATTTCTGTAAAAGTTGTGTTAACCTACACTGCCGAGATTGTTGCTTTAAATAATAAAAATTCTCTTTTCCCAGGTGAAAGTACGGAATTATACCTCAGACTAAAAAATATGAAAGGTCTGTTAAATGCACAGGTACATTGGAAGGTAGATACCCAATCGGCAATAAATTTTGAGTATAATAACAGTTATCAGGAGTCAACTTATGAAAATGGAAAAGAAATTCCTATAAAAATTTCTGCTGATACGAAAATTACTGAACCTACAACGGTTACTTTAACTGCTGATTATACTATAAAAAATGTTGGAACAACTACAGGAACAAAATCTATTCAGCTTACGATTACTCCGTTAACTATGAACCTTATAGCTTCTGCTGTTCAGACATATTATAGAGATGAACCGGTAGCAATAACTGCCGATATTGTTGATGCACAGCATGATCAACATGTTACGGATGATTATGATATTGAATGGAGTTTAAGTCCAGAGGATGTAGAAATTTATACTATAGGTAATGTATCGGGAAAAGAAACTTCTCTTTCAATAAAAAAAGCGCCCGATTCAATCAGAACGGTAACTGTAACAGCTACTGCAAAAGATAAAAACAGTAAAGCTGTGATATGTTCTTCTTCCATAAGGATTGCAGTGAGTCCGAAAATAACCATAGAGAAAGCATATAGTTGTGCTGCAAGTCAGGAACAAAAGCTGGAATTTAATGATAGCGACAAGGGTAAAAATGTAGAAAGAATTAAAACCAGTTATATGTCTGCTACAATTGATGCTTTAACGGAATGTGAGAAAAATCAGTTGCCGTTTCTTACACTGAATGATACAGATACTTCAAATTTAAGTATTACGATGAGTGCAGATACATCAGACTATGAAAACTATAAATATGATTTAGTATCTGTTGACATGGGTGATGTGTTGTACAACTTTTATATCTATCCGTTACAGAATAATGTTTATGATTGTGAATATGGACAAGATACGGGAGTAGTGCCATATACATATGTTCCTACGGATATAGAAAGTATAAGAAGATTGGGAGTACTTGGCAGTAATGATGATGCTGATAAGTCTTATCCGGGCTACACGTATACTTATACGGACACATTAAAAGAATCATGTTATCTAAGATTTAGTGTTTATAATAAAACCGGAGTAGGAGTAATTTCTAATAATTATGTAGATTCATCAGCTCAAAAATGGTTTATGAAGAGAAAAGCCCAAAATAAAAATGATGGTGAAAACTATACGTATTACAGATTATATGGAAATAAATGGTACAAATTCCATAGTTTAGGAAAAATTAAAAAGGAGCAATATGGTAATAATGAGGTTTTGTATAATAAAGAAAAGGCAAATAGAACCAGATATTATTGGGATTTAAAAGATGATATTCATTTGTATGATGACAATGGAAAGGAGTTAGAAGGTAGAAGTCCTGTTGGTAATATCTATTTTTGGCAGAAATGGCAGTGAGTTTTGAGACGGCTGTGGTTGTGTAAATAATCATCCGTATATTGTTATAAAAGCCACCTGATACAAGAACTAGCAGACAGTACAGTCATTATGGGATGTGGAAAATAATTTTAGTTTCAATCTATTAGAACATGTCTTTCTGCGGACAGGAAAAAATTGTTTCGGACAAAGAACTTTTATATCAACTGTCGAGTGGTACTACGAAGGGGATGTTGCTATATGTTTTGGTCGTTGCATCTTTACAGAATGGATTCGATTTGGTTGTTGATGAAATAGAAAATCATTTCCATAAAACATTAGTAGAAAATATGATCAGTCTTTATAAAGATAAAACAGTAAACAAGCATAAAGCAACTTTAATTTTTACAACTCATTATTGTGAACTTCTGGATTTATTTAATCGTCGGGATAATATTTATATTGCCAGAGCTGATATAAAAGTAAATCTTGTAAATATGTACAGTAATTATAAAATTAGAACAGAATTATTAAAAAGCAGGCAGTTTTATAATAATGTTTTTCAGACGGCTGTCAATTATGATGAGCTTATGAGTCTGAAAAAAGAGTTGAAGAAATGAAATATTTAATCATGTGTGAAGGACCAAATGAAAAAGCAATTATTGATATCCTACTGCAAAATGACTGCCTGAATTTTACAGAGGATGATTTGCTTGGATTAACTTCCTATCATGCAAGACAGATAAAAACTTCTGCTCAGGTTCGAACAGAATTAAACATTTATCCGGGAGAAGTAATAATTTAAAATGAGAGAAGAGGGACTGAGGGTTTTACTGGTCTTACTTCATAATAAAAGAACTTACATTGTAAAAGCAGTTGGATTTGAGAAAATTTATTCTTAAATTCAGCTGCTTCTATATTCTGCTTTGTCTGTTAGATTAATGATAACAGATTTTCGAAAACCAAAAAGATTTCACAATTTTTACCATGCACCCACATTGAACTTGACAATGTTTTGTGATAGTCTATAAGAGTGAAAAATTACAAAAAAATATAGTATGATTTTACTAAGGAGAATCAAGAGATATATGAAGATCAAGCATAAGAAAGTGGCAGCATCAGGAATAGCAGTTGCTTTGGCGGGTGTTCTTGGAGTTGGGGCATTATTACAGACCAGCGTTTCTGTACAGGCCTCTTCAGCCATGATGCCCGGTATAGAGGAAATCGTAAGTGAAGCATCCGCGGATAAACCGTTTAAAATTCTTGAAATTGTAGACAATACACAGGATGCGGAAATTGGATATTACGTGTCCGGGCAGGAGCCATATATTAAATTGTATTCTTATACATATACGTACAAGGACGAGAATAATACTGAGCAGGAGGAAACAATCCATTTTCAGACGTTGGAGGAAGGGTTGGAGAAACTGCCATCTGACACTCTGCGCAAAGAATTTGCACAGAATGTAAAGATAGATGATGGAAATATTTCCGGAGAAGGGACAGGTATTAAAAATATCCAGAGTATTTGTTATCAGGACGGCAGCACCGGAGATGCAGGTGATTATCCGCTTTCCTATAGTCCATATGTAGAGCAATATTTTATTTCTTCTGATGAAGAAAAGAGCGGAAATTGGACAAGGATTGATTTCAAAGATGCGAAAACTGATAAGAGCAGAACAGATACCGTAAAGATCAACGGAGAATATCGGGAGAATTCTGCAGGTACTGGAGATTATACCAAGCAGGAGCAGACGTATTATCCTATACGTGAAGATTCTGATGATAAATCCAAAACAGATAAATATCGTGAAAATATCCAGAATTTTTATTATGCAGATGGTGGAGAGGCAAATACGCCTTATTTTCTTGAGTTTGAAGAAGTAGATAATGCAACGGTAAATGCAGCTTTTGATGCGAATCATAACAAAACAAAGGGAAATAGTATTCTGTCAGAGTACAACTATGAAAATGGAAAATATGGCTATTATGAAAATGTTTACAGTGATCTGATACAAGAAATTGTCGAAAATATTACACAAGGTATTTATACATTTCCTGGAGAGAATCCTGAAATAGATTTAAGTTCAGCGGTTCAGATTCCCAATATAACGAGCACTACATCTGTAAATGCAAGAACTTTCTCTGATGGTACAGGAGATTTTTCAAGTATCAATGAACAGAATCCAACTGATACAGAGAGCAATAATGCAGACCAGACCAATATTTCTGCGGATAACAGCCAGACAGCGGATGCTTTTTCGTCAGGGGATTTTTCAGATGGTGTTTCTGCAGATGGAGATATTGGCAATAATGACACCATACAGACACAAAATGTTTCCGATACAGGAACAGATTCAGACTTTGATGCAGGAACTAATCAGAATGCAGCCACAGAACCTGCTCAGACAGATGCAGCTCAGGCGACTGCTATAATAGAGAATGACAAGATAGAGCCTATTATAGCTTATACACAGAAAACAGATGGAAATGTAACTGCCATAGATGATTCAGTGGGTAAAAGTGAAAATCCGAAAGTATACTATGGCAGAACCATTGATCAATATCCGTATTATCAATATACACTGATCAGTGATATGAAGAAGGTTGTTGCCTGTGCAGCGGCAAATCAGGAAGCGGTGGATAATGGTACGTTTACACCTGCTGCTGAAACAGATCCGGAGAAAAGAATAACTTTCCAGGACAATCAGTACTGGTATTGGACAGTAGAGGCGAATGGAACTGTTGAAAGAAACCCGATTTCTGTGGTTACTCAGCGTCAGCCGGTTTCTTACGATGATATCCGAGAGATTCCTCAGGGTCTGGGGTATAATTATTATTATAAAGTAAAACAGGCATATTTCTGCTGTAAAAAAGGAACAGAAACAGATAATGATCATACATATGAATATTACGGATGGTATTCACCTTCCTATCCTGATCAGAATAATGTATATATCAAAGTGTCAGATGGTGACGGAAAAGTTGCGACCCATTATATTTCAGAGGCAGAGTATAAACTTACACCCGGAATCGGAAACTATGATTTTGCGCCGGATGAAACAAAAGATCAGGAATCTGTAGAAGTAAATCATATGTATTATCATGGTGGATACAAAAATAATGACTGGTTTAAACGCCATGTATTCCACCTTACTGAAGGTGATGAGAAATCTAAGGAACAGTTTGACAAATTTAATATTGAGGTTGATACGATTTCTGCGGAGGATTTTAACAAAAAATATGGAATTGCCACAACGAGCATGAATGGTACTGAAGCGGTGGATTCCGGACAGGCAGCAGATTCAGCACAGTCGGATGGTACAGATTCGACAGAGCAGGTTTCAGAAACTGGGCAAATTGAGAATACAGACCAGATGGATGATACCTCTACTATTTTGACAGATGGACAAGAAACAGAAGCAGACGGCAGTGTATCTGAAGTTGAGTCGATGGTCAGTGAGGCAGGAGTGGAACTTGTTTCCATAGAGAATGAAATCAGTGATGAAACATCAGCAGAGACCATAGCTGATGAATTCCAGGATGGAACGGATACAGAGACTCCGAATGTAGATGATGTTATATCTGATAACAGCAGTGCTTTTTCAGCAGGTGATGCATCAATGGTTGAAACAACAAGAGAGTTATTGGAATATGGTCTGGTTTATATAAATGGACAAGTTGATACACAGGGAATTCAGAACATATACAATAATTCTATTCCGTGCATTATTAATACGAATAAATTAGGAGATGGGAATACAACACTGGCAAATGCAGTTTCTTCTTATATTATAAAAGAAGATTCAGATGGGCATTATGTAAATACATATATGTATTTCTTTAAAAACAAATTTCCAGACTCAGATCAGGCAAGTTTAATTAATTCGAACTTTCATACAAATTTTAATCCGGATGGACAAGATAACAAGATGGAAGTAGAAGGGTTTGAAGAAATTCTGGAGTATATTGAAAGTGAGAATAAATACCGGCAATTAGGACAGACAAGCAGCATAAGTACTACATCCACGGAGGAAGAAGTATCAGATGGTACAGATCAGCTTTCGTCTGGAGATGTTGAACTCTTGGAAAAAGATTTGAGTCAGGCAAGGGTGATTGAATATATTATTAATTATAAATATAAAAGAATTACAAATAGAAAACAGGATATAAAAGTTCTGGAAATCATGCCTGACGAAAATTGCAGCCAAATTGATGATAAGACGGTTGTCAATTGGTTATCTGATAAAGAGGCAACTAAAAACGAAAAACAATATGCAGAAAATGAGTCAGCAGATGCTAATTGCTGGCATGGAAAAAATAATTCAAATATACGGAATCCAGACTCGCCTAATAAGGCAATAGATAATAATCCGGATACACTATGGCATTCAGCATGGAATAGTGATAGTGAATATAGTAATTGCAAAAATCATGAACATTATCTGGAGGTAACACTGAAGAAAGAATCAACAATAAATGGATTTGAATATACAGGAAGGAAGAATGCTGATGCGGGTGTTCTGAAAAAATATAGGGCGGAATTTTTTGATTCAAAAGGTAATTTAATTGGAAGTACGGGAAGTAAAACACGTTCGACAGGTATTACCAGGGATAATTATTCAACAATAGGAAAAGTTACATTATCTTTTGGGCAAACATTTACAGAAGTAAGCAAGGTAAGGATATACTTTTCTGAAACATTGGATACAGATGGATTTGCATCTTGTGTACAAATTAATTTCTTTTATGATCCATATGCAGTTTACCCTGAAATTACTCATATGACTGCTTCTGAATTTGCAGGTCATATTGATGATATTGGTTCAGAGTATGATATGATATATATAAGTGATGCGAAGACAGAGGCAGACCATTCTCTGATTACAGGCGGTGGAAATCTTAGATATGTACATGTGGGATCTGCTGTCAGTATAAAATCTAACGACCAACATCTTCTTAAATTATTGGGACAACTTGATAAGGATTATTTAAGTACGGATAGAACAAAGTTTGCTCCATATTCTACATATAATGAAAATGGTTCGGGATATTTTCGTGGTTCAGGTAATGATATGACGAAACAGCAGTACAATATGTTGATGGAATTTGTTAAAAGCGGTTATCCGGTTGTATTTGCAGATGGACTTGTATCAGGAAAGAAAGCAAATTCAGAAGAAGTTGATGCGTCTTCTTATTACAGCCAGTTTATTACGGATGCGTTGGAATATAATAATAATGTGTACACAAAGAGTGAATTGGATAACGAAGAAAATAAAGATATTTATTTCTTTTCTAATTTAGCAAAACCTGTAATAGATTTTGATGTAAATGGCAGACCTGTAGAACCGGAACGTTTGAATAAGAGTGTTAGTGGTGGAACAGAGAATCATTATATTGAGGGTAAACTTGAATATACATTTACTGTTAAAAATGATTCAGATTCATCTCCAGCGACTACTTCATATGATTGTAATCTTTATCTTGATTTGAATTTTGATGGAAATTATTCTCGTAATGAGAATCAGAGCAAATATATTGAAATTAAGGATTCAGATGGCAATGTGTTATCACGGAATGATAATGCACAGTATGAATTAAAAGTTGGAAAAAAATATACTCTTACGCGAAAAATTCCATCAGATTATTTTAAAATTATTGCATGGAAACTTGAATTAACTAATAACAGAAACATGTATATTCATACTTCTGAGACTGGATATGCAAAGCAAAAGGGAGATTCAAAGAATAAACAAACCATAAATGTAATACAGCTCGTACCTGACAGGTGTACATGGACGTTGGAAGGAAATACGGATTTTGATACATATATGAATCGAGTGGAAGATTTTCAGCTTAATTTAAAGACTGTTTATGTAAAGGATATTAATGATGGAATTTATAAGATGGATGGAAAAACTTATATTAATTTAGCTGATATGCTAAAGGACCAACAGATGTTGATTATTGGATTTGCGGATGTATATAAAGATATAAAAATAAGTGATGTACAGGCCATTTTAGATTTTATTCGATCAGGAAGAAGCGTTATATTTTCTCATGATACAACATCTTATGTAAATTATAATTACAATGAAATGAATAAAAGTATACCAAAGAATAATTATAATAATTTAGAAGGAGCATATAATGTTCCTTACGATAATTACCTTCATAGTACTGCAAACAATGTAACATGGGGCTTATCCTTAAATACAATTCTTCGCTCTATTACAGGTATGGATAGATATGGAATTACATCTGATGAAGACATTAAGGGAACGAGTGTTGGTACTCTTTTGAAACAGGGAAATGCATTACATGATGGAACATCTGTAAATTTTGAGGAACTGATGAAGCTCGCTGGTGATATTGCGTATCAACAGAATGATAAAACAAGTAGTTATGCACAAACACAAGGATATACAAATGTGCTTCTTTTGAATAAACTAGAGTCACATTCTTGGAATGCAACCAAAGTTAATGATGGCGCTATTACACAGTACCCATACAAAATTAAAGATAATATTTCAATAGCAGAGACACATGGGCAGTATTATCAGCTTGCATTGGAACAGGACAGAGATATCAATGGAATAAGTGATGGATGCAATGATGTAGTGGTATGGTATTGTCTTCCAAGAGGAGCATATGGAAATTCTACAAATGATGTGCGCAATGATTATTATTTCTACAGTAAAGGTAATGTTATTTATACGGGTGCCGGACATAGTTCGATAAGTAATGCAGATGAGATACAGTTATTTGTTAATGCAATAGTTGCAGCAGCAAATGTTACAGCGGTAAAACCGGAAGTGTCTTTTGTTAAAAGTCTTAATCCATCGGCAGAAGTGGAGAATATCAGATATTATATGACTGATCAGAAATTATGGACGAATACTGACCAGAATACATTAGAAAAAGATATGGATTTCTATATCAATGTTAAAGATTACAATATGGTCAGTGCGGATTTAAATCAAGATGATCTTGATAAGCAGGAAATTACGATGCAGTTCTATATTGAAGATGACAAAGGAGAAGTACAGGACGGTAGTGGAACAAATCAGCGTCTGTTAGACATTACAAGACAAATACAAAATATCACAGAATATGGAGGAAATGAGAGTGGAATTAATGTTTCGAATGATGGCATGTTCCATACTCGAAAAAATAATGCCTTTGGTTTTTCAGTGAAAAATATTGAAGATTATTTGCATAATTCTTCGAATAATGATTATAAGAGTTCGTGCAAAATATATGCCAAAATATCCAGTACAGTATATCTGTACAATGTTCCGAAAAAACAAACGGTATGGACATCTATTGACTTGAAACAACGTCAGCTTTTTGATTTAGACTGACCTGATATCTTTACGATAAAATGGTTTCATGGTATCATAAAATAATGATACCGTGGAACCAATAAATAGACTCCCTGCTCAGTTGGAAACATTGCGTTTCTGGTCTGAGCAGGGAGTTTTACTATTTTATCTCCGGATTCCCGACAGTTCATCCTCAATCCACTTATCCGTATTAAAGTTACTGTCAAAGAATTTAACAATCACACCATAAGGTTCCGTATCGCTGTTAAAAGCATTGGCTTCATCCGTATCAACATGCATTGCCAGATGATAACTTCGATGTACTCTGACCACTACATCTGCGTAGATTAGAGCACGTCCATAGCTTTTGGTCAGAACGAAGACTTCGTCGTTGTCTTTTACATGCAGTGCCAGAGCCTCGTCGGGTGTCATATGGATATGGCGTTTAGCGACAAGACCACATTGGGGTCGCACCCTCTGTCGGGAAAATAAAGAAACGAAATTTGTTTAAAAAGTTTTCTAAAGAAAGTATAAAATTCAACTAAGTCACAGACTGGCACCCATCCAGCCTGCGGCTTTTTCACCCACTATTTTTGAGTTGA
>ENA-ORUU01000591-ORUU01000591.1-human-gut-metagenome-genome-assembly--contig:-NODE-591-length-26593-cov-5.48907_pt1 | contig 26593 bp, 26 predicted proteins | sample MGYA00242085_ERZ509221 | MGnify/ENA primary metagenome ERZ509221 (study PRJEB26280, sample SAMEA2338809) | human gut metagenome | biome: human gut; feature: human-associated habitat; material: faeces... | reverse complement strand
CATTCCTCCTTTCTCGGTCATACTCAAGACTCCTACTGATTCGGTCCTTCACCTCGAACGGAACTTGTTCCGTTTGGCTACTATGACCTCTGCTGACTTCTGTACGTTCAGCATTGCTTTATGCAATGATTACCTCTTTCAAGGCGTACCGCACAGACCTCCCTAGGTACCACACGTTTCTTCCTCTCCATCCATCTGTCTCATTTATCATACATGATTCCGTGTAGTCATTGGGTTTCAACTTGTGATGCAGTCTTGCCCTCATGCATGACCTCATATGAGATTTCTGTTCGTCAGACCAGAGATTTGCCCGTGAGTTAGTATGTTCCTCACATCCAGCTTCCTTCAGATTCCATCTCGCGATGAACACCCTTGCCTTCGGCTATATCCTTCCCACTACCGGGCGGATTCGGGACTTTAACCCTTTAGAAACGTGCGCCGCTAGGCGCACATCAAAAAAAGCACGCAGGAAATCCTGCGTGCTGAAATTTTATTTTTAAATTAAGCTAAAGCAGCTTTTGCAGCTTCTGCAAGTGTTGCAAATCCTTCTGCATCATTTACAGCCATCTCTGCAAGCATCTTTCTGTTCATCTCGATGTTAGCTACTTTTAAGCCGTGCATGAACTTGCTGTATGACAGTCCGTTCATTCTTGCTGCAGCGTTGATACGAGCGATCCAGAGCTGACGCATCTGACGTTTGCGCTGTTTTCTTCCTGCGTATGAAGATGTAAGAGCTCTCATTACAGACTGTTTTGCAACTCTGTACTGTTTAGAACGTGCTCCTCTGTATCCTTTTGCTAATTTTAAAGTTCTGTTATGTCTTTTTTTAGCGTTTAATCCGCCTTTAATTCTTGCCATGTCTTATTCTTCCTCCTTCACAAATTGAACCTTATCTTAGAGATATGGTAATACCTTCTTCATGTTCTTTACATTAGTAGCATCAGCAATTGTTGCTTTTCTAAGATTTCTTTTTCTCTTTGTAGATTTCTTAGTTAAGATATGGCTCTTGTAAGCTTTATTTCTTTTTAATTTTCCTGTACCTGTCTTTTTGAAGCGCTTTGCAGCTGCTCTATTAGTTTTAATTTTTGGCATGATATGCTCCTCCTTCAACTTGTATTGTATTTTTAACGTTTTTCAGTTAAAACCATGCTCATGCTTCTGCCTTCCATCTTAGCCGGCTTTTCAATGACTGCGATGTCACCAAGCATCTGGGCAAAATCATCCAGAATGTGTTTGCTCTGCTGAACATGTGCCATCTCACGGCCTCTAAAACGCAGTGTAACCTTTACTTTGTTACCTTTACTGATGAACTTCTTAGCATTATTCACTTTGGTATTAAGATCATTCGTCTCAATATTTGGTGAAAGACGCACTTCTTTTACTTCAACGGTCTTCTGTTTCTTTTTAGCCTCTTTTTCCTTTCTTGCAAGTTCATATCTGTACTTACCGTAATCAATAATCTTGCAAACAGGTGGCTGAGCCTTTGGAGCAATCTTCACAAGATCCAGATCTGCTTCCTGAGCAAGCTTCATAGCTTCCTTCGGACTCATGATACCTAACTGATCTCCGTTTTCTCCAATCACTCGAATTTCTTTGTCTCTAATCTGCCCGTTAATCATTAAATCGCTAATTGTCGTGCACCTCCATCATAAAATAAAAATAAGTGAATAGTTCGAGACTATCCACTTGCATATCTGTATCATAAGATCTATAATCAAATCTGTATATACTCAATATCAAACCATTAGTCACCCGATTGTGCTAAGGTGAGAGTGGATACTCTACTTTCTTTTTTGCCTTACGCAACATATAATTTATCACATTATTTTTCTTATGTCAACTGTTTTTTCTCTTTTTTTCATCCTTTTTTGATTCCTGATAATTCAGCCTTTATTCCACGATCCAGCTTTCCAGATTCTGTGCCCCGGCATACTCTTCCAGATATTTTCTGCCATATTCCAATGCTTTTTCAAGATCATCATTTTCTGAAAATGAATAGATCAATGTCAATACTTCTGTCACATCCTCCGTAATCATTGCACGCTCTGAATCACTGGTTGAACTTCCGATGGCTCCGTCTTTGTCTGCGAGCACCGGAAGCGCCTCGATCTTGATCTCATCTTTTCCGATTCCCTTATAAGTCTCTCCTTTCTGTCCGATCCGGAATACCAGTTCTTCTGAGATCTGAGATACGTCATAAGATCCTACCGAAAATCCCGATTCGATGGAAATCAGGTTATTGACATCCACAACGGTATTAACTTCATATAGTCCCTTTCCCTGTCCGATCCGGCGGATCAGTGCCTCGGAAGACACACGGTATCTGCTCGGATCCTTTCCGAATGCTTTGTATGCTGCCCTGGATTCTTTCACGTTTGGGATTTCATTGATCCCGTTATCAAAAATAGCATCTCTCGTCTTTTTGAAAATGTCTTTCTTCAGATATTTCCACAGTTCTTCGTTCTTCTTTTCCACTTTCACCCGGTACTGCAGGCATCCCACTCTGGTATCCGGCCAGATTTCTTTCATCGTTTTATCAATTATCAGATGTTTCATATATATCGCTCTCCTGTATTATAAAGTGTCGGATCATCGTTCAGGCGAACCGTAAGAAATGTGCTTTGAGAATTTCCCGCATAAATACAAAAAAAGATGACAATCTGCCCGTAAGCTTCTTGTCATCTTTGACTCTTCTTTATGCTGCTTTTGATCTATTTCACAGTATATTAAGCATGCTTTTCTAGGCGAAAAGACTTGTTGCTCCATATATTGCTACTACTGCAACGATTCCCCATCCGATGATACTTAACATACTCTACACCTCCTCAGGATGATTTATTTCTCTCTTTCTGATTTCAGTATAGAGCATAATTATACATTTGTTAAATGAAGCTTTTGTATGTTACTATTAGTATTCTTAATGTTTCTATGTATCTATCTGTGGTCTGCCATGCATACAATGGCGATCATTCCAGCGCCTGTATGACCTCCGATCACAGGACCGAGATTGTTCATCATGACATTGGTCACACCCATTTTCTTACGGACGAGTTCTGCGACATAAGCTGCATCTTCCGGACAATTGCCATGCGGGATCATCACCATATCCGGCATCTTTCCCTCGCATGCTTCAACCGCCATATCCACGATCTTATTCATGCCTTTCTTTCTGCCCCGCTCTTTCCTGATGATCTGAAGCTTTCCTTCATTATCCAGACAAATGATCGGCTTGATCTGTACCATCGTTCCGATCACTGCTGCTGTCTTCGAGATACGTCCGCCTTTCTGCAGATGATTCAGATCCTCTACCATAAAGAAATGGCAGATTTTCAATTTATTTTCTTCCACCCACTGCGCAACTTCTTCCAGACTCCTGCCTTCTTTCTGAAGTTCCAGTGCCTTATAATCAAGCAGGCCTTCTCCCATGCTTGCGCAAAGTGTATCGATCACAACAATCTTTCTCTCCGGATATTTTTCACGCAGTTCCTCTGCAGCTATACACATACTGTTATATGTACCACTAAGTCCTGATGTAAAGCTCAGATGCAAAATATCTTTTCCTTTTTTCAGGATCGGTTCCAGGATATCTATTGCAGTCTGCGGACTTGGCTGTGAAGTCACTGCCATCTCTCCGTTCTCTAACATACCATAGAATTCTTCTGCTGTCAGATCATACATATCACGGTAAGTCTTTCCACCGATCGTACAGTTCAGCGGGACTACCGGTATCTCTCTTTCCCACACCCATTCTTTTGGCAGATCAGATGTACTGTTGATCGTTATTACATATTCACTCATATCGGAAACCTCCTCATCCTCATCCTCATCCTCAAGTCCTTTTCATCTTACCATTGTCTTACATATTACGCAAAACTTTTTTCACAGTAATGATAAATACTGCGCTGGTTGTCAGGACCGATATCACATCTGCTATCGGTTCTGCGCGGTAGATTCCCATCACGCCCATAAATTTTGGCAGAATAACCGCAAGTGGAATCAGCAGAATAATCTTCCTTAAAAGCGCAATGAATAACGATACCTTTGCCTGTCCGAGCGAAATGAATGATGTCTGGCATGCGCACTGGATTCCGAAGATGGATATTCCAAGGAAATATACCGGCATAACCTTACACGTCAGTTCCAGAAGTCCTTTATTATCCGTAAACAGCCCTGTATATATCTGCGGTGCAAAAATTGCCACACCTGCAAGCAGCAGTGTTCCTGTCAGACAGACCAGGATCATTCTTTTCATCGTTGCTTTCACACGTTCCTTATTTCCAGCACCATAATTATAGCTGATGATCGGCTGTATCCCCTGTGTGATCCCCTGCACCGGAATCGTGATCATCTGCATGACACTCATAAGGATCGACATGGATCCTACATACAGATCACCGCCATATCTCTGCAGCCCCGTATTCAGTGTGATCGTTACCAGGCTTTCCGTACTCTGCATAATAAATGGTGAGATTCCAAGTCCTGCGATCATCTTGATCACATCTTTTTTCAAATGCATATTTTTCAATGTAAGACGCATCACGCTTTTTTCCGAAACCAGGAAATGTACCACCCATATTGCACTGACCGCCTGTGACAGGACCGTTGCAACAGCCGCTCCGCGCACACCCATATGCAGTACAAAGATGAACAGCGGATCCAGGCAGATATTTAATACTGCCCCGATCAGAACGGATAACATTGCAATCTTTGCCTCACCCTGTCCGCTGATGTAAGCATTCAGTCCAAGTGCCAGCTGTACGAAGATGGTTCCGATCAGATAGATCGATATGTAATCTCTCGCATAGACAATCGTTGCATCACTGGCTCCAAACGCATACAGGACCGGTGTCTTGAATATCGAAAAGAATGCTGTCAGGATTACAGAAAATAGTACCAGAAGCCCCGCAGAATTTCCAAGGATCTGTTCCGCCCTCTGTCTGTTCTGTTTTCCCAGTTGAATGGAAGCAAGCGGTGCTCCGCCCATTCCCGCAAACGCACTGAATGCCGAGATCATCGTCAGGATTGGAAATGTAACCCCGACACCGGTCAGTGCTGCATTTCCGTATCCCGGAATATGACCTATATACATTCTGTCTACTATATTATAAAGCACATTGATAAGCTGTGCCGCCACAGAAGGAAGTGCCAGAGAAAACATCAGTTTTCCCAGCGGTGCACTTCCGAGTCTTTCATCTCTGTGATTCATTTCTATCTCTGCCTTTCTTTTGTATACTTATTATTCCATTTTCCTGTAATGGTCGTTTTTCACACACGGTTATTTCAGGCTTACATGAAGATAGCTTCTTCCGGAAAGTGTTTTATTAAAGCAGATACTGCACACCACCAGAACACATCCCATTACAAATCCCCACCCGTTGAATAATGCCGTCAGTATCAGCAGAGCCAGACGCATGAACTTCAGCGCATAGCCAAGTTCAAAATTCGGCTGTGTATAATTTGCAACTGCAACAAACGCCATATAGAGCATGACTTCGCTGTTAAACCATCCCGATTCCACTGAAAATTCTCCCATGACAAGACCAGCGATCACACTGAGCGGTGTACTTAGCATACTCGGAGTATTCAAGGCCGCCAGGCGCAGGCCGTCAATTGCCACTTCCAGCATCAGAAGCTGATAGATCAACGGAATATTCACCGTATCCTTCACCGCTACAAATGCAAATACTTTCGGAAGCCAGTTCGGATTCTGCATAAAAAGCAGAAAGACCGGCGTCAGGAATATCGTCATCAGATTGATCAGTGTTCTGGATATCTTCAGATAGACACTGGTCAATGTCGGAAAGTAATAGTCATTTGCCTCTTCGATCATATCAAAGACCGATGTCGGAAGTATCATCGCAGACGGTGAATTATCTACCAGAATCACCACTTTCCCTTCCAGCAGACATGCCGATGCCGTATCCGGCCGTTCGGTGAATTTAAACTTCGGAAACGGATTATACCACTTCCGCTTAAACAGGCATTCCGCCAGGCTCTGCTGATTCATCCGCAGATCATCTGTATCTATGCTCTGGATCTTGTCACGCACATTTTTCAGCAATGTCTTATCTGCCCGGTCACCCATATAGCAGAGTGCCACATCTGTCCTGGAACTGTCCCCTACCTCCATCATCTCCATGATCAGTGCCGGATGGCGGATTCTTCTTCTCATCATTGCCGTGTTATATACGATTGTCTCCACAAAACCATCTCTGGATCCCCGAAGTGACTTGTCTTTATCCGGCTCTTCTACATTTCTTGCCGGATACATCCTGCAGTCGATCACAATACATGCCCGGTATCCGTCAATAAATACGCATGTTTCCCCTGACAGCAGACTTTTCAATATCTGATCAAAATCAAACATGACATCTACTCCAACGTACGGAATACATGCATTTGCGAACTTCCATATATCCTCCGGCATGTCTTCTTCTTTCACTTTCAGAAGTGCATCCATGATCTTCAGCATTGTCTCTTCACTTGTAAAACCATTTACATAATAAAAAGAAGAAACCCTCCCGCCGATCAGCAGATCCCTCTGGATGAGGTCAAAGCTTTCCCGGATCGGGAGTGTTGCGTTCATATATGCTACATTTTCTTCTCTTGTCTTAAAAACCGGGATTTCCTGACGCGTCATCTTCTTACCACCTCTTACATACATAGACTGTATGTTCCAGTATATCCCGTTTTTTTCATTCTTATACAAAAATGGAATGCTTCTCTTTCCGGTTATTTCGTCGTGCTGCCAAATCCGCCGTTACGGACTTCTTCCACATCATCATCAACCGTAATCCCATATTCCATGAAAATCCCCTGCATAAATCCTGTTCCTGCCGGGATTTCCACTATTTTTCCTTCTTTTGTGTCATTCGTGATCTTGGCAAAAATGTGTCCTTCATTGTCTGAATTATAATAATCACTGTCGATGATCCCTACTGTATTATTCAACTGCAGGCGGAATTTGAATCCAAGTCCGCTTCTCGGATAACACTGAAGTACCCAGTTTTCTTCCATCTTCGCACGAATTCCTGTTGGAATCTTCGCTGTCTCTCCCGGCTTTAATGTGATTGCCCGCGGCGCATAAAAATCGTATCCAGCCGATCCTTTTGTCGCACGTTTTGGAAGTTTCAATGCATCATAGATACTGCGGATGACTTCATCGGAGTCCTGTCCGATAGCATCCAGATACCCTTCTTTAAACTGTTCAAAGCTTACTTTTTCAAATTTTGCAATTTTCTTTGCCATGTATATATCCTCTTTTCTGTTATTTATTCTATACTTCTTAAACTACAAAAACACAGCCTATAAAGCTGTGCTTTTGTTCCGGCATATCCAGTATAACATCTTTTAGTTGCCACACTCAATACTGATTTCATTAAATAATGTCAGGATATCGTCTACCGACATCCTATCTTTTTCTTCTCCCTTTTTATCCAGGATCGTATTTCCCTGATGCATCATCACCAGGCGGTTACCATATTCGATTGCATATCTCAAATTGTGTGTAACCATGATCGTTGTAAGATTCTTCTCTTTTACGATCTTATCTGTCAGTTTCATGATCAGTTCTGCCGTCTTCGGATCCAGTGCTGCTGTATGTTCATCCAGGATCAGAAACTCGATCGGTGTCATGGTAGACATCAGAAGTGCCATTGCCTGACGCTGCCCGCCGGACAATGCGCCGACTTTTACATCCATCTTATCTTCCAGTCCCAGTCCAAGCTGGCTTAACTGCTCCCGGTAATAATCTATCCTTGCTTTGTTCGTTCCTCTGGAAAGACCGAATACCTTTCCTTTATTGTCTGCCAGAGACATATTTTCCAAAATCGTCATTGTTGGACATGTTCCCATTGCCGGGTTCTGATAGACACGGCCGATTCTTTGGTTTCTCTTATATTCTTTCTGTTTTGTGATATCGGATCCATTGATCAGGATCTGTCCACCCTCCACCGGGATACTTCCGCAGATAATATTCAACATGGAAGTCTTTCCGGAACCATTACTTCCCACAACAGAGACGAATTCTCCTTTGTCAATCGTCAGGTTGAAGTCCTGAAATAAGCACATCTCATTCACGGTACCCGGATTGTAATATTTATGAATTCCTTTTAACTCAAGCATTGGTGTTCACCTTCTTCTTTCTGTCCATACTGATGATAAGCACAACCAGGAACAGGACTGCCGTTACCAGTTTCATGGCCTGCGGATCGAAATTGCGTAGTGCAACGGCAACGCATGCTTTATAAATAACCGATCCGATCAGGACTGCTGTCGTTGTGTGCAGCAGTGTCATCTTACGGAAAATACTGGTTCCGATAATTACACTTGCCAGTCCTATGACCATAGCTCCGGTTCCCATAGAAATTTCAAATACTCTCTCTTCCTGTGCAAATATACATCCGGCCAATGCTACCAGACCATTTGAAATTGCAAGTCCGAGGATCTTGATATTGCCCTTGTCTTTTGCGAGAGACACAACCAGTACATCATTATCCCCAACGGCTCTTAACAGGAATCCGGACTTCGTATTCAGATAAAGATCAAGCAATACTTTACAGATCAATGCAAGCACCAGAACGATGATCAATGTCGCATATGGTGCAAGTACATCCGGAATGATCTTCTCCATCAGATCATTGTTAAAAATAGTCTTCTGTGAGAATAATGGCACATTCGCCGTTCCTGCTATATACAGATTGATCGTCCACAATGCCGTCATCATTATGATTCCCGAAAGAAGATCTCTGACTTTACACTTCACGTGGATCAGTCCGGTACAAATTCCCGCAACTGCTCCGGCCAGAAATGAAAGAACCAGCGTGATGTATGGATTCATTCCTCTTGTAAGGAGGGCAGCTGTGATCGCTGCCCCCAGAGGAAAACTTCCATCCACCGTAAGATCGGGAAAGTCTAATATTTTATATGTGATATAAATCCCCAATGCCAGGATTCCATAGATCAGCCCCTGTTCTAATATCGATGTAATGAAACTCATGAAAAATGCCTCCTAATTCCCGTCCCCAAAGCTTTCTACTGCGCTATTTGCAAGATCTTCCGGTACTGTGATTCCAAGATCCTCTGCTACTTTGTTATTTACATAGAATCCAGGTTCTGTGATAGTTTCAAAATTCTGCTCAGAAGCTTTTGCTTCGCCTTTTAATACTTTCGCCGCCATCTTACCAGTCTGCTTTCCAAGTGCAATATAATCAATTCCTTCAGCTGCAAGGCATCCGATCTTCACCTGCTCGATCTCACTTCCGAATACCGGGATCTTCTTTTCATTTGCTTTGTCCAGGATAGTTGGAAGTGATGCTACAACTGTGTTATCAGTCAGATTGGTAATACAGTCTACTTTGCTTAACAGATCATCCGCTGCAAGAGATACATCCGCTGTTGTTGTGATTCCCTTTTCTACCAGTTCGAAATCATATTTCTTAACCAGACTCTTGTATTCTTTGATCGCCGATACAGAATTTGCTTCGCTTGTAGTATACATGATGCCAATCTTCTTAGCATCCGGAAGCATCTCACGAATCATTTTAAGCTGTTCTTCAACCGGAAGTTTATCTGATGTTCCGGTCACTTCTCCTACCGGTTTTTCATCTTTGTCTGCGAGTTCTGCTGCTACAGGATCTGTAACTGCAGTGTAAATGACCGGAATGTCAGCTTTCATTGCCGCGTTATATGCACTCTGTGCACTTGGTGTTGCGATCGCACATACCAGGTCTACTTTATCAGATACCAGACTGTCGGAAATCTGTTTTGCAGTCCCCATATCCGCTGCCGCATTTTTGTATTTTACGGTCAGGTTATCACCTTCTTTGATTCCTTCTGCTTCCAGTCCTTTTAAGAAACCTTCCCTGCAGTTATCAAGAGAACCATGTTCTGCAAACTGTTCAATTCCGATGGTATAAGATTCTTTCTTACCACTTCCGGAATCGGATGAACTGCCACATCCTGCTGCCATTGCTGTTACCATTGCCGCTGTTAATAATACTGTTACCATTTTCTTTTTCATAATTTTTTTCTCCTCTTTTTCTGTATAAAATATTATTGTTGTCCACAGATCCCAATTGCCAGTTCTCTGTAGTTGTTAGGAGAGAAAATCTTTCACCGATTACCGTCTGCCATACCATCTTAGACAAAAAGAAAACCGCCCCAAACCTTAAGGTTTGAGACGGTAATAATATCTATTATTATCGCGGTACCACTCAAATTGACGAATCGTCCACTTTCTCATGTACTAACATACACTCCTGATTGATAACGGGTTCGGTTCCCGACAAGCCATACTCTCTCAAACGATTGCTGAATACAAGTTCTTGATTTCAGACTGCCCTCAAAAGTCCATTCACTTATCAACTTCATACAGCAATCTCACCACCTGCTGCTCTCTTGGATGTCATCGTATAAGCTACTCTTCTTTTTCAACGGTTTGCTTTGTTATGGTTATACTTTACTGTATCAAAGTTATTTTGTCAAGAAGTTTTTTACTTTTTTCAATCACGCCCTATTTCCAAGTAAAATCCGGTGTTCCCTCAAGGTCATACGGCGTAGCCTGATATACGTAATAATTCAACCAATTCGTATACAGGTTATTCGCTGTCGCTCTCCATGTAAGCAGCGGTCCTTTCTCCGGATCATCATCCCGATAATAATTCTTCGGGAGTTCGATCGGAAGTCCCTTACTTTTGTCCCGTTTATACTCACCGTCCAATGTTATACGGTCATATTCCGGATGTCCCATCACAAAAATCTGGCGCCCATTCTGTGCCATGGCAAGGAACAGACCTACTTCGTCAGATTCCGCCAGAACCGTAATCCTCTCATCCGCATGCACTTTATCCAGTGGTGTCTCTGTATGACGGGAATGTGGTGCCAGAAATACATCATCAAATCCACGTACCAGCGGAATTTTCCGGTTCAGCACTTTATGCCAAAAGAGACCAAACGCCTTCTTATCTAATTGGACCTTGTCAATTCCGTAATGATAATACATGCCTGCCTGCGCTCCCCAGCAAAGATGCAGTGTAGATACTACATTCGTCTTGGTCCAGTCCATAATACGGGTCAGTTCATCCCAGTAATCCACTTCTTCGAACGGCATCTGCTCTACCGGTGCTCCGGTAATGATAAATCCGTCAAATTTTTTATCCTTGATCTCATCAAATTTCTGATAGAATTGGTTCAGGTGACTCATTGAAGTGTTCTTCGACTGATGTGATGCAACCGCAACAAATGTCACATCTACCTGAAGCGGTGTATTAGACAACGAACGTAATATCTGCAGTTCTGTCTCCTCTTTTAATGGCATCAGGTTTAGAAGTCCGATCTTGATCGGACGGATATCCTGATGCATTGCACGGTGTTCATCCATCACAAATATATTTTCACTCTCTAATATCTCCTTGACCGGGAGATCATTCTGCACTCTGATCGGCATAATTTATTCCTCTTTTTCCTTTTTATTTTCTTCTGTCTTCTGTTCTTCATTCTCGGTCATATTATCTTTTTTCTGAAAATATGTCCCATCATTATCTACATAACTATCTCCGTTATAGCATTCTGACTCTGTCGGCAATTTCTTTTTCTCCAACTGATTATCCAGAAAAAGTTTTACAATATAATAAATGACTGCAAACGCCGGCACTCCGAATAACATTCCGAGAATTCCAAATAAGCCTCCTCCGAGAAGGATCGATACGATTACCCAGAATGCGGACAGCCCGGTAGAATTTCCAAGAATCTTCGGTCCCAGTATATTTCCGTCAAACTGCTGCAGCAACAAGATGAAGATCAGGAAATAGACTCCTTTCATCGGATCTGCAAGTGCGATCAGAACCGCACTCGGAATTGCTCCGATATATGGTCCGAAGAACGGAATTACATTCGTCATACCCACGATCACGCTGACAAGCATTGCATACGGCATATTCAAAAGTGATGTACCAATAAAGCACAGGATTCCGATAATGATAGAATCAATGATCTTACCAATGATAAATCCCCCGAATATCTCATTTGTCTTTACTGCAATATGAATCAACAGGTTGGCACGTTCTGTCGGAAAGATCGCATATGTCGCTTTCTTACTCTGATTAATAAATGTCTCTTTGCCGAACAAAATATACACAGATACGATCACTCCGATTACTGCATGGAACAATTCCATAACCAGTGTATATAATCCAACCGTCAGATGGGTCATCACTTCATTTACTTTGTTCAGAAGATCCGTACGCATCCAGTTCTGAAGGCTTGTAGATGCCTCGTTCATCGCATTCTTCAACATTGTCGTCATCGTCGAATCATCCAGTTGTATATGATTCATCTGCTTCACCAGCTGGTTGATCTGAGCCGGAAGCGTAAAGATCAGATTCCGGATACTTGTGATCAGTTCCGGGATCAGCATATTGATAAGCGTTGTTACAATGGTGATCAGTACGACCAATGCCAGAATCACTCCTGCACATCTTGATACCGTCTTCGCTTTTTCTTTCTTCATATGTTTTTCCAGAACCGGCACCAGATATGCATCTACCGTTCTCACGATCGGATTCAACAGATATGCGATTCCGCATCCATACAGCACCGGCTTCAGGATAGACAGTATCTTTAATACCGTATCTGAAATTGCTGTCACACGCAGCATTGCAAAATAGACCAGAATACATGCAACGATCACCAGGAAATATGTCATTCCGCGGTTGAACTGCTGCCTTAATTTGGATGGACCCTTTCTCCCAAAACTGGGACGGTCTTTATAATATGTATTTTCTTCTTTGCTCATAAACTCCTCTTCTTTCCTGCCTGTTTCGCATATAAAATCATTATACCCTTGCCGTAAATTTACGTCAACCGACAAAAAAGGATCAGAACAATTGTTTCTATAAAACTTTTATAAAAACTTATGTTCTGATCTTTTTTATTTCTGCCCCGGCCGCTCTATCCGTTAAAGCCGGTATCCGGCATCTGTCTTATCTTATGCACATCCACACTTGAATGTTGCACACTCTGTCTCGTCGCAATGACAGGCATTTCCGCCTTCTACACTGATCTTTCCGGCATGACACTGACATTCTTTATTATACATGCAGTCTGTTGCCTTACAGTCTACACTGCTCTTTGCCGATGCCTCTTTCCCTTCCATATCCGAGTATGCATCCACATAGGTGCTTCCGCCTTTTCTCTCTTCAAAGCTGTCACAGCTTGTCTCAGCAGCTTTCTTTGCAGAATTTCCTCCTACCACGATACTGTCAAGATTACAGTAATAATTCTGATTGTGCGTACAAGTCTGTACGGTACATCGTAAATCTGGCATAATATATCCTCCTTTCAAATACAAGATATATTATGCCAGTTCTTTTTATTTCTTATACATTTGTAAAAACAAATTAGTTTTCTTCTTTTACAACTTCTCGTCTTTCTCTTGTTGCGATTTCTTCTGCAACAGATGCTACGAACGCATCCAGACTCTTCTGGCCTTCATCTCCTGCAAATCTGCTTCTTACGGATACCAGATTTTCTTCTTCTTCTTTTGCTCCTACTACAAGCATGTATGGAATCTTCTGCATCTGAGCCTCACGGATCTTATAACCGATCTTTTCCGCACGTGTATCAATCTCTGCACGGATACCTGCTGCATTTAATGTCTCCAGTACTTTCTGTCCGTATTCCAGATGTTTATCCGAGATTGGAAGCACCTTAACCTGTACCGGTGCGAGCCATGTAGGGAATGCTCCCGCAAAATGTTCGATCAGGATTCCGATGAATCTCTCGATGGATCCAAATGCTACACGGTGGATCATGATCGGACGGTGTTTCTCTCCGTCTGCACCTGTATATTCCAGTTCAAATCTCTGTGGAAGCTGCATATCAAGCTGAATTGTTCCGCACTGCCATGTTCTTCCGATAGAGTCTGTCAGATGGAAATCAATCTTTGGTCCGTAGAATGCTCCGTCTCCTTCATTTACTACATAATCAAGACCAAGATCATTCAGTGCGCCGCGAAGACCTTCTGTTGCAAGTTCCCAATCTTCGTCACTTCCCATACTGTCTTCCGGACGTGTAGAAAGTTCTACATGATACTTGAATCCGAACAGCTGATATACTTCATCAATCAGCGCTACAACACCTTTGATCTCATCACGGATCTGTTCCGGCATCATAAAGATATGTGCATCATCCTGTGTGAAACAGCGCACACGCATCAGACCATGTAACTGTCCTGATTTTTCATGACGGTGAACCAGTCCGAGCTCTCCGACACGAAACGGGAGATCTTTATATGAACGTGGCTCAGCTTTATATACGAGCATTCCACCCGGACAGTTCATTGGCTTGATTGCAAAGTCCTCTCCGTCAATCTGTGTTGTATACATATTTTCTTTATAATGATCCCAGTGACCGGATGTCTCCCAGAGGTGTCTGCTTAAGATTACCGGCGTAGATACTTCTACATAACCTGCTTTTTTGTGAAGTTCTCTCCAGTAATCAAGCAATGTATTCTTAAGCACCATTCCCTTTGGAAGGAAGAACGGGAATCCCGGACCTTCTTCGCACATCATGAAAAGTCCAAGTTCTTTGCCAAGTTTTCTGTGGTCACGTTTCTTTGCTTCTTCAAGCATTGTCAGATATTCATCTAACTGTGCTTTCTTAGGATAAGAGATACCGTAGATTCTTGTGAGCATCTTGTTCTTCTCGCTGCCTCTCCAGTAAGCACCTGCAAGGCTTGTAAGCTTGAATGCTTTTACCGGCTTTGTTGTCATCAGGTGTGGTCCGGCACATAAATCAACGAATTCTCCCTGCTGATAAAAGCTGATCTCTTCTCCTTCCGGAAGGTCTTCGATCAATTCAACTTTATATGGTTCATCTTTTTCTTTGAAATATGCGATTGCATCTTCTCTTGTCTTTGTAAATCGTTCGATCGGAAGAGCTTCTTTGACAATCTTCTTCATCTCTTTTTCAATCTTTTCGAGATCTTCTGCTACGAATGGTGTCTCACGGTCTACATCATAGTAGAATCCATTCTCGATCGACGGTCCGATCGCAAGCTTTGTATCCGGATACAGACGTTTGATTGCCTGTGCCATAATATGAGATGTGGTATGCCAGAAAGCACCCTTTCCTTCTTCGTTATCAAATGTAAGTATCTCCAGTTCACAATCTTCATCCACAACATGTCTGAGATCTACTACTTCACCATTTACTCTTGCGGAAGTTGCCACCCTTGCCAGACCTTCGCTGATATCTTTTGTAATATCCAGTACTGACATACTTCCTTCATACTCTTTGAAAGATCCATCTTTTAATGTGATTTTCATAATTATCATGTCCTCTCTTTTTATTTTCTATTCTATCCTCGGGCATGCATCTTCTTTTCTGCCCGTTCAGCAATCACCTGTAATCTGCGGTTTCTATTGTATGCTTTGTCAGCTTCTTTCAAACGCATGGCAATAAAAAATTCCCTTACAGACAAATGCTGTAAGGGACGAGTTTTCTCGCGGTTCCACCCTGTTTGAACTGACGCATCAAAGTCTCTTCATTTTTCAAAGACCTCTCATGTCAGAACCTCTTAATTATGACGATAACGGAATCACCGGACTGTTTTGCAGCCACTCAGAGGTAGTTTTCAGAAGGTTCCAAAATAAGAAGCTTTCAGCCTGCGGCTTCTCTCTCTGGCATTTCTTTCCCAGCCTACTCTTCTCTTCAACGTGTTTTTTATACGCTCTCATTATAGCACGAGGTTTTACTTTGTCAACATTTTTTCAACCACAGTTTCCAGACCGCAAAACATTCCCGTACAAAATAATTGGGAAATAGTAATGGATGACAGCCTGCCGCTATCGGAAATGGATTCTTAAATCCTGCGCGTTTTGCATACACACATCCCCGGTATACATGAAAATTATTCGAGACAATACCGACCGGTGTATCCACATCTGCAATCAGTTTTCTGGAAAACTTCAGATTCTCCAGTGTATTTACCGATGCGTCTTCCTGTATAATGCGTCTGCAGTCGATCCCTGCACGCTCCAGATACTGCGCCATTGCATACGCTTCTGTTACTTCTTCATCGTTCCCCTGTCCGCCGGAGACGATTACATGTACATCTGGGTGCTCTTTCAGATACTCTAATGCAGAATCCAGTCTTCGTTTCAGTGAATCGGTAATCTTCCGGCCTCTCACCTGCGCTCCCAGCACAATGATCCATCTTGTGCCGGATCGTGTATCTTCTTCCGGTCTTTTTTCCAAAGGCCTTCTGCACATTCCTGTTATGATCTTTATCTCAGCAATCAGAAGGAGGCATACAGCAATACCGATCAGCGCTTCTACCACACACGGCATTCCATACAAACGGATCAAAACGCTTCCTGCGATCCCCACAATTCCGGCCGCCAGCCAGAATCTGGAAAAAGTAGAGTCCCATTTTTTCAGTGCGATACAGATCGCACTGTAATAAATGAGACTCAGGATACCTGCAGCCAGAAAAATTATCTGCCACAGCATTTTTTATATTTTTTACCTGATCCGCACGGACATGGATCATTTCTTCCAATTTTCTTTGGTTTACGAATTGTTGTAGATTCTTTCTGTTCTTTATAGAATTTTTTTAATTCTTCTTCAGAAAAAATCTCTTTCCACTGTGGAAGTTCATACAGCCAGTCAGCTTTCGCTGCTACCATATTCTTGTACAGTCTCTCTTTATCAAATGCAAGGCTTATTACTGTATCTTCTTCTACTGTATCCAGATCCAGTTCGATCAGAAGGCTTTCATTGATTCCATCCAGGAAACCGATCATGGTCAGAACTTCCTGTCCGAACTTCTCAGCCAGTTCTTTGACTGTTCCTTTCACTGCTTCATCCGGATTAGAAAGAAGCTTTTCGTAAATCTCTTTCTCAATCTGGAAATATGTTCCCCAGAATTTTTCCAACTGACTTCTGTCTGCAGTCTCATCATAAGCGATGTTCTGCCACTGCTGATATAATGTGCTCATATTTCTATACTCCTTTGTACAATATTCATTTGCAATTTTTCACTGCTCTCTATATAATATACTAAAGTCTTGATTCATTGTAAAGGATGATTATTATGAAAAATGCAAAACGTATTCTGGCACTCATTGCCGCTATTTTATTATTCGGTATGTATCTCAGTACATTAATATTTGCCCTGATGGGAAGTCCACATTCTATCGACCTTCTCTGGGCATCTGTTGCATGTACGATCATACTTCCTGTACTTTTATACGCTTATACGCTGGTATTTAAGCTTACCCGCCACGATGACCCTGACCAGGATCACGACCATGCAAGCGATGATACCATATAGAATTCCAGAGGCATCAGACTTTCTTCTCGATCGTCTGATCCTTTTTTCTTGTGTTTTCTTTCGTTTTCTCTTATTTTCTTTCTCTTTGCAAGGTATTCTTCCATTGAAATTACTTCTGCTTCTTCTTTTGTCAGGTCTCTTGTATTCATTGTGCATACCTCCATCTTGATTATTTGTATCCCCTCTTACGTCTCTGGTGTCTGATTACACCGACGTTATTATTATATTTACGATGATCTTATTATATGCATATTTTGTGGCAACATTATGGCAGAAATCTAAATAAAGCATGAGAAATTTCTTAAGGAAAACATAACTCTGATCTGAAGAATCCCTCCCTGACTGTTTCTTCGGAATGTATGAATACTCAAAAAAACAGCAGCTATAAGTCTACTTTTATCTTATAGCTGCTGTCTTCATCTCTCTCTTATTTTGAAAGTTTTGACTCTCTGTAAATAATGTCGTGTCTTTCTGGTCCGTTAGATACCATTGTAATCGGGTATCCAATCTGCTCTTCTACAAACTCAATGTATTTTCTGCAGTTTTCCGGAAGGTCTTCGTATTTCTTAATTCCACGAATGTCACATTTCCATCCCGGAAGTTTCTTAAGAACTGGTTTTGCCTTCTCTAACAGATGTGTCGTTGGGAATTCTGTTGTTACTTCTCCGTCGATATCGTATCCTACACATACCGGGATCTCATCAAGATATCCAAGTACATCTAATACTGTAAATGCAACATCTGTTGCTCCCTGCATTCTGCATCCATACTTGGAAGCGACACAGTCGAACCATCCCATTCTTCTCGGGCGTCCGGTTGTTGCTCCGAATTCTCCGCCATCACCACCGCGGCGTCTTAATTCGTCTGCTTCGTCACCAAAGATCTCGCTTACGAATGCTCCGGCTCCTACTGCACTTGAATATGCTTTACATACTGTTACGATCTTCTTGATCTCATACGGAGGGATTCCTGCTCCGATTGCTCCATATCCTGCCAGTGTAGAAGATGAAGTAACCATTGGGTAGATTCCGTGATCCGGATCCTTCAGTGATCCAAGCTGTCCCTCTAACAATACTTCTTTTCCTTCTTTGAGCGCATTGTTCAGGAAAAGAGAAGTATTACATACGAATGGCTCAACCATCTTCTTATATTCTTGAAGTTCATTATATAAATCATCAGGATTGATCAATGGTTTATGATAAAGGTGCTCCAGTAATACATTCTTCTGCTCTGCTACGCGAACAACTTTTTCTTTTAACAGTTCATCATCAAACAGCTCACTGACCTGGAATCCGATCTTTGCATATTTGTCTGAGTAGAATGGTGCGATACCTGATTTTGTAGAACCGAAAGATTTTCCTCCCAGTCTTTCCTCTTCGTATGCATCAAAATTCTTATGATAGGACATTACCATCTGAGCTCTGTCAGATACCAGAATCTTCGGCATCGGAACTCCCTGATCGATGATAGACTGTACTTCTTTAAATAATACCGGCACATCCAGTGCTACACCATTTCCGATAATACTTGTCGTATGATCGTAAAATACTCCTGATGGAAGTGTGTGTAATGCAAACTTTCCATAATCATTGATAATTGTATGACCTGCATTCGCGCCTCCCTGGAATCTTACGATGATATCAGCCTGTTCAGCCAGCATATCTGTAATCTTACCTTTTCCTTCGTCGCCCCAGTTGGCACCGACTACTGCTTTAACCATATCCATTCCTCCTGCGATATTAACATGACTTATCAGTCTTCTTTAGCGGATCTAATCAAACCACCCTAAGCATTATACTATACATTTTACCTTGGTTCAATAACATTTTTACATAAAATCCACAGGATTTCCTATGTTTTCTACATTAGCGGCGCAACCAGTCTTAATACCTGTCCCGCCGTCTTCATCAGAATTCCTCTGTTTCTCACTTCCGTCACTGTAACCTTATGACATTTTGCCAGCGTATTCTGAAAATCTTCTTCTACTTTCTGCACTTCAGGATTATCGTAGATAAACACACCATTCTCAAAATGCAGATACAGGCTTCTGAAATCTAGATTGATACTTCCTACCGTTGCCGTATCATCATCGGATACAAATATTTTTGCATGTACAAATCCAGGTGTATACTCATAGATCTGTACCCCGCCCTCGATCAGTTCCTTATAGTAGGTCTTTGCCACAGCAAATGCATACCACTTATCCGGAATATGCGGCATGATGATGATCACCTCAATACCACTCTTCGCTGCACGGATCAGTGTAGTAAGCATCTCATTGTCCAGGATCAGATACGGGGTCATGATATGCACATATTTTTTTGCATGGTTCAAAATATGGAAATATACTTCTTCTCCTACATTTTCATGATCAAACGGGCTGTCTGCATATGGAATCACATATCCCAGTTTTTCATTCAATGTATCCGCTTTTTTGGTCAGATATTTTCCATAAGGCTCCACGCCCCGCATATCCACATCCCACATCTGCAGAAATATCATCGTCAGGCTCTGGACAGCATCACCTCTTAACAGTACCGCCGTATCCTTCCAGTGTCCGAACCGTTCCTTCTCATTGATATACTCATCAGCAAGATTCACACCCCCTACATATCCCACCTGTCCATCGATCACGCAGATCTTTCTGTGGTCACGGTTGTTCTGGATTGTTGAGACAAATGGCCGGATCTTATTCGACATCTTGCAGTTGATACCGTATTTCTGAAGTTTCTTCGGATAGCTGTACGGCAGCAGGTCAAATGCACACATTCCGTCATACATGAACCGGACTTCCACACCTTCCGCTGCTTTCCGCTTCAGGATCTCAAGGATCGTATTCCACATGATACCTTCTTCTACGATGAAGTACTCCATGAAAATAAACTTTTCCGCCTTTTCCAGTTCTTTTATCATGGATGCGAATTTGGCTTCTCCAACCGGAAAATATTCGGCTTCGGTATTCCTGTAAGTCGGAAATCCCAGTTGATGCGACAGATAATACGACAGCTGTGCATTTGCAGATTTACCCTCCCAGAGTGCATCTGTGATCTTCTGATCCTGATCCATGTAAGGTTCTGTCTCCATACGCAATGCCGCCAGGCGGTTCTGTACAAACCGTGTTTCCAGCTGCAGATGCACATAGATGTAAAATATCGTCCCGACAACCGGTACTGCCATCACACACAGAATCCATGACAGCTTGAACGCCGGATTTCCCTCTGTATTAATAATATACACAAGAACTATAATCTCCATCAGAGACATCACACTGTATATAAATGTTGCATATTCTTTCAGATAGTACGGAATTCCCAGAAAAACCAGCATCTGTATCAATATCAGTATCACAAAAATTCCGGCACGGCTGAATACCATTTTAAAGAATTTCTTCTTTGCAACAGTCTTTGTGCTTTGTTCTTTCATACTTTTTCTCTCCTTTATCCCGGGCTGTACATCCACTTTGTTCCTAATATCTTACTCCGTTTTCTCAGGCTCCGTACCGCCAGAATATGTTATACAGTGTATCATATTTTCATTTTCTTCTCAACTTGCAGATAATTTATTTTAATTTAATAGAAAAATACATATAATATGTGCTATGATAAGGAAAAGAATGGAAAGGAGTCATACAATCATGGCAAAATGGATGAAAAAATTATTGGGTCTTGCTGCAATCGGCAGTGCCGCTGCAGGTCTTGTTTATTATTTTAAAAAATCTAAAAAAGATGTGGATGAAGATTTCAACGATGATTTTGAAGATGAAGACTTCGATCTTGACAATGATCTTCAACCGGTCGACCGGGGATACGTTGATCTGAACGCAGGAAAAGCTTCTCCGGAAGAAGCAGACGATGCAGAAGAAACAGAGACCGGCGAAGATACTCTGGATGCGGATGCTCACGAAGGGAAAGAAGATTAGTTCTGCTGACACAGACTGAATTCAGACTGCAGCTATACAAAAGAGCAGTAAACAATGTAAATTATTTTCTTATTTTACATTGCTTACTGCTCTTTTATCTTCTCCAACACCTATTCAAAATTCCCACTGCTTCTTTGATATCCTCTTCATTCATATTTGCATATCCCAGAAGAATCGTTGCCCGCTCATCTGTATCTTTCCTGATCCTGTAATCCGAAAGTCCATATACACGGATATCCTCTTTTTTTGCCCGTTCGATCAGCTCATTTTCGTTCCATCCCTTTTCGAATGTCAGCAGGATATGTACTCCCGCATGCTCTCCCGATATCGCACAGATATCTGCCAGAGGCTTCAGTGCATCGATCAGAACATCATGCCTGTTTTTATACAGAGCTCTTGTCTTATTCAAATGACGTTCGTAATAACCATCTTCGATAAAATGTTGTACGATCATCTGATCCACCTTTGAAACGGTCGAGTTGATAAAGTTCACTTTTGTCCGATACACATCCAGGAGAGATTTCGGCAGTACCATATAACTCAGACGAATAGCCGGTGCAATGGATTTTGAAAAAGTTCCCAGATAGATAACTTTATCTTCTGCATCATATCCTTGCAGAGCCGGGATCGGTTTCCCTTTGTAGCGGAATTCACTGTCATAGTCGTCTTCTATGATATATCTGCCTTCCTTCCCGTATGCCCATTTCAGGAGTTCCATCCTTCTTTTGATCGGCATAACGATTCCTGTCGGATACTGATGCGACGGTGTGACATATGCAATATCTGCCTCTGAATCTTCCAGCTCTGATATTCTCATTCCATTGTGATCCATTGTAACCGGCACTGTCTCATATCCCAGTGTCTGAATCACTCTATATGCCTGCTTATATGTAGGATCTTCAAATGCAATAGTATGTTCTTTTCCAAGAATCATACTAAGCAGTATCAGAATATAATCACTTCCCGCTCCGATCACGATCTGCTCCGGAGAACAGTCCACGCCTCGTGCCTGATACAGATAATTGCAGATGGCTCCCCGGAATCCATATTCACCTTGCGGATCTCCTGAGCGGAACAACTCCGTCCTGTCATCCAGCAAAATGTCTTTCGAAAGTTTTCTCCAGACATTATATGGAAAACTGTTAAGATCTACTCCGTTCGGTGTGAAATCATAGCGGTATATTCTTTTCTTTTCTCTCTTACGTTCCAGCTTTTTTTCTTCTTTTTTCAGTTGATATAATTCATCAATCTGAGCCACAAAAAAACCGCGGTATGGCGCAGACTCGATATATCCTTCTGATAATAACTGTTCATATGCCAGTTCAACCGTACTGCGGCTGACTTCCAGATGCTTGGACAAAGCCCTGGTAGACGGGAGTTTCTCCCCATAGCGGAGTCTCCCGTTCTGGATATCAGACTTGATATGATCATAAATCTGCTCATACAGCGGCTTCTTCGAACGACTGTTAAGATTTATCGTTAATTCATTCATTTTTTTATTTTGCACCCGTTTATTTCTTTGGCAGTTTAAAAGAACTCTTCAGAGATACAATACGGTTAAACACCAGATTTTCCGGTGTGGAGTCTTTCGAATCAATACAGAAATATCCATTTCTTACAAACTGGAAGCTGTCACACGGACCTGCTTCGTTAAAGCTGTCTTCCACATAGCACTCTTTTAAAATCTGTAAGGAATCCGGGTTCAGGTTCAGCGATCCATCTTCTTTATTATATACTCCCTTCTCTTCATCGATCAGGTTCTCATATAATCTGACTTCTGCTTTCTTAGCCTGTGGTGCACTTACCCAGTGGATCGTTCCTTTTACCTTACGTCCGGTAAACCCGGTTCCGCATTTTGTCTCCGGATCATACGTACAATGTACCACCGTTACATTTCCTTCTGCATCCGTCTCATAGCTGACACATTTTACAAAATATGCATGCATCAGACGTACTTCGTTTCCAGGGAAAAGGCGGAAATACTTCTTCGGAGGATCAATCATAAAATCATTACGCTCAATGTAAAGTTCACGTCCAAACGGCACTTTTCTCACACCAAGTTCCGGATTCTCCAGATTGTTCTCTACATCCAGATATTCCACTTCTCCTTCCGGATAGTTGTCGATCACCAGTTTGATCGGATCCAGGACTGCCATCATACGAGGCTTCTTCATCTTCAGATCTTCACGGATACAATACTCCAGCATTGCATAATCCACAGAGCTCTGGCTCTTGGATACTCCGCACATTTCAACGAACATCTTAATGGATTCCGGTGTAAATCCTCTTCTTCTGAGAGCTGCGATCGATACAAGTCTCGGATCATCCCATCCGTCTACAATACCATCCATAACAAGCTTCTTGATGTATCTCTTACCTGTAACAACATTCGTCAGATACAGCTTGGAGAATTCAATCTGTCTCGGTGCCGGATCAAATTCACACTCTTTTACAACCCAGTCATATAATGGTCTGTGGTCTTCAAATTCCAGTGTACAGATAGAATGTGTAATGTGCTCGATCGCATCTTCGATCGGATGTGCAAAATCATACATTGGATAAATACACCATTTATCTCCTGTATTGTGATGTGTCATATGCGCCACACGGTAGATGATCGGATCACGCATGTTGATATTCGGCGATGCCATATCAATCTTTGCACGCAGAACTTTCTCTCCATCCTGATACTTTCCGTCTTTCATCTCTTCGAAAAGTCTTAAATTCTCTTCTATCGGACGGTCACGATACGGACTGTTCTTTCCAGGCTCTGTCAGGGTTCCGCGGTATTCACGCATTTCTTCCGCTGTCAGGTCACAGACGAATGCCTTTCCTTTTTTGATCAGCTTTACTGCACACTCATACATCTGGTCAAAATAGTCTGATGCAAAATAAAGATGATCTCCCCAGTCGGCACCCAGCCATTTTACATCTTCTTTGATGGACTCTACGAATTCCATATCTTCTTTCATCGGGTTCGTATCGTCAAATCTCAAATGAAAGGTTCCGTTATATTTCTTTGCAAGTCCTGAATTCAGAAGAATCGACTTCGCATGTCCGATATGCAGATATCCGTTCGGTTCCGGCGGAAATCTCGTACATACTTCACTGTATACGCCTTCTGCAAGATCTTTATCTATTTCCTGTTCAATAAAATTTTTGGAAACTGTTGTTTCTTCTCCCATGGTGTCCTCCTTAGGTTTTAACTATACATTATGCTCATTATCTTATCATAAAAAATATGATGAAACAAGGGAAGATACCTCTTTTACCGGTTTTCGCAGAAAAATGTAAATGCATCCAGAAATTCAGAATTACTTGGACACTTGATCGCATGGTAACCAAGGATCTCCATCATAAGTTCTTTATCTTCTTTCCAACACTTATCAACGACTACACGTATCCCGCGTTCCACATTATAAAAACTGGTTTCGTGTTTTTCTCCTATCGGGATGTATATATCATTCTGTGTCGCAAACGGCTTTTCTTTTGTATGGAATCCACTGATGATATCTGCAGCATCCAACAGATAATAGTATCCTTTATATCCTGATGTGACTTTAAATCTTCTGAGTGTCTGTATCATAATATTCCTATTCATAAATAATCTCCCTTTTTTGGCTCTATCTAAAAAATAAATCACAACATGTCGTTTGTCAATGATTTCGATACCAAAAACCTCTTTTTTTTATTTTTTAGACCTTTATGTGTCTGATTTCTTCGAAAAAGATCAGCTATAGGTCAAAAAAAGTTTGAAGACATCTTTTTATCTTCAAACTTTTTTTTGCATTTGTCTATATCTTTTCCGTCCTTAAAACCATCCAGTTTCCTTTCCAGACATACAGAATCATCAAAAGCATGCCCAAAAGCCATGAGGTCGGATAGCACATCATCACATGGCCGAGACTCTTTGCCCATGCCATGGTTCCTGCAATCCACATCACACGGAATCCGCATAATGATACCAGAAATACAATCATGGCCTGCATCGTCTTGCCGGTTCCTCTGATCGTTCCGCCAAGCACATGCAGGATTCCAAGCATCCAGTAAAACGGGCAGAAATATTTCATAATATATACACCATATTCCACCACCTTATGGTTCGTCGTAAAGACTCCGATTACCTGCGGAGCGAATATCAGCAGCACAATTCCGGTTATCACAGAATACCCGGCACCCATTGCTGTGGATATGTACATTCCTTTTCTGACCCTGTCTGCTTTCCCTGCACCAATATTCTGTCCGGCAAATGTAGTTGCCGCCATACTGATACTCAGTACCGGCAGGATATTAAATCCATCGATTTTTATATAAGCTGCAAAACCGGCCATAACTGTCGCTCCAAAACTATTCACACTTGCCTGCACGATCAGGTTTGAAAGCGAAATTACAATATTCTGGATTCCTGTCGGGATTCCGATGCGGATGATCTTCGAAAGCAGATGATCATAGCATCGGATCTCCTTAATCTTCAACTTATATACATCTTCACTTCTGATCAGAAATCCCCATATAAAAATGCATGATATCAACTGACTGATATCCGTAGCCAGTGCCGCGCCAACGATTCCAAGCTTCAGTCCGACAACCATGATCAGATCCAGGAATATATTTGAAATCGCCGCGATCATCAGGTATACCAGGGAACATCTGGAATTGCCCACGGCATTCAGAACACCCGCCGACATATTGTAAACTACCGAAAATAAACTTCCGCCAAAATATACCTGCAGATAGATTACCGACTGTTCAAATACCTTGTCCGGTGTTCCCATCAGGCGCAGCATCGATGGTGTCACTGTAATTCCGATTACAGTCAGAAGCACTCCTGCTACCAGCGCGATCGCCATCGTAGTATGTACGGCCTTCCTCACACCTTCTGTATTTTTGGCCCCGTAAAACTGCGAGATTACAACACCTGCACCAGTCGATGCTCCTATGCAGAAACCGATCAGCAGGTTAATGATTGCACCGCTGGATCCGACTGCTGCCAGTGCGTTACTTCCCACATAGTTGCCGACAATAATCGAATCCACCGTATTATACAGCTGCTGAAACAGATTCCCCAGAATCAGTGGAATTGCAAAGAATAGTATTTCTTTCCAAATCACTCCTTCGGTCATTGTTTTCATCTTTTTCATTTTCTTCTTCCTCTCTATTACCATTTTTTTCATATTCCTGATTTTCGCAAGATTTTTCACGATTTTCAATTAATATCACGAAAATATATTGACAAATGTACTCCTTTCAGTGTATAGTATCAACGTTGCATATCACTTATGCATGCTGCCTTGGCTCAGTCGGTAGAGCGTCGCCTTGGTAAGGCGGAGGTCGGCGGT
>ENA-ORUU01000583-ORUU01000583.1-human-gut-metagenome-genome-assembly--contig:-NODE-583-length-26798-cov-17.6567_pt1 | contig 26798 bp, 26 predicted proteins | sample MGYA00242085_ERZ509221 | MGnify/ENA primary metagenome ERZ509221 (study PRJEB26280, sample SAMEA2338809) | human gut metagenome | biome: human gut; feature: human-associated habitat; material: faeces... | reverse complement strand
TAATTCCAATTTTTTCTGTTTGGGGCCTTCGGGCAGCGGCAAGAGTTTTCATATGGACTAAAACGCATCGAAAAGAACTCCAAACAAAACTTAGAGAAACGTCATAAATAGCTCATTTTCAATACATATTCATTAACATAACGCTCCAACCGCCTATTGCGAGTTTCATCCGTTTATAGTAATTTTGTACCACGGTTGTACCATGGGCAGAGGGACACACGGTTCTTAATGAGGGTTCTTATTTCCTCTTATTTCCCCTTGTTTCCTCTTAAAAGTTTCCGTCAAGGACCATCCCCCATGAGTCACTGCAAAATTCAAAAATAACGGTAAAAATGAATACTACAACTCGCATTCCAATCGTGCTGATGTCCGTAGAGGAAACAGCGCAGGCAGTAAGCATCAGCGTCAAGACAGTACGCAGTCTTATTCGTCAAGGCAGGCTAAGAGCCGTAAATTTCGGTACACGCATGACCAGGATCTATTTGCAAGACCTTCTTGAAATAGCCAAGGGACAAGGTTATCAGGTGGTTCTCCCTTCTTCCCTATCGTTAGAAGGAGCAACGTCCAAGAAAGCACAGAGGCTAAAAGATGCCGAGACTGGCTCAGTCAACAAGTTGGCAAAGTGTCGCAAGACTCCCAGGGCTGGTGAAAGAGCACCTGATGGAGTAACCCACGACACCCATTACACAATGGCAGAGGTGTTGAGCACCTTTAATATCAAGTATGGAAGATTCTATGAAGTCCGCAATCGTTACCAACTCCAGTCAGTTCACGCATGGGGAACGACCTGCTTCAAGAAAGAAGACGTGGAAAGGGTTATCGGGCTTTATAATGAAGAACAGGGTAAGAACATTTCCGATGACTGGTACACCTGCTTCGACATCATGAAACTCTACGGATTAGGCAAGACACAGGTACGCAGATTTGCGGAGACCCATGGAGTGAGAATCCGAAAGTTCAAAGGCGGAAGAGCCAACTACTATCTGAAAGCAGACTGGGAGGCTGCACGCAAGAAGGCAGAGAAAAGCAGTACTACGACCAAGGCAAAACGGAAGTGAGACACAAGTCAAGAGATGGTTCAAACAAACTCATATACGACCCATGCCGTTGCAATTGCTATGCAGCACCCATCCATGTCGGTCGAAACAAACCCACAACGCAGAGTAACGGATATAAGACAAAAAACGCATCCAATACCTGCTTTTAGTCTGATTTTGAGCGTAAAATCATACTCAAAAGCAAATTCAGGTTAAATTCTGGCTGTATTTGAAGCCATCTTTGCTTTTCTCTTTTCACGGCAATCTAACTTTGCATCGGATTTGAGAGTTAAAGCGTTGCGACCATGGCTATTCGCATCCACAGATACACATCGGTAAGAATAATAAAAGAATAACAATATGACGAACATTTGTACAAAGGTCACCGTGCGGAAACGACCTATCAAGAACGGACAGACTTCCCTCTATCTGGATTTCTATCCTCCAATCCGCAACCCGAAGACAGGCAAGCTCTCACGCAGGGAGTACCTTGGTCTTTACATCTACACCAACCCTGTTGAACGCTTTCAGCAGGAGTACAACAAAAGTATGATTCAGAAAGCGGAAATCATCAAGTGCCGCAGGACTGAGTCCATCATCAATGAGGAGTATGGCTTCCTCGACCGCAACAAGGGCAAGGAGAGCTTCTTGGAATATTTCAAGAACCTCATGATTGAGCGTGGCAGCAGCCAGAACTGGGCAACCGCCTACATGCACTTCCACAATTACACGCATGGCGAGTGCCGCTTCTGCGACCTTACCGTTCCGTACTGCCAGGGATTCCTCGACTACCTGTTGTCGGATGCCTGTATGCACAACGGCAAGCGCATGATGGGAACAACAGCCAACAACAACCTTACCAAGTTGAAGTGCATCCTTGCCATCGCATACGAGGACGGACTGCTCAAAGAGAATATCGCCAAGAAACTTGTGCGTGCCAAGGCTCATGGCAACAAGCGGCAGTTCCTCACCAAGGAAGAGTTGTTGCAGTTGTCTCAGACTCCTTGCAAGAGTGATGTCCTTCGCCGTGCAGGTCTCTTCTCCTGCCTTACAGGTCTTCGCCTTTCTGACTGCATCAGACTCCAGTGGGAGAATATCGTCAAGTTGGCTGATGGCGGCTGGGGAATGGACATTATCACAAAGAAGACTTCCACCGCTGCAATCCTGCCTATCAGCGAAGAGGCTTTGCAGCTCTGTGGCGAGCGAAGCACTGGACAGGTGTTCAAGAATCTCACGAACAGTACAGTGGCATTGTATCTCAAACCGTGGATAAAGGCTTCCGGCATCGAGAAACACATCACCTTCCACTGCTTAAGACATAGCAGATTTTCTTTCTTGCTAAAATTCAAGCACTTGCAAAATATTTCAGCTTAATAGGTAACGATTTAGAAACCAGCGAAATTCTGTATATCACCTCGTTTTGCAGTAATTCAAAAGAACGCTTTTCCTAAATGCAAAGGTAATATTATTTTTTGAATAATAAATCTTTGCAGATAGTCAAATTCAACAAAATCGGCTATGGTTGCCTAAATTTATATTTAAGTCCATACTCTTCAAGTTTGCCGTATAGAGTTGTTCTGCTTATTCCCAACAGTTCGGCGGCGGCACACCGATTGCCGTTTGTCTGTTTCAACGCACGCATTATCCGCTCCTTATCCTCCGCGTCATTGCGCAGGGCGAAGCTGACGGGCGAAGTCGGTTTCGTCACGGCAAGTTCCAGATGATCTTTCGTGACAATTCCTTCCTGAGCCTGCAATACCGCTCCCATGATTTTCTGCCGAAGTTCTCGCACGTTGCCCGGCCACGGATGTGTCAGCAACGCTTTACGGGCTTCGGAACTGAAACCGCTTACACTGCACTCCAGCTCCTTGTTGGCTATCTCACGGAAGAACTCCGCCAGCGGCATGATGTCCTCCTGACAGTCACGCAAGGGCGGCACGGTTATCACGAAGTCTTGCAGACGGTAGAGTAAATCCTGCCGGAAACGCTTTTCACTCACTGCCGCCTCCAGATCCTCGTTGGTGGCGGCGATGATGCGGACGTTGAAACTTCTGTCCGATTTGTCACCGACCGGGCGATACCGTCTTCCCTGTATCGCACGGAGTAGCATCTGTTGGGTTTCCAACGCAAGGTTGCCCACCTCGTCAAGAAACAGCGTGCCTCCTTCCGCCTCATGGAAATATCCCTTTTTTGTGCTGTCCGCACCCGTGAACGCACCTTTGACGTGTCCGAAAAATGCCGACGGCGCAAGTTCTCTGGAGAGTGAACCGCAGTCCACCGCCACGAATGGTTTGCCCGCACGTTTGCTCTTGTCGTGCAGGTGGTGGGCGATGTGTTCCTTACCCGTGCCGTTCTCGCCGAATATCATCACGCTCATATTAGTGGCGGCAACCAGCCTTGTCTTTCGCATGATTTCCTGAAAGGCGGAACCGTCACGGGCGAACACGGGTATCCGGCTGTGTCCCGCCTGCCGCTCCTTCTGTATAGAGCGGATAAGTGGGACGAGTTTGTCCTCTATCAGTTTTTTAGGTATATAGTCTATTGAGCCGAGTTTCATGCTTTCCACGGCGGTATGCACTTCGGCATAGTCGGTCATAATGATAAACGGCTGCATCTTGCCCTCCTTGCGCATCCAACGCAGCAGGTCTATTCCGTTGCCATCATTTAGGCGCATGTCAGAAACTACTATATCATCATCCGTCGCCTGTTGCAGATGTTTTTTCGCTGTCGATAAGTGGTAAGCCTGCACGGTGCTGTATCCCTCCCGTGCCAATAGGCTACAGACATACTCGCAATACACGATGTTGTCTTCCACCACAATTATTCTTGTCTTATCCATTTTCGTATTTTCTCTTTTCCTCTTTTGCTAAATGTATAATCTCCGCGCCTTTATCAAGCACAGCATTAACCGCCTGTTGAATGATGCCATCATCGAGCCTATACTTACCATGAAGCACACCATAAAGAACCTTCAGCGGTTGGTCGGCACGGAGTATCTCCCATGAACTGCGCAGATGATGTGTCAGGGCATCAAGTTCTTGCAGATTGTTTCGTGTTGCCGCATCCCTAACCGACTGCATTTCCTTCTCGGTTTCCGTTATCAGCTTTTCCAGCATGACGGCTTCATTGCCGTAGGACAACAAGGTGGAAAAGTCCGGCTTACCGTCCTGTGTCGCTTTCATGGCGCACTTGTCGGAAACTTCCATCAATTCCGATATGGAGAATGGTTTGAACAGGCATCCTGCAAAGCCACGTTCCAAAAGTTCCTCTGCATTGCAACTACCCGAAGCGGTTGCCACGACCACGGGGATTGTCTGTGAATTGCCCACGTTGGACGAGCGCAAAAGTTCCAGTAACTCGAAGCCGTTTATACCGGGCATATTCAAGTCCGTCAGCAGCAGATTGTATGTCTTCCGGCGTACCGTTTCCATCAATTCGGCCGTATCGGTGCAGGTATCGCAATGTATTCCCTCCTGTGCATACATTTCTTTCAGCATCAGGAGCAATACTTCATCATTGTCGATGGCGATAACATTGAGGTTTCTGTCCTTTGGGTGGATATAAGTCTGTATCTCTTTTTCCGGCACTTCTTCGGCTTTCGGCATAGGTATTTCCACCGTGAAACGGCTTCCTTTTCCTTTCTCACTTTCCAAATGGATTTTGCCGCTAAGCATCGTCACTATATTCTTCACAATGGCAAGCCCCAGCCCGAAACCATCCTTTGCAGCGGCGTTTGAAAGGCGTTCAAATGCATCGAATACACGTTGCTGTTCATCTTTGGTCATGCCTGTACCCGTATCCTTAACGACAAGGGTCAAAATTCCGTTATTATAGTCCGTTGTCAGCGACACGCCGCCTTTCTCCGTGAACTTGATGGCGTTTGACAGCAGGTTGTTCCCGATTTGGATGATTCGTTCCTTGTCGGTCAGTACAACCGCATCGTTTCCGTTCTTTAAGGTCAAGGAAAGCCCCTTGTTCATGGCTACGGGCATGAACTCCGTTTCGAGTGTATGCACGATTGTTGAAATGCGGCAAGGTAGCAGTTTAGGCTGTTCCTTACCGTTGTCCAAACGAAAAAAGTCAAGCAGGGTGTTGAGCATATCCCGCATATGGTTTGATGACTGTTGTATGTTGCGAATATATTGCCCGGTCTTGCCCTCATTATGTTCTTTCTGCATCAGTCCTGCATAGCCTGTTATGGCGGTCAGCGGTGTACGCAACTCATGGGTAATGGTATGCACCGCCTTCTTTCTTGATGCTATCAGTGCCTCGTTTCGTTCCACACTTCGGTTAAGTTTCCCAATCAGTTTTTCCTGTTCCTTTTTAGTTTGTTCTTTTGCCTTGATGTCCCGCTGGATAATCAAATAAGAAATTATCAGCAGGACAATGGCAATTATAATCAGTCCGCTAATAATCACAGTAGAGCGTCTGTAAGATTCTCTAATCTGTTGCTCCTTGACTTGAAACGCCGCCTGCGACTGTGCATCCAAGTCCTGAATCATTACATACAGTTTGTTGTTCAATTCCTTATTTTGAACACGAAGATTGTCAGTGTTGTCGCTTATTTGCTTCTGATGTGAAATCAACCGCTTGTTTAATAACTGTTGCGAGTTAGAATGTGATGGGATTTTCACTGTTTCCTTTGCACCGAAAAAGCCTGCAATACCTTTCTTCTTACGGGTTATGGTACGGAAATTTGTTGCCTGCTCCGTAATGTTTGAAAGTTCATGCAACAACAAGCTGTCCTGTAACTGATAGTTTTTCATCGCATAAAACAGATGCTTTTCCTTGTTTCCCAGCATTATACGGAGCGTATCGATTTGATAGACCGGAACGAAATCGCTGTAATCTCGTTGCACAACTTGTAAGAGGCTATCTACTTTCAACCGCCGTACTTGATACCTTTGGTAATCTTCCTCGCCCCATGCGATAACAGACTCTCCCAAAGTGGCAAGAATCGTAATATGCCGATGGGCGGCATTTATCGTTTGATTCGCTTCTCGGATTTCGGTTATTTCTTCCTCAATCCTATGAACTCTGTTTCGTTCATGGAACATGATAGCAGCCATACTACCGATGACTGCTATCAATGTAATGTAACCCAAAAGTATCCTATGTTGCAGTAATAATTTCATTATTTAATAAACACGAAATATAAATTATAATTTCCTCACAAAGCAAATGTGTCTTTCCTACGCCCCTAAGAGATAGTTTCTCTATGAAGTTATATAACACTATATATCATATCGAATGTTATTAAGGCGTTCCACATCATTAGGATTCTCGTGAGAATAAAATGCAGTTGTATCTAAATCCAAAGACTTAATCCGTTCCATCTCTTCAGCAGAAAGTTTGAAATCGAAAATATCGAAATTCTCTGCCATACGTTCTTTATGGGTAGATTTTGGAATACAAACAACACCTCGCTGCGTAAGCCACCGCAGAGCAACTTGAGCAATGGATTTGTGATGTGCTTCCCCAATTTCTCTCAAAATTTCATTCTGAAAAAATCCATTACGTCCCTCGACAAAAGTACCCCATGATTGATGTTGTACTCCTTTCTTCTGCATCAACCGTTGGTATTCATCCCTCTGCCAAAACACATGGGTTTCTATTTGATTGACCATAGGAACAATTTCATTATGGTGAATCAAATCAACAAGACGGTCGGGAGAGAAGTTACATACACCGATAGCCCGGATTACCCCTTCTTTGTAGAGTTCCTCCAATGCCCTCCATACTCCGTAATAATCTCCCAACGGTTTATGAACGAGATAAAGATCGAGATACTCCAACCCCAAGCGGTCAAGAGAACGATAAAAAGCTCTCTTCGTTCCATCATAGCCCGCATCTTGAACCCAAAGTTTGGTCGTAACGAACAGCTCCCCACGAGCTACACTACTACTCCGAATGGCAGCACCTACAGCTTGCTCATTCATATAGGCAGCAGCCGTGTCAATTAAGCGGTAGCCCGTTTCGATGGCATCCAATACGCACTGTTCACAAATTTCAGGGGCAATTTGATATACTCCAAAACCCAATAACGGCATATCAATACCGTTGTTCAATTTTACATATTCCATATTTTTCTCTTTAATTTATATTTACCCAAAAACATTATGGCAAAAACGATTAATGTAAACCCAAACCCAACAAGCATGGCAATATGACAAATTTCAGCCATTTCTGCCGCATCAGACGAAACCGTAACCATAACAGACAAACCAACGGAACACCCTATTTGATGGGCGGCGTTCACGACACCTGACGCTGCACCGGAATCTTTCGGAAGTACATTCAATATCCCCAAATTGGTCAATGGGCTCATAACCAATCCTTGTCCGAATCCGAGAAACAGCATAGGTATGGCTATTCCCGACCAATAACTGCTTTCTGCATCCATCTTCAACATACCGATAAAGCCGATTAACATTAATGTCAATCCTGTAAACAAAGTCTTGTTATTCCCATATAGTTTAACTGCTTTTGGCACTCTTATGGCTCCCCAAAAAGTGGAAAGGGTTAGAGGGAAAAAGGCTATGCCAACCCACAAAGGAGTAAAGTGAGAAACTTCCTGTAAAAATTCAGAAATGAAAAAATAAAAACCCATCATCGCTCCTGCAAAAAGCAAGCGGGCGATATTGGCACGTGTTCTAATGCCATTGAATAGACGCAGTGGCATAATCGGGTCTGACACTTTCTTTTCTTGTCGCATAAAAAGAAAAAGAAAACACAATGCAATAACTAACCACAACCACGTATGTTTTGCTCCGTTTATAGCATACACAAAAGAAAATACACCGATAACGGAATAGATTGTTCCCAATATGTCAAAATGTAATACTTTGTTTTCTTTCGTTCCTTTTGGCAATACATTCAACGAAATAACCAACATAAATAAGATCAATGGCAAATAAATAAAAAATCCATATCGCCATGAGAAAAAACTTGCCAATATGCCTCCTGCAATTAGCCCCACACACATACCCAATCCAGAAATGGAACTGTACCAAGCGATAGCCTTTACCCGTTCCTGTCCCTTAAAGTAGTCTATAATCAACGCCAAAGATGTCGGAGCGAGAACAGCAGCCCCGATACCTTGTATAAAACGGGAAACAATTAAAACAATAGCAGACGGAGCTATGCCGGCTAATAACGAACCTATGCCGAACAACACAAGAGCGAGATTCAAAATTTGTCGTCGTCCGAATGTATCGCTCAGTCGTCCGCCTAACAGCATAAAACCACCCCATGCCAGCACATACGCATTTTGAACCCACGATAAAGCCGATTGATTCAATCCTAATTCTTCAGCCATATCTGTCAATCCCGTGATAACAATAGCTCCATTGATTGCTGTTACAAAATAGCTTAATAGTACAATTGTCAATATGAGGCGTCTTTTTATATCCATATTTTTGTTTCTTTTTTCGAGTGCAAAATTACAACACGTTGAAAGTGTGAATGGTACAAATAATACGGATTAAAGTGTAAATTTCATCGGAAGACAAAATTCCTTTGAATTTATCTACATTCGAATAAAGAAAAAAGAGCTACCTTTGTACAATGATTACCAATGTTATGGAGAACGACATAGAAGTAAAAAACATAAGCCAATACTGCAATATGATAGGGGCAGAAGTTCTGCACCCATTAGTCGGAGTGATTGATTTTTCTAAATTGCCCCCGATTCGTTTTGTCAACCTTAGAAGGATGTCTGATTATTATGCCATATATCTGAAAGGTAGTAAACATACCGCACTGCGATACGGAAGAAGGATATATGATTACGAAGAAGGAACTCTTGTTTTTGTTGCTCCGGGACAAGTGGCAGGTTCGGAAGAAGATGGTGCTTATCATCAAGTGAAAGGTTATGCATTGATGTTTCATCCGGATTTATTGCGTGATACCCCATTGGCACAAACTATGAAATGTTATTCTTATTTTTCATACGACATTAATGAAGCATTACATTTGGCTGAAGCCGAAAAAGGCATTTTTGTGGAATGTCTGGAACGAATACGAAACGAACTGTTGCACTTCGATGAATACAGTACGATTGTAGTAGTAGATTATATCAAACTTGTACTTGATTATTGTGTCCGCTTCTACGACCGCCAATTTCAGACACGTACTATCGAAAACCACGACATCCTTGCCCGATTGGAAAAACTACTCGATGAATACTTTTCCTCCACACTCCCCATTGAGAAAGGATTGCCCACCGTCCAATATTGCGCCGAAAAACTTTGTTTGTCAGCCAACTATCTGAGTGATTTGATTAGAAAAGAAACCGGTGTGTCTGCGTTGAAACACATCCACCTCAAAACACTACAAACAGCCAAACTTCGCCTCGATGACAAGTCCAAATCCGTCAGTCAGATTGCAGATGAATTAGGGTATTCATCTTCCCAGCATTTCAGCAATTGGTTCAAAAAGATAAATGGTTGTACTCCGAACGAATACCGCAATTCCTGACAGTCGATTCATAATCCGTAGTATATGTAAAAACATCCGTATTTTTCGTACTTCCTGTTTTATGTGATTTCTCTAATTTTGCACTCTAAATTATAGATTAGAGATATTACAATGAGAACAATTATTTTATCATTTTTGACCTGTTTATTGCTCTTTTGTGAAGTACAGGCTCAGGATACAACAAAAATGCCGCCTATGGTGGTGGCAGAACAAGGAAGTTTCCTTATAGGTGGCACGGTTACAACAGACAAGCAGGGAAATACCTACCATGCTGATCATGGTTATGCCTTTTATCAGATACCCGCCAATCCTCGACCATATCCGCTCGTATTCCTGCACGGTATTCACCAAGCTTCTAAAACATGGGAGTCAACTCCTGATGGTCGGGAAGGATTTCAAAATATCTTCCTTCGCCGAGGATTTTCTACTTACAACATGACACATCCGCGCCGTGGAAATGCAGGTCGTAGCCAAGAAGAAACACTTGTAGAACCGGTGTTTGATGAGCAGATATGGTACACAAAATGGCGTATCGGTGTTTATCCCAATTACTTTGAAGGTGTACAATTTCCAAAAGACAAAGCAAGTCTTGAACAGTTCTTTCGACAGATTACCCCGAATACAGGACCAATGGACTTCGAGGTGGAAACCGATGCGATTGCAACCTTGTTTGACAAATTAGGGGGAGCTATTATGGTAGCTCATTCACGAGGAGTAATGCAAACATGGAAAACAATTTCCAAGACAGAAAATATAAAGGCGGTTGTTGCGTGGGAAGGTGGAGGATTCTTCTCCTTTCCCGATGACGAGCCTCGCCCTGATATTGATGTAGATGAAGGAATAGAGTATATTATGGTTTCGCCCGACACGTTTGAGCGTTTTACACGAATCCCTATGCTGCTTGTTTATGGAGATAATATACCAGAGGCAAAAAGTAATATTCCAGAATTGGATATATGGCGTATTAGACTAAGGTTGGCTAAATTATGGGCAGCAACCGTCAATCGTCACGGTGGAGATGTAACAGTTATCCATTTGCCAGAAATAGGCATTTACGGCAATACTCATTTCCCAATGTCAGACCTAAACAATATCGAAATGGCTGATATTATGTCGAAATGGTTGAAAAATAAAGGATTGGATAAATAAAATATACGATTCTGCTTTTTCAACTCTAAAAATTACGGGGGCTTTAGAATTAACGAGCCCCCGTAAATTATAGCTTCATTTTTTTACTTGATATTTTAACTGCTTCTATTGTATCTGAAAATACATAACCAATATTATTACGAATAAAATCCTTAGATTGGTGTTCCCGATAACCCACTGCACTCATTTCCTCTTTTTCGCCATTTATCTGTTCCTGTCCGGTTTCTTGTATCGGTGGAGCTAACTCCAATTGGATTTTCCTGTCAAGGGCGGCAAGTTCAGACTTCAACTGCTTCAGTTCGTCCTCCTTCTTCCACACCTTGCCCGCTATCTCCTGCAACTGCGGTATCTCACGTTCCAGCACCTCGTTCACTCATCAATAATTCATTGAGGATGGAATTGCAAACTCTGTCTTTGTTGCCACTTAGCTTCCATTTCCCTTGAAAGCTCCACAATCTCCTGGCTCAGCTTCACAAGGTCGATGGTGCACTTCTCCAGCTTGTAGAGCAACGCCATCGCCTTCTTCTCCGAGAAGTGGATGCGCAGCTCCTTGACGACCTGATTGTAGTTCGTGCCTATGCCACGGAACTGGGCATGGAAATCCGACAGCTTGGTGTAGTAGTCCACCAGCGTCTTGTCCACTTTCAGCACCTTGAACTTCTGTCCGAAGAAGTGCGCCTTGAGAAAGACGGCTTTCGCGTACACGTTCGATTCCTCGTACATCGTCAGGAATCTGTTCCATTCCACATCATCGAAGCGCACCATCACGCAGTGCGTCTTCGGGTTCAACTTGGGATTTCTCCCGTACTTGCTCTTCTTTTTCATACTTCTTATTTTTTCAATTTTATGGCTTGTCCATTGTCTAATCTTTGATTAATGAACCCCGAAATTATCCGACTGCGGAGGATAATTCTGCCCACGGCGGTGAAGGTGTTTTCAGTTACTTAGAATTATTCGGGTAACTGAAAATATATCTTGCTGTGTCTTTGAAGACACAAAAATCCTCCGCCTGTCGGATTGATTTCCGAGTGTAATAACTCACTTTGTGTATCGGTCGAACCGATGGAGTGCATCCAACGGCTCAACCTGTTCCACCGTAATCCCGTCAGAGTTTGCGCCACTGCTCGATGTCATTCCGGTAGGCATCAAGGTGCAGGCGGACAAGGTTCTCTATAAGTCCGGATGCGCTCATGCCCTTCCCTCCGAGGTAGCGGACAACCCTGTCCAGCTCGTCACGCACCGTCTCACTGACGAACACGGGCTTGCGGTTGATAATTTTGGGAACTTTGAGATAAGTGGTACGGTACTCATCCAAAGACAGCCTGCGCTGTTTGCTGCTGATGCGCTTCTGCGGTATTGCCGCTTCCCCGGTCGCCACTTCTAACGGTTCATCTACCATAGGTATTTCTGCTTCTTCCGTGACGGTCTTGCCGGACTGTTCAGGCTCCTCCGGTTCCAGACCGATACTCCTGTAGAAGTCGTCTATCGACTTGGAGGTGTAGGGTTCCCTGCGCCCCATTTTTTCCACGATTTCACGAGCTTGACGCTCTGTAATGTTTGGTTCTTTTTTCATTGTAAAAACAAATTGATTAAGTTATTGAATGTGGTCTTGGTCTATACCTCGACCGATTATCGGGAGCGAAGTAAGGTGCTTTAATGCAGTCAGTCAAGCACTTGGATTTTCTTAGGCATTTTTGTACGGTTTTGCTTTATGGGGACTGACAAATCGGTGCGGACTTCACCGATTTGCTGGATATGAATAGCTGAAAGGACAAAGGTACGATTGGGGACAATTTTAAATTAAGCCCTTATTTTGGCTGTGGCTTCCTTATAAAAAATGGGAATTAAAGGCTGGACGGAAATCGTATTCCACCGGCTTACCCACAGATAACCGGCAAGCAGTACCCCCGGACAATGACTACCGTATCGGCGCAACATGCTGCCACTTTTTGAAAATCCATTGCATGACAGCGGATAATGTATTTCTTTGTGGCAAAAGAAACAGTAACAATTAAAAGAAAGGCAATATGGAAATTGTATCAATCGAAAGAAAGACCTTTGAGGCAATGGTCGCCAAGTTCGACCGTTTCGTCAGCCGTATGGATGCCATCTGCCATCGGCACGGGGAAAAGAAAATGAGCGAATGGATGGATAATCAGGACGTGTGCCGTATGCTCAACATCAGCCCCCGCACGTTACAGACGCTTCGGGATAACGGCACGCTGGCTTATTCACAGATAAACCACAAGACGTATTACCGTCCCGAAGACGTGGAACTCATTGTCTCCGTTGTGGAGGATAGAAGAAAGGAAGCGAAGTTCAAAGGAAAGACTATATGAATTAAATATAATGACAACACCCACTAAATCCAGAGTAATATGAATGAGTTGATTAACAAGGACAACAAGTGGATAATCCACTTTATGGGTAGTCTTGACCGACTGCTTGATAATGTAGAGCACCTAACCGCCGATTACCGCCCGACATTGGGCGGTGAGCGTTTCTTCACTGACAAGGAGGTATCGGCACGGCTGAAGGTGAGCCGCCGGACACTTCAGGACTACCGCAATGAAGGGCGTATCGCCTATATCCAGTTGGGCGGTAAAATCCTCTACCGTGAATCCGACATCGAACGGATGCTGAATGACGGCTACCGCCCCGCCTACCGACAAAGGATAACTTGATTTTTCTTAAAGGAGTGCAGTTTGCCGTATGCCCTGTATTGCGGCAGCAATAGACTTCCGACAAAAAGAAAAAAGGAACGGCTTACGGATGAAGTGTCAATACTGCGCTTCGTCTGTAAGCCGTTCCTTTTCTGCTCTTTACCCGTCAGTTGCTTATTTTTCGTTGTCGGATGCCTTTCAAACGTGTGGCAACGGAAACAAGTGACTGACGGGATGAACCTCAACTATACCATCGGTTATTACTCCTGCCACAGGAAACAAACAACGTAACAGGCGTTTCTCTTTTGGTGGTGCTGATTTCATTTATTATAAACCGTCTGAACAAAGCACTTTCTTTACTGCATATCCTGAATGCAATGGCTATAACCATTTCAAGGTTGTAAACGTCATAGCTGATACCATCCGGTTGCCTGATATATCGCATCGTATCGGCTTCATTCAGTTCATTGTTCTTATAGATTGCCCGTATCGTCTTGCGGACATTGCACGAGAACACCCCGAACAGGTCGGCAATCTCAAATTGCATCATCCATACGGGTGCGGTCGGCATAGTGACTGCACCCGTTTCACTGATTGTTATTATGCCTCTGCTCATAATTCCTTTATTTTATGATGATTATTTGCTATTTCTTCTTTTCGCCAGCCGATATTTCCTTTCTTCGTTCCATCAGTTTGTCCATATCTTTGGAAATTTTATCATCGGTTATCCGTGCATATCCCTGTGTCGTCCTGATATTGGAGTGTCCCATCATCTTGGCGATACTCTCAATCGGTATGTCCGCCGAAATCAAAAAAGTGCCGAAGCTGTGCCGACTTTGGTGATAGGTCAAGTTTTCCTCTTTTCCTATGGTTATTCCCAATTCATGAACCTCAAACCATAGGGCATCACGGTTGGGAAGAGGAAACACGGGCTTCTCGTCATCGGTCGTGTTATACAGCGACAATATCCGCTCCGCTATGGGATGTAAGGGTATAAATGCCTCCACCTTTGTCTTTTTGCGGTTGATGCGGATGTACCGTCTGCCATCAGCGTTTGTTCCGATATGGTGGGGATAAAGAAGTTTGATGTCCACATACGCCAGTCCCGTCAGGGTGGAAAATATGAAAGCCCGTCTTGCCAGTTCCATACGCTTGTCATACATCGGTGTGGAAAGTATCTTCTTGAACTCCTCACGGCAGATGTACCTGTGCCTTGCTTCCGGCTTTGTCTCATACTCCAAGTCCTCACAGGGATTTACACGGAGAATCTCCTTGTCTACGGCAAGATACAACAGGCGATTCAGCCAACGCAGGCAATGGTTGGTCTGGGAAACCCCGAAGTTCTTGCATTTCTTCAAGTGGGCTTTGTAGGACTTGCCGAAATCCTCCGTCACTTCTTCAAGGGGAATGTCCTTTTTACCGATGGACGTAAGAAAATCCGTCAAGTACTTCTGATAATACATTGAACTTCGATAGGAAGAAGTCGAGTCTATTTCTTCGGAATGCTTCTTCAACCGCTCACGTTCCCATTCTCCCATCTGTAGAAGAGTGATCGGATGGATGTTGTTCAAGGATATGTGGTTCTTCAAAATCTCAGCACTGACCACACCTTGCGATTTCAGTATTTCATTGTAGGCTTCCTCTGTCAGTCGTAAATATTCTCGTAAGCGGTTATTTTCCCTTACGGATTTAATCTCGTTTTTCTTGCTGTTCCATTCTTCCGGTCGGCAATAAATCCCCGTACTGATGGCAGTCTGTTTCCCGTCAATGGCTATGCGGCAGAGTATGGCGGTCGTACCGTCAGCCTTTACTTTGCTGCGGTTAATGTAGGGTAAAAGTGAAAATGTACTTCGCATATCGTTTTCTGTATTAAAGAATTAATTGAAAATCTTTGGTGGCTTCTATGAACTTGTCCATGTCCTCGAAAAGTTTCTTCGGGCTGACACGGGCATAGACCTGTGTTGTGGAAATGTCGGAATGCCCCAGCATCCTGCTGATGGTTTCTATCGGCACACCTGCTTCAAGCGTAATCAGCGAGGCGAAGCTGTGCCTCGCCTGATGATAGCACAAATCATCCTTGATGCCTGCCAGTGCCGCCAACGCTTTCATGTGTCGTCTGAGATTTGACCAATGCAGCAAAGGGAACAGGGTGTCCCTATCCTCACTATGATATTTTTCAATCAGCGCAATCGCTTCCGGTAACAGTTTCACACTGGCACGAAGTTCGTTTTTCTTTCTTCGATACTTCAACCACAAAGCACCGCCCTCATCCGTATATAGGTTCTCGTGGGTAATCGAGACAACATCCGCATAACAGACCCCGGTGTAGCACCCGAAGAGAAACATATCCCTTGCCAGTATATGGGATTTGCGGTAAGCGGGTATTTCCACATCACGGATTTTCTCAAACGATTCACGACTCAATGCCCGTGGTGTCGTTTCCGTCTTCTTTGGTAAGGTAAAATGCTGGAAGTGGATTCTGTCGGCATATCCCTCCTTATATGCCAGACGGCATATCTTCTTCAGGATGGCAAGATGATGGCGGACGGTATCAATCGCATAACCCTTATTACCGGTGGCAAATGCCTGATAGTCGTGGATGAATTGTTCCGTCAGTTGTCCGAAAGCCAAATCCTTGACCTTGTACTTGCTCTCGATGAACTCCCCGAGCGTCAGACGCATATAGTGATAGCCGGGATAAGTCCCTTTCGCACGGTCTATGCCGATACGTGCCTTGATGTCGTCACAGACTGCATCTGTCATTTTCATGAGGGTCATCTGTGTTTCCATGCTTCCTTGAAAATGACTCTTCACATCGGTGGCATCAAAATCCACTTTACGGCTTACAAGGTTATCGAAGGCGTTGTTTACCGCCAACAGCAACTTCTCAATCTTGGCATTTGTTTCCACCGCTTCCTTGCTCTTGCCGTTCAGACGGCTTTCACGGGGATTCCACAGTTCCGGTGTGCAGGACAGCTTGCAACCGAACTGCGCCATTGTCCTGTTTACCGTGATGCGTCCCATAATGGGAGCTTTTCCCGACTTGTCCGGTCCGCTCTTTTTGAGGTAGAGCAACACCTTGAATTTTTCTACTTTCATACGCTTAATTTTTTAGTGCAAAGTTACTTGCCATATAAGCGCTCTTTGATACGCAAAACACTGTGTATGAGCGCAAACAAAACGGTGAGGTTTTCTTTTCATCGCTTTGTGTTACCTATTCCCGTTTCGGTAACTACCCGGCTAACGGTTTGGTAACTGAACAACCTCAATATTCCGTTGTCGTTTGCATTTTCCACATTTGGCAGAATACAGAAATACAGCTCATTTCAAACGACTTACGTTTAATCTTTACCTATTTACTATTGCTTGCTTCGCCTTGTATATTCCATCTTTCCCGTCATACCTTTGCCACCTTGCAGTTGGCAGAGGGAACGGACATCTACACCGTGAGCAAGCTGCTTACCCATAGCAATCTTGCCACTACTCAGGTGTATGCCGATGTGGTGGACGAACTCAAACGTGATGCGGCAGAACGTATCTCGCTCAAAATACCAACAAAGGAAGAGAGTGACCAGACATAAGTGAAAAACATAATCAGGATAACAAATGGAAGAAAACAAATCATTATCGTTCGACCAACTGCCCAGTGCAGTTGGCGAACTTCTGACAAAGGTCAATACGATGATGACTCGTCTTGATGACATTGGTCAGAGAATAGGCAATGCTCCGAGCGAGAATGACCATGTTCTTATGGACATCAGAGAGGCAAGTGCCTTCGTCCGAAAGAAAGTCTCATCGCTTTATGCTTACACATCTGAAAGGCGCATTCCTTTCTACAAGAGAGGGAACACGCTCTACTTCTTCAAAGACCAGCTGATAAAATGGATTGAGGCAGGTGGCTCATGGGACAAGCCTTACGAATCGACCCAGGAGGAACAGGCAGACTTCGAGGCTCATCTGGCAATGTTGCAGAAAAGCAAGAAGAACAAGCCTGCCTCCATGAAGAGGGTCAAGGGCGAGAAAAATCCTGATGGGGAAGAATGGCATGACGGATAAGAGAATCATGTAATCTACTTTTTACGAAAGGGGAAAGAGAAACTATTCATTCTTTCTTTGCTGAGTAATCCGTTTCACTAATAATCAGTTTTTCAAGATGAGTAACCAAAGCATAAAATACGGAATCCTGCTGACCAAGGAACAGCTCGATTTCTTGAAGGATGACAGGCAGGGCTTCCACCGCATGACCGCCTTCGGCACTTTTGTATCAATGGCATCCACCAAGCCAAGTGTTTATCTGAAGACAGGCTTCTCCGCTTCTCTCTCCATCGGGCAGTTTGCCATCTCTACCGTTGAGCTGTCTGCCCTTTGGAAGTGTGACCGCAAGACAGCGGCAAAGGTGGTGGAACTGTTCAATCAGGTGGGCATCCTCTCAACCGAGAGGAACAACCGCACCTCCATACATACGATACTATGCATCGCCTTCTGGTACGTTGACGGCATCAAGGAAGCCATCAAGAACCCCTTCTACAACCGTCAATCCGTGACTTCCGCCACCCAAGAGGAATCGGTGTCCAATGTCCCATCCGATACCGCTTGCTCTTCGGAAGGCAATCTTTCCAATGGCATAGGTCAGCAGAAAGACAGCAGCGTCAATCCTGCCACTACTGACATTCTGCAGCCCCATGTTCCTGCCTCTTATAATACCTCTTCCCCTTTCGTTAATTCTCATGTTATCGGGGATGGACTTTCAGATCCTTCTCCGATACCACAAGACTTCAAACAAAGGGAAAAGGAAGGTGATGACCATTTTGAGTATGAGGTTGGACAGCCGTCAGAAGATGACTGCAATCAAGGAGAAGGGGCATCACCCATTGAGTTGCTGCCGTCTCCTGTCTATGATGACGAGGGCAACCTCTTGCAGCCACCGCCCCATGAAGGACGATGCGAGGATCACACGGAGAGACATGGCGCGCATATCACCCCAAGTCACTCATGATGTCATCTCTACTTTTCCCTTATTTCGACTATTGACGTTCCCGACAGGCAAGCTATCCAGAAGCCGCTACCTCTATTAGCCGTAGTTTTTTTTCGGAGGTCTAAACAAGAAGTACCAGTGTCAGACGGTTTCGCTTCGCCCACCGCTTCCTACTGGCATTCTTGAATGTTCGCAGGCTCACATTGGCTGTCCTGTTATATCAAGTATAAACTTTATAAACCCCATCTACAATGACAAAAGACAAGAATAACAACACGGAGAAAACCTCAAGGAAGAGACCTCCGAAGACCAGACACATTGACGTTCGTTTCACAGAAGAACACTACGACTTGGTAGTACATAATGCCCGACTGTCAGGCAGGAGCAAGAGCACATATCTTCATGACTTAGGCATCGGACACAAGCCATCCCTACCCATGACCGCAGAGCAGGAGGAAGCCTTGAAGGGCTTAATCGGGGCAAGGTCTGAACTGGTTTATGTGCGCAATGCGCTTCATGCCCTGCCACAGACCGAGAGACTAAAACTCTTCAAGAGAGCCGACTTCATGGAACGTTGGCTTCAAGGCATCAACACCCTGATAGAGGAATTGAGCCGCATTAGAGACAAATTCTTGGATATGTTATGATAGCAAAAGCGTCAGCAATTCAGCATGGTCAGGCAATGACCAATTACGCAACCAAAAACAATCGCGCGGACATCGTCAAGACCAACCATCTCAGCGAGGGTCTGCCGCCGATGGGCATGTGGGACGAGATGGTGCTGCATCAGTCCATGTTCAAGCAGAGGTATGCCAAGAAGCCCATCGAACTGACGTCCATCCGCTTTGAGCTTTCCCCATCTGAGGAGGAGGCACGTAACTGGACTATGGAGGACTGGAGAAGATTCCTTGACGAGTTCATTCGTGAGATGGATGGTATCTCCAAGGTGAACCACATCGGCAAGAAGAAAGGCAAGGCTGCAACTTCGGTCAAGCCGACCAACATAGCCAACTCACAATATTTTGCCGCCCTTCACCGTGACTCCAAGAGTGGCATTCCCCACCTGCATCTGGTGGTGAACCGCATCGACATGGACGGTAATCTCAATGATGTGAAGTTCATCGGTGAGCGTGCCGTGATGGCTGCGAAAGCCATCAATCAGCGTCATGGTTGGAAGGATGCCATGGATATTCGTCAGGAACGCATTGCAGAGGTGACCAAAGCCTGTATGGATGTGCTGCGTTCAATGCCGTTCTTTGATTGGGATGAATATGCCGACCGATTGAGGGCAAAGGGATATGACATCGAGCTTATCCGTGACAAGAATGGTCAAGGCAGGGTGCATGGCTACCGCTTCAAGTTCGGAAAAACTACCATCAAGGCTTCCGAACTGGGTGTAGGAAGGAATCTCACCGCATCGAAAATCGGGAATACCTTCCGCAAGCTGCACCCTCAGCCAACACCTGTTGCAGTTGGTCAAAGACCTTCTCCTTCTGTTTCAAACGCTACCACATTGGACAGCAGAAATACGGCATCGCAAGGTGGTCTGTCTCGTACAAGCAATGTTGCCAAACCTGACCTTCCTGCCGGATTGAGAAAGATTATTGAAGTCGATGGTGAGCGTTTCAGCATAGTCATGCCGAGAACTGCTTACGACACGATGAACAGTTGTATCGAAGTTCCCGAGAATGGATCCGCAAGCCACACTGACATTCTGAATGTAGCCATGCTGCTCTTCATGAACTACCTTGATGCTGCCACATCGATGTCTGAGTCATGTGGTGGCGGTGGCAGTCCTGGCAGTGGCTGGGGACGTGATAAGGACGATGATGACCGTGAATGGGCAAGACGTTGCGCAATGCAAGCAAACACACTCTGCAAGCCGATAAAGAGAGGCATGAAACGATAACTTTTCAAACAAGAACGGTATGGGAAGAAACAAGAAAGATGCCACACAGGATGTGCTTAACCTGTACAATCAGATGCAGGAGGACGAGAACATCGAGAGTGGCAAGGAAGAAATCAAAGTGACCCTGAAAGAGATTGAATCAGCCAAGAAAGCACTCTATGAGGCAAAGGAGGAACTGGGCAATGCCTATCGGAGGTTGGAATCAACGAAAGTGGCACTTATGGCTGCCCACAGGAGCACGGACAACATCGTGGATAGTATATGCCATGCCATAGTCAAGGCAGAGCAGAGCAACCTCAAAGTCGGCATCAACGATGAAGGAGTTGCCCAGTTGGATAAGCGGAACAACACCGCCATTTCTGCTTTCAAGCAAGCCCTTGACGAGCATGAGAAGCGGATAAACGACCTGTTCACTCACCAGCAGAAAGAGCTTAAACGAATCCGCAATATCGAGGAGGGTGCATACTTCAACGGTAGCACCTATGCCTGGATGTTCGGCTTGGCTTTCCTAAGTTGGTCTATCATCTTTGTTGAAATCACCATTTGGATATGCATCACACTTTTTTAGAAAACTCAAAACATCAGAATCATGACAGACAACGAATACAGCAAGGCAAGAAAAGCCGCTGTTGATGCCCTTATCTACTGGGCAAAGACAGGCATGAGAGAGTTCACCATGCGTGACGCAGTAAACGACTATCTGGAGGCGAGCGGTGCTAACCGCCCCTCCATCGGTGGCGAATAGACCATCCTTGCACACAGAAAAAATGCAGCCAACCGACTGGCGATTGACTGCATATACAATTCATTTTGCAATAAGATTACTTACTTTCCCTCTTTTCCATCGGTTTTATTAGATGAGTTTGTTTTTGTAGTTGCTGTTTTTGATGAGGTTGCTCGTGGAAGAAGAGTTGGATTAGAGCCTATTGACCAACGATTATTCTTCGGTTGCGACGGAGGAACATTTGTGTTTGTGCGACTGGTTTCTTTTCGCTTTTGTTCCGCTTTTCTTTTTTCCTCTGCTCTTCTCCTCGCATTTTCCCGTTCTAAAGCAATGCGATTACGTTCATTAATCTCATGAAGACGTTGATTGTTTATCCTTTGTTGCTCTTGTTGGAATCGTCTCTCATTTTCTTTTCTAATTTGTTCATTACGTTCTTCTTCAAGATATCCTAAATTCCGCAGCATTTTAGTTTAACTTATTTTATAAGTACCTGAGCAACAAAAAGTTGCTCAGGATTTTGCCATGTCAGATTTTTCACCTATCTTAGTGTTGCAAATCAAAATATGTATCAAACCCGACAGACATGGCAAAGGTAGCAATAAAATCTGAGAAACTCTCTCCTTTTGGAGGAATTTTTTCAATAATGGAGCAATTTGACTCCAATCTCTCATCTGTAATCGACTCAACCCTCGGTATGAGATGTAGGCTGTATGGTTATCAATACAGCGAAATCATCCGTTCGCTTATGAGCGTTTATTTCTGTGGCGGCTCATGCATAGAGGATGTCACCACTCATCTGATGTATCACCTCTCGCTTCATCCGACACTTCGCACATGCAGTGCCGACACGATTCTCAGAGCCATAAAGGAACTGACCCAGGATAACATTTCCTACACATCCGACACTGGCAAGACCTACGACTTCAACACGGCAGACATGCTGAATACACTGCTCCTCAATTGCCTATTGTCCACAGGGCAGCTGAAAGAGGGCGAGGGGTATGACGTTGACTTCGACCACCAGTTCATAGAGGCTGAGAAGTTTGATGCGAAACCCACATACAAGAAGTTTCTCGGGTACCGTCCAGGTGTGGCTGTCATTGGCGACATGATTGTCGGCATAGAGAACAGCGACGGCAACACTAACGTTCGTTTCCACCAGAAGGACACGTTGAGGAGATTCTTTGAGAGGATTGAACAGAAAGGATTGACAGTCAATCGTTTCAGGGCAGATTGCGGATCCTGCTCAGAGGAAATTGTGGAAGAGGTCGGAAAGCATTGCATGACTTTCTATATCCGCGCCAACCGCTGCGGTTCGCTCTACGATGACATCTTTGCACTCAGAGGGTGGAAGAGAGAGGAACTGGGCGGCATTGAGTTTGAACTGAACTCCATTCTTGTTGAGAAATGGAAAGGGAGGGCATACCGTCTTGTAATCCAAAGGCAGAAGCGAATTGACGGTGAGATTGACCTGTGGGAAGGCGAATACACCTACCGCTGCATCCTTACAAATGACAACGAGTCTTCCGAGAAAGAGATTGTCAAATTCTATAACCTCCGTGGAGGGAAGGAACGCATCTTCGATGAAATGAATAACGGATTCGGCTGGAACAGGCTTCCAAAATCCTTCATGGGAGAAAACACGGTGTTTCTTCTGCTTACGGCACTCATACGCAACTTCTATAAATTCATCATGGCGAGGCTTGACGTGAAGAGGTTCGGACTCAAAGCAACAAGCCGCATCAAGGCGTTTGTCTTCAAGTTCATCTCTGTGCCAGCCAAATGGGGCAGGACATCAAGGCAGTATGTGCTGAATATCTATTCATGCAACAACGCTTATGCTGATGTGTTCCAGAATGACTTTGGATAACACCGACAACTTATGGTCGTGACTTTGCGTATTGCCTCAAGTCGCATGGTGGGGTAAGGGGCGTTTATATGTCTTTATGGTGACATTCGATGCACTGTGCCCCCTTTTTACTAACGATGCAGATTATTTTCGCTTCTGTATCATATAGGCGCGTAGTTGCGGATTTGAGGTTTATTTTTGAGATCACTCCGATTCTACTCATCTAAAAAAATTCTTGCCCGCAATATTTGGTATTTTGGCATTTTTGCCTTACTTTTGTTCCCGCTTCCCGATTATGGGGTATAAGCAGGCCCGGAGAGGTGGGTGAGTGGCTTATACCACCGGTTTGCTAAACCGGCGTGCGGGGTAACTCGCACCACGAGTTCGAATCTCGTCCTCTCCGCAAAATGAAAACCACCGATTTTTTTGGTGGTTTTTTCATATCCAAAAGGTTTTCTAATAGTTTTCCAAAAATAATTTCATCCCGATATTTTCTATATAGATACATAATTTTCTCTATCATATTATTTGCATAATATAAATTTATAACTTACTTTTGCAGTGTAAGATACAAACACGAGAACAGACACAAAAAATCGCAAGAATTATTTGTAGAAAATTTTTCAGTTCTCCGGTTTGCTAAACTGACGTACGGGATTACTGTACCGGGGGTTCGAATCCCTGTCTCTCCGCTGAACGTACTGGACAGAAATGGTCAGCAAACGGACAAAAAGCTACAAATCAATGATTTGTGGCTTTTTTTATTGCCCGAAAGTCCTGCTTCCAAGACTTCAAAAGTACGGTAAAAGACAAAGTTTCGTTACTAAATCGTTACCTATTCCCCGCCGGACAAAAACGGTAACGATTTGTCCATAAATGACCTGATAATGACTATATTAGTCCATAGTCTGCATAACTCGAAAACGAGAGGTAAAAACTAATTTTGCAACTAAAAATTTTGAGTTATGAAATCGACATTCAAGGTTCTTTTTTATTTGAAGAAAGGTTCTGAAAAGAAAAACGGCGAGGTTATGATTATGGCACGCATCACCATAGACGGCAAACTTTGCCAGTTCAGTACGAAACAGAGCATCCAGCCCGACAACTGGAGCATTGCTGCGGGCAAAGCCAAAGGTAGGGATGCCGGGAGGATAAACGCCCTTTTGGACGACATACGTTCTTCCCTGAATACCATTTACCACGAAATGCAGCGGCGTGACAACTACGTGACCGCCGAGAAAGTGAAAAACGAGTTTTTAGGTCATAGCGAGAGCCACGAAACAATCCTTTCATTGTTCCAAAAGCACAATGACGATGTGAAGCAGCTTGTGGGCATATCCAAGACGATAGCGACCTACCGCAAGTATGAAGTGACCCGCCGCCACCTCGCTGAATTTATCCAAAGCAAGTACAACGTATCGGACATATCCATAAAGGAGATAAGCCCGATGTTCATTACCGATTTTGAGTTGTATTTGCGTACCGCTTGCAAGTGCGGCTATAACACCACCGCCAAGTTCATGCAGTTCTTCAAGCGTATCATCATCATTGCCCGCAACAACGGCATACTGGTGGGCGACCCTTTCGCCAGCTACAAAATCCGGCTGGAGAAAGTGGACAGGGGTTATCTGACAGAGGACGAGATAAAAATCATCCTTAAAAAGAAAATGGTTTCCGAACGGCTGGAACACGTCAGGGACTTGTTCGTCTTTTCCTGTTTCTGCGGTTTGGCTTACAGCGATGTCGCCAACTTGCGGCAGGAGAATATCCAAAAGTCCTTTGACGGCAACCTTTGGATAATCACCAAGCGGGTAAAGACCAACACGGACGTGAATGTTCCCCTGCTGGATATTCCCAAGATGATTTTGAAGAAGTACAAGGGCAAGTTGCCGGACGGGAAGATACTTCCCGTAATCAGCAATCAGAAGCTAAACGCCTACTTGAAAGAGATTGCCGATATATGCGGTATTAAAAAGAACCTGACATTCCACCTTGCCCGGCACACGTTCGCCACGACCACCACGCTGTCAAAGGGCGTACCCATTGAAACGGTGTCCAAGATGCTGGGACACACAAACATAGAAACTACGCAAATTTACGCCCGCATCACCAACAGCAAGATAGGCAGCGATATGCAGGGGCTTGACAAGAAGTTTGTCGGTATCGAGAAAATTTACAAGGAAGTCGCCATGTGAGTTTTTAGTTACCTATGACCGTTCAGGTAACGAATAGGTAACGATTTCGGTAACGAAATTTCGCCTAATAAACTATATCCCAATAAAGTACATTCTTCCACCTTGCGGGCAGTCCACCGACTACCCGCATTTTTTATATCCTTTTCCAACTGGCACATTCCCCGAAACGCCAGCCGTGCGTGGCATGGCTGACTGTATTTCGTGAAAAGAGCCGTTGGAAACCCGCACAAGCGTATTGCAAGCAAGCTCACAACACCCTTATATGAATATACTATTCTGGCAATTTAGCTACAAGAACAACTTGATTTCTATATTCTTCTCCTGATAAATGTGCTAAATGTAGTTCTTTTCTATCGTTAATTAACTTCTTATCATGTTTATCTTTGACTATTTCTAAGGCAAGATTGATACAAATTGATGAAATCTCATAATCATCTAAATATAATTTATGCAAAGTTTGATTATGATAATCTTGTATAAAGGCATTTATAATTTTATGCAAAAACCAATCTGTATGTCCTTTATCTATATTATCAGCCAGTGTATTTCCATTAGGAGAACGATAACGGGTAATGTCTTCATCTTCATTTATTGCATAAGATAATGCGGATGGCGAATGTTGTAATAAAAAAACACAATCTTTTTTCTTTTCTTCGGGGATTTTAATGCAACATTGTATTTTGCATATTCTTTCTAAAAGTTGTTCATCTATCATCCTTAAATATAGGTTCCTACTTAAAATATATAGAGGTACAGTATTTGTAAAAATATAACGGTAAAATTCTATGAAATCAATATTTTCTATTGAGATTAGAGAATACATCCCTGAATTATTCTGAATAAATTTATTTTCCATCAAAATAGACGCAAATTCAGAAATGCTAAATTCTCGATATGAATCAGTTGCAACATTTTGAGTCTTTTTTATTAATTGTTCAATTGATAACGCTTGTTCTTCATCCATTAAAATACTTAAAGCTAATTTATCAATAGTTGAACGTCTATTTATTGCTGTGTATTCAGCCTGAATATCAATATAGTTAGAAAATGTAGTATTAGAATGTAATAATGGTAGCAAATTATCTAAGTCTGTTCGATTTAAGGTTTCAATATTGTGGGTTAACAAGGTAAAACCACCCTCTATAAAATTTACAACCCAATACACACATTTTGAGTAATATACAAGTCCTATTTCTGCTATCTTTTTACTTGTGTATTGTAATATGTATTTTTCAATATAATCGGGATGTAATAAAGAAAATTCTTCAATTAAAAGCGATACTAAATCATCATTTGCAATAAGGTGAACGAATTGGTGCTTTTTTATATCATTATAAGAACCTATTACATTGCCATTCGCACCTGAAAGAGCTATCATTAGTCCGACAGTATGGGAGTTATTTAATTTCTCAAGGTAAATTTTGCCAATAAACTTTAGCCAATCATTTATATTGATAGGTTTATTGTGAGCTTTACATTCACAAATAATAGGATATTCAATATCGTTAACACCTAAACGATTAATGTGCGTTGCAATAGCATCTATTTCGCTACCACCGCTATAAATTGCGTTAGTTGAGATGTTTTTATATCCTTGTCTTTTTAAGATTGATGTTGTTAATTCTTCCAATTGAGAACCCTTATCATCATTATTTGCCCCTATTATATATAGCTTTATATTCATAACTTATTTTTCTTTTAACAAAAGTACATAAATAACCATAGAATAAGTTCCCTTTCAATTCATTTTTAACATTGTTTCCTGTTTCCCTATCTGTAAATCTTCCTCTTACGCAGTCCCCCAGCCGGGACAGTCGTT